>Ga0208373_1001513_pt1 | contig 30598 bp, 28 predicted proteins | sample RifOxyC2_FD_184036 | JGI IMG/M metagenome (GOLD analysis project Ga0208373, IMG submission 184036) | Soil microbial communities from Rifle, Colorado - Rifle Oxygen_injection C2 (SPAdes) | ecosystem: Environmental > Terrestrial > Deep subsurface > Rock core/Sediment | place: Rifle, Colorado... | reverse complement strand
CCTTATAAAGGGAAATAATCCGGGTTAATTTCGTTTCCGCCTCAGGTTTTTTCTTGACACAGATCAGGGCCATTTCTCGTTTTATCGCCTTTTCTCCGGTCATGTCCCGGAGTTTGATTACATTGACAAGGCGCTTGATCTGTTTCATGCATTGTTCGAACTGAAGGGGTTTTGCCTTTGTGGTAATGGTGATCCGGGACATTTTAGGATTGGCCGTGGGTGCTCCGCAGATGGTCTCGATATTATAGCCTCTTCCGGCGAAAAGCCCTGCAATCCGGGCTGTAACGCCGGGTTCGTTTTCAACCAGCATGGTCAGTATGTATGTGTCTTCTTTCATGGTGTCCTGAAGCTCTTTAGGGTTCTATATGAATAGCCGGTCAGGAAATTTCAATATTGGCAATGATCCTGTTTTTACCGGCTTTTTTGGCTTTATAGAGACATTTGTCGGCATCGGAAACCAGGTTTTCGGCCGAAGATGTTTCAGGAAATGAAGACATCCCTCCGCTGATGGTCTGGAAGATCCGGTGACTGGAAATGGGTTTTAAAGAACAGTATCGTTTGATTTTTTCACCGTTTTTAATGGCCTCGGCCAGGCTTGTATCCGGATAGATGATGCAGAATTCCTCACCGCCATACCGGCAGGAGACGGCATTGCCCTGGACATTGTCGATGATGATGGCGGCGATTTCCTTGAGCACGGTATCTCCTGTATCATGTCCGTACATATCATTGATCTGTTTGAAATTGTCCAGATCGATCATGAGAAATGAAAGATTCGTGTGTTCGGCCTGGGCCCTGGCCATTTCATCCTTTAATGCCTTGTCAAAATAGCGGCGGTTCATGAGCCCTGTGAGCTTGTCCTTGTAAGCCAGGGATTCGAGGATCCTGTTTTTCTGGACCAGTTCATCCTGAAGTTTCTTTAATTTGATATGGTTTTCTATCCTGGCTTTGATCTCATCCCGGCCAAAGGGTTTGATGATGAATTCGGTGGCCCCGTATTTGAAGCACTGGAACATAATATCCCGGTCGGTTTCACCGGCCACGGCAATAATGACCGGGGAGTCGCTTCCCAATAGAATCCGGGTCCTCATGCACATATTGAGTTTGTCTTCATTTTCCGAAAGATCCAGGATGATAATGTCCGGTATTGAGACACAAAGATAGGTCTCAAGTTCATCAAAGCGGGTGCAGATGTGGATACTGGAATTTAAAAAATTCAGGGTCTTTTTTAAGATGGCGCTCAATGTCGTGTCTTTGCTGAGAATGACAGTTGTTCCTGTGGAGCTGATATTTTCCTTGACGGACACGGATTCGATGATGGCGGCAAGGGCCTTCCGGGACACCGGCTTTTCAAGAAAATCAATGGCCCCGGCCCTGAATCCCTTCCGGAATTGGTCCTCATCAATGGTTCCTGAGACCACGACGGTGGGGATATGTTTAAGGGCCGGTTCCTTTGATAATTTTTTACAAAATTCAAACCCGTCCATGACCGGCATTTCCACATCCACCAGGATCAAATCCGGAAGGCATTCGGAAGCCGTTATCAGTCCCTGCATGCCGTCCGATGCGGCCCTGACATCAAAATTCAGGGCCTTTAGATAAGCGGCAAGAGTGCTCCGGACGGCCTTGCTGTCATCAATGACAAGGGCCAACGGGGTTTGTCTTGCATGTTGAGGATCATTTTCCCCGGCTCTATTCAGGGTTTGGATCAGGCTCTCGCGGTCAAAGGGTTTGAGCAGGACGGCATCAATATCCCTCAAATCCCATTCTGATTTCATGCTTTCCTGCTGCATGGACGTGGATACAATAATCGCGCAGGGGGAGAATTCAGGGTCTGCCTTGATCATTTGAACAATCTGCGGCCCGTTCTGGAATTTTGGAAAGCAGGGGCAGACAATCAGGTCGAATCCGCCCTGCTTGATCAGCCGGTTAATATCTGAAACCGTTGAGTTAAACACGCTGACCTCAAATCCGGAATCGCTCAAAAAGGCCTTATAAACAGAGGTAAGGGCCTGGGAATCTTCAATGATGGCTAGTTTTCTCATAAGGTTAATCAGTATCAATCCTTTGGGAATTTGTAAAGTGCGGAATAGGTTAAATTATCCGTCATTCAACTTGCCTTAACGGCTGTTATGAATTATTTTAAAGGCTTAAATTGAGGGAAGCGCCTATCATGGGATCAGTCATATCTATCACCGGGGAAAATAAAGGATGAGCACCTATCATTTGCACAGGGTCATGAATCCGAATTCCATTGCCGTCATTGGTGCAAGCTTGAAAAAAGGCAGTGTGGGTGCGGCAGTGATGGAGAACCTCGTGACGGGAGGCTTTAAAGGAGATATTTTTCCCGTGAACCCCAAATATGAAACTGTGATGGGTCTTCCTGTTGCTTCAACGATAAACGATCTTCCCCCCCATATTGATCTTTGTGTGATTGCAACGCCCATGTCCACGATTCCCGGGCTCCTTGAGGTCTGTGCCCAAAAGGAGATAGGAGGGGCCGTCATTATTTCCGCCGGGGATGACATATCCAAGCCTCAAGGGATCAAAACAGCCCAAACGATCAAAGATATTTCCCTGAGAACCGGTTTGAGAATCATCGGCCCCGACAGTGTGGGAATCGTCAATACCCATCTTTGCCTGAACGCCAGCTTCATGCACCGGATGCCCCTGAAGGGGAAAATTGCGTTTTTATCCCAGAGCGGGGCCGTCTGCACGGCGGTCCTGGATATGGCCCTCCAGGAAAATATCGGATTTTCCCATTTTGTCAGTCTCGGTTCCATGCCCGATGTCTGTTTTGCCGACATGATTGATTTTCTGGGCTCGTTAAATGAAGTGGAAAGCATTGTCATGTATGTGGAGCAGCTTTCGGGCATCAGGAATTTCATGAGCGCGGCCCGGGCCGTATCCCGGATAAAACCCATGATCGCTCTGAAATCCGGCCGGTCCGGATCTGACAGCCCCGTTTCCGAAGACCATGTGTACGATGCCGCTTTTAAGAGGGCCGGGATTCTCAGGGTGGATGATTTTGAAGCCCTGTTTGACTGTGTGGAATTCCTTGCCAAACAGAAACGGCCCAAGGGGTCAAACATCGCCATTGTTTCCAATGCCGCCGGCATCGGGGTCATGGCAACGGATGCTCTGGCCGGGTACAGGCTTTTACCGGCAAGGCTTTCCCAAAAGACCATGAATACCCTTGAGAATCTGTTAAAAGACAATTGGAGCCGCACCAATCCCATTGATCTTTTAAGGGAATCCTCCCGGAACCATTATGTGGAGGCGGCTAAAATCTGTATGAATGATCCTGAAATGGATGGCCTCCTCCTTTTGAATTCCCCTGTGGGAACCTATGATACCCTTCCCATTGCCGTGGAATTGGCTGAAATATTGAAAACAAGTCCCTGCCCCGTGTTTACCGCCTGGATGGGGGGGCTGGACAGCGAGGATTCAAGAATGGTTTTCAACAGAGCCGGTATCGCCACCTATGAAACACCGGAAAGGGCTGTCCGGGCCTTTGTCAATCTCTACCAATTCGGCAGGAATATGGAACTTCTCCAGGAAATTCCCTACAGGACCGATAAACGATTGGAGATCGACCGGTCAAAAGCCCGTGAGATCATTGATCAGGCCCTTGCTTCAGGGGGTGGCCGGCTTTTGGATCACCAGGCCAAAGACCTTGTCTCCTCCTATGGCATCCCTGTGACAGGCGGTGAAATGCAAAATCCGGCAGATTATGAATTGAGCATCAGCGCCGTCCGACATAAGGATTTCGGGCCCGTCATCCGGTTCGGCATGGGCGGGGTCATGACCGATGTGATCAATGATGCGTCCCTGGCCCTTCCACCGCTGAACCGCCTTCTGGCCCGGCGAGCCATTGAGGAAACCCGTATCTCCAAAATGTTTGAAGGATATCGGGATATTAAAAAAATTGACCTGGAAGTCCTGGAGGAAATCCTCATCCGTATGAGCCGCCTGGTGACGGATTTTCCTGAGATCAGGGAAGCGGACATCAATCCGGTCAAGGTGGTCAAAGGCAAGGTGATGGCAGCCCATGGCTGTGTCATCGTGGAAAGAACGGACCTGAAAGCCGCTTCCCATCTCATCATCAGCCCCTATCCCTTTTGGCAGGAAAAAACCTTCCGGCTCAAGGACGGAACCGATATTTTTGTCCGGCCGGTAAGGCCCAGTGATGCCCAGCAGATGATTGACCTTTTTGACGACCTTTCGCCCGAAACCATCTATCTCAGATTTTTTTCGCCCATCAAACGGATATCCAGATCCATGCTCATCAAACTGACCCAGATCGATTATGACCGGGAAATCGCCCTCATTGCCTTTTCAGGACCGGAACAGGAAAGAAAAATCCTGGGGGTGGCCCGGATTATTTTTCTGCCCGACGGCCGGCATGCGGAATTTGCCATAGTGCTGGCCGATGCCTGGCAGGGAAAAGGCATCGGGGGAAAATTGCTCCGTCATGCCCTTGTCTGTGCCGCATCCTACGGCATTGAAGAGGTCTGGGGTCCGGTCATTTCAAGCAATACGGGGATGCTCAGGCTGGGCGAGAAACTGGGCTTCCGCGTTGAACGGGATATGGATACCTCGGAATACCGCCTCGCCATTGAACTCTCTCAACTGGACAAAAAAGGATAAGCCCATGCAAAAATCAGCCAAGGATTATATCGTGTTCCCCCTGGATTTTTCTTCGGTCAGAGAAGCCGAAGACTATGTCCGGATACTGGATGGAAAGGTCGGTATGTTCAAGATCGGCCTTGAACTGTTCATCGACCAGGGACCCTCCGTGATTCGGCGGATCAGAAAATTGAGCCGGGCCAAAATATTTCTGGATTTAAAGCTCCACGATATTTCCGCAACGGTTCAGCGGGCCATGGGAAGGGTTGCGGCTCTGGGCGCGGATCTCATCACGGTGCATTGTTCGTCTTCCCAAAACATGCTGGAAAAAGCCGTGCTGGGGGCAGAAGGGAAAACCGGGGTCCTGGGCGTGACCCTTTTGACGGACAATGATGCCGAAGCGATTGGGGCCCAGGGCTTTAAGACGGAATTTGTCAAGGATCCCCGGCTTCTCATCCTGCACCGGGCAAAGATGGCCCATGCCGCCGGTTGCGCCGGGGTGGTCTGTTCAGGCCGGGAGGTTAAAGAGATCAAGGAGAGGTTCGGGCGGGCATTTCTGGCGGTCACACCGGGAATCAGGCCCTCCTGGTCGGTTCCTGAAAACGATGACCAGAAAAGGATCACCACGCCGGGCCAGGCCGTTGCCCTGGGCAGCGATCTCATTGTCATCGGCCGCCCTATCCGGGATGCTGCTGATCCGGCCGGGGCGGCCCTGAGGGTCATCCGTGAAATTGAAGAGGCCCTGAGCGGCCTTCAGGTGTCCTGAGTCTTTATTTTTGTTCCTGATCCAGACCGAATGCCGTATGAAGGGTTCTGACGGCCAGTTCGGCATATTTGGCCAGGATGACGCAGGAGATCCGGATCTCAGAAGTGCTGATGAGCCGGATATTGATATTTTCATTGGCCAGGGCCTGGAACATGGTGGCGGCCACACCGGAATGGCTTTTCATGCCGAGCCCGATGACGGAAACCTTGGCAATATCGACGGCCGTCACCACTTCGGGAGACCCGATGTCTTTGGCCACCCGTTCAGTGATTTCCCTGGCCCTGGCAAAATCGTCCTTGGTGACCGTAAAGGTCAGGTCTGTATCGCCGTTGGACTGGGTATTCTGAATAATCATGTCCACACAGATTTCTGCTTCCGCCAGGGGGGTGAAGATCTTTGCAGAGGTTCCGGGCTGGTCCGGAACATTTTTCAGGGTGATTCTGGCCTCGTTCATATCGCAGGTAATGCCGGACACTACCACGCTTTCCATATCAGCCGTTTCATTGACAACCATGGTTCCTTCCTCCTCATTAAATGATGACCGGACATGTACGGGCACATTGTATTTTTTGGCAAATTCAACGGATCGGATCTGAAGCACCTTGGCCCCCAGTATGGCCATCTCAAGCATTTCTTCATAGGAGATCCGTTTGATTTTACGGGCCTTGTCGCAGATTCTCGGGTCCGTGGTATAGACGCCGTCCACATCCGTAAAAATTTCACAGACATCGGCCTTCAGGGAGGAGGCAATGGCAACGGCGGAAGTATCGGACCCGCCCCGGCCCAGGGTCGTGATATCCCCGTCTTCATCGGCTCCCTGGAATCCGGCCACCACGGCAATATATCCGGCATGGACGGCATTCAGGATGTTTTTCCCGTCAATATCCAGGATTCTGGCCTTTCCCGAGGTCTTATCGGTTCTGATCCCGGCCTGGAAGCCCAGAAAGGATTTGGCCATATATCCCCTTGAGGTGAGAATCATGGCCAGAAGGGCGGCCGTGGTCTGTTCGCCCGTGGCCAGGAGGACGTCCAGCTCCCTGGTATCGGGTTTTAGCGCAGCCTTCCGGGCAAGGGAAATAAGGCTGTCCGTCACGCCGGCCATGGCGGAAAGCACCACCACCACCTTGTCCCCCTCATCGTAGGCCTTGCTGACCCTGTCTGCCACCCGGTTGATGCGGTCAATGTCCGCAACCGAGGTTCCGCCGTATTTTTGTACCCTAATGGCCATCATAACCCCACTGAATCAAAAATTATAAAAACAATTTGCTTAACAGATTTTCCCCCCGTTGTCCAGAGCCGGAAACGGATATCCGCCGGTTGTAGTTTTCGTCAAATTCAAACCGGATTTCAATATCAAAGGGAAAGGAAATATCCTTGAGGATGTCCGGCCATTCCACCGCCATAACATGGGTGTCGTCCAGAAGATCGTCGAATCCGATATATTCAAGTTCATCCGCCGAAGAAAGCCGGTACAGATCCAGATGGTAAAGGGTGAGGAGGGAAGCCGGATATTCATTGATGATCGTGAAGGTCGGGCTGGTGATATAATAGTCTTCAGAGACGCCGAGGCCCTTGGCCAGGCCCTTGACAAAGGTGGTCTTGCCGGCGCCCAGGTCGCCTTTCAAGGCAATGGCCAGGCCTTGTGAAATCATTTTTCCAATGCTTTCCCCCAGGGCCAGGGTCTCTTCTGCTGTTTTGGATTCCAGGGGTTTCATAGCAAATGCTGAAAAATGGTTTCCGGGATGGTCTTGACCAAATCCCCGGCCAGGAAACCGAAGGCCCCTTTTTGCTTCGACAGAACATCGGCGCAAAGACCGTGGATATACACTCCGGCAAGGCTTGCGGCTTCAGGGGAAAATCCCTGGGCAAGGAAGCCGGATATCATACCGGTCAGTACATCCCCCATGCCGCCGGAGGCCATGCCGGGATTGCCCGTAGGATTGATAAAAGCCTTTCCGTCGGGCAGGGCAATGACGGTCCGGGCCCCTTTCAGGATGAGGATGACATCCCATTTCGAGGCGAATTTCCGGGCAAGGCCGATGCGGTCTGCCTGGACATCAGGGGTTGACAGGCGGCATAGCCTTGCCATTTCCCCGGGATGCGGGGTGAGAATGGCGGGCCGGGATTTTTTTTTCAGGCTTTCAGGATGCTCTGCAAGGCAATTGACGGCGTCGGCATCCAGGACCATGGGCACAGGGCTTTGTTCAACAAGCTTTTGGACCAATTTTGCCGTGCCTTTCCGGGTTCCGAGGCCGGGGCCCAGGGCCAGTGCCTGCTTGCCCGTCAGCAGGGAGAGAATATCCTTAAGACAATTTTCAGACAAAAAGCCCTTTTCATTTTCCGGCAAAGGATGGGTCATGGGCTCCAGGACCAGGGGCTCCAGGGCAGGGTTGAGACTTTCGGCAACCCCCAGGGTCACCAGGCCGGTGCCGCATCTCATGGCCGCATTGGCGCATAGGGCCGGGGCCCCGGTTTTGCCCGTGGAGCCGGCAATGACAAGGAGGTGGCCGAAACTGCCTTTATGGCTGTCAAAGGGCCTTGGCGGGAAAAGAGCGGCAATCTCATCTTGCTCGATCAAAGAGAGTTGGATGTTCTTTTCCCGGGCAATGAAATTGGGAATGCCGATGTCAATGATGGAAAGCTCACCGGTATGGAGGTTTCCGGGATAAAGGAGGTGCCCGGCCTTGGCAAAGGCAAAGGTGGCGGTGGCAAAGGCCTTGACCGCTGTTCCCATGGGTTTTCCCGTATCCGCATTCAGGCCCGAGGGGATATCTACGGAAAAAACGGGCTTCCCGCTTGAATTCATCAATTCAACGGCATCCCGGATCAGACCCCTAAGGTCGGCGTTCAGGCCGGTGCCGAGGACGGCGTCGATGAACAGGTCATGATGGAGGAGCCGGGATCTGTTGGTTTTGAATTCGGTCGCAGTTTTAATTTCAATCAAGGCTGCCTCGGGGGACCGATCGCAGAGTTTTTCAAAAAGCTGCATATGGATTCTTGCATCTCCTTTTACCGCCTCCTTGGGCGCCAGGATAAAGACGGTGATCCTGTACCCCTTTTCAAGAAGATACCGGGCCATGACAAACCCGTCCCCGCCGTTGTTGCCCCGCCCGGCCAGGACGGCTATTTTTCGGGTGTCTTTGCTGTTGATCTTTGACAGCAGAACTCTGACTGCGCCTCTCCCAGCGTTTTCCATGAGGACCAGCCCCGGAATACCAAAGGAATGGATGGTTTTTTGATCCATCTCCTGCATTTCATTTGCCGTCACCAGCAACATGGCCTTCTCCTTTTTTCTGTAAAACCCGGGTCCAGTTTTGCATACTTCCATTTAAAATAAAAGTCCAAATATGATGCCGGCAAAACCACTCAACCTTTGGATGGCATAAGTCTCCCCCCTGAAGGACCGGAAGGTAAATCCATTTTAAAAATCGCTCCTTGAATGATGGGCGTTATAAATGCGCATTGCTCAATCGTAAGATACCCGCCGGGACATCTCTTGCCGCTCTTTCTGTGGTTTTTTGCATGTACTTCTGACCAGAAGAAGACCGACTGATTTCAAAATGCCTCTATGATGCTCGGGTCTGAAAGCGTTGCAAAATCAATATCCGGTATGAAGATTAAAGGTTTGGCATCAGAGCTGTGAACCTGGCAGTTCAATCGGCTGTCAATATCAATGGACATGGGTTTTGAGCAGCAGGCGCACCGGGTTTCAATCCGAACCGTTAAGGACTCTTTTCTTAACCACCCTTGCACGAAGGGCAACGCAAAAGCGTCTACGGCTCAGGCGGCATATATTTTTTCCCCGGTCGAAAAATATGCTGCATGGGGTGTTCGCTCCGTCGTTACCGGATAGGCCCAGGACACCTTGTTTTCCTTGTTGCGGAAAATGAAGAATTTGTTTTTTTCAAGGTCGTCAAGGATGGTTGAAACGCTTTCTATATCAATACCCAGGCCCTTTGCAATTTGATCTGATGACAAGGGTTCCCGGAATTTTGGAAGGGTTTTGACAATGAAATTGCGGACCCGGTGATGATCGCTTGTCATAAACTCAACACCGGCCTCGGCCTTTCCGGCCATCTGGTGGATTTTCTTTTTCCACAAGAATGGCGGGACCGGCATCAGATATTTCCATAGGCCTTTGAGCAGTGTGTTATCCATTTTTTATCTTCTCCTCTTTTCTAAGGTTGGCTGTTACACCATAGAGTACACCTGAAAAAAAGATATCGATTGATGATTGGCGAAGATGTTTTGATTTTTCATGCAAAATGGAAACTCAAAGCTCATCTGCAAGGGGGCCTATGGCAGTTTTCTATACTTGCCGGGTGTCAGGCCTGTCCACCGCCTGAAAGCATGGTTAAAGGTGCTTTGTTCGGAAAAACCCAGATGAAGGGCAATGTCGCAGATCGGCATCCTTTTTTGGGACAGGTATCGTGAGGCCATCTCCAGCCTTTCCTGATCCAGGATTTTTTGAAACGTCGTATTCTCTTCCCTGAGTTTGCCTTGGAGGTTGCGCGGGCTCACGGCAAGGATAGAAGAAATGGCATGAATATCGGTTCTTTCCTCCAGGGTCAGTCTTTCTCCAATGACCTGCCTGGCCCTGGCGGTCCACAGGGTTGAATCGTACAATTGGTCCATCTTTTTTTCCGACAGGCCTACAAGGGTTTGAACAAGATCGGGATCGTCAGAAAACACGGGCAGATCAAGGTCCTTTGCATGGAGTACAATTTCATTTACGGGCTGATCAAACCGAAAGGGGGCCTTAAAGATATCCCGATGCTCGCGAATGTCAGGCGGCTGCCCATGGCTCAACCTGATTTCGATTGGATTAAAATGATCTTCGGCAATATTCCTTAGAATCAGGACATAGGCGCACAGCAATGCTTCAGATATGTGCCGGGTGAGGCTAAAATCGGGGAAAGCCGCCTCCCAGGAAAGAAATGCAAACCCTTTTTCTATTCTGATTTTTGGTAAAACAGCATCTTCAGACAGGGCATGATACCGGCAGAAAAGCGATAGGGCTTTTTTAACAGTACCTGCACCAGCCATTGTGCCAAACAGCAGATTTTTTGTAAAATAAGCATGGCCGAGTTCCTGGCCAAAGTGAAGCCCCATGTTTGCATCGTTTTTTCTTTTGACGGCGCTTTCCCATATGGTGTAGAACTGATGGGTGCTGACTCTGGCTCTGTTGTCCCTTAGCATCAGGGGGTTAGCCTTTGCCTCATCAAGGCCGTCTTGAATATCAAAGCCGTGCCTGGTCATGAACCTGACCAGAATACGCACCAGATGAACGGATATGGATGTGTTTTTTGGGAACATTAAGCGTTTAAAGCTCCGATCAAAATGATGTGAAGCATGTCAGGAGCATTTTTACCAGGTTGCATGATGTTCTTCCACCACCCCGCCCAGTCCTGAAAAACGGAGGAGTGAGCCGTCCTTTGCGCGGACGGAACCCTCAAAGGACCCGCAGGGCTGGATAAAAAAGCTTTTGAGGATGAGAAGATCGTCGTGAGCCCGGCGGATGCCTTCGGGTGTGAAGGTAAGGTTGACGGCTCCATCCCGGCTGTTGATCCGCCAGGGTAAAGAGGGGTTTTCAGGATTATAGGCAAAAACCACTTCGCCTGTTTTTTCCGGTTTTCCGTTGATCCACAGGGTATTTTCCAGGAGACCCTTTTCATAGACCCCGGAGGAAAAATTAAACCCGATCCGGGTTCCGTCCTCGGCCAACCCGGCACCGCAGGCCCAGTTCCAGGAGGTCTTGCGGGGATAAAAGCCGTTGGTCCAGTCGAAAACGGCAAAGGTATGACCGGGGTCAAGATCAAAGGTTTTCCGGTTGAGGCTGATGCTCCCCTTTGCCGTTAAACCCGCCGCTTTGGTGGTAAAGGCGGACCTCCCCTTTTCCATGGGCATATGAAAATGCATGGGCAAAAGGCCGTCTTCCGGGTCCGTGATTTCAATATCGGCCTTGAGGCCCCGGCCCGGCAGATAAAAATTGGCCTGGACGGTCTTTCGGCCTTGGGGCCGGTCATGGGTCAGGCAGAGCCGCCCCCGGAGACTTTGATAGGAAGCGACCCCATGGTCGGGATTCCGGTCAAAGGAAACCTGGCCCAGGGGGAAAAAAACCGGGGCGTGTTCGATCATGCAAGAGGTCTTTCGGTCAAAGCCGAAGGCAAAGGCGCTTGCCATATACCCGAGATGGATCACGGCGCACCCGAAGATGATGTTCGGGTGGATGATCCCCAAATAGCACCAGCGTTTTTCCCGGAACCGGTCCGAGCTGAAAAAAGAAGGGTTCAGCTTTAAAAGAGCCCTTGTATCCGGATGATGAAAGGGGCCTGACCATTCTCTGCCGGAAAAGCGATCATCGTTTTTCATTGCATGACCTCCTTATATCTGAAGCAGGAGACCAGGTGATCATTGACCATGCCCACGGCCTGCATGTGGGCGTAGATGATGGTGGACCCAACAAATTTAAAGCCTCTCTGTTTCAGATCTTTGGAAAATGCGTCCGATTCTTTGGAGAAGGCCGGGACATCTTTTAGATGCCGGAAGGTATTGATTTTCTGTTTTCCGTCCACAAACCGCCAGGAATAGGCGTCAAAGGAACCGAATGCCTCCCGGATCTTCAGGAAGGCTTGGGCATTGGTCACGGCTGCAGCAACCTTGAGCCGGTTCCGGATGATGCCGGGATCAAGAAGAAGATCTTCTATTTTTTTTTCGGTAAACCCCGCCACCTTTTCCGAATCAAAGTCTGCAAAGGCTTTTCTATATCCCTCCCGCCGTTTCAGGATGGTCAGCCAGGAAAGCCCGGCCTGGGCCCCTTCCAGAATAAGGAATTCAAAGAGCTTTTGGTCCTTATGAACCGGCACCCCCCATTCTTCATCATGGTATCGGATATAATCGGGATCTTTTGTGGCCCAGCCGCATCGTTCCATGGTCAGCCTCCTTTTCGCCAAACGGGCATCTTTTCCATCAGGTATAATATGCCGGAACGGTTTTATCAATGGGAGTTTTTTAGGGATAGTTTTCTTGGGATAGTTTCCCGGGATAGCTTTCTTGGCCGTGGCCTCAAAGTCCAGGCTTTATTTTAAGGTTTTTTTATTGAAAAAGATCATCATTAAGGCTATATTTAAAAATATCAATACCTTGTGATTATGCACAAGGCTTCATCGATTTGAAATTGCCGGGTTTTGCGGTTCAATGAGGTGTAATTACTGGAGAAAAAAATGAATAGAACAGCTATCACCAAACATGAAATTTATAATAAACTGGCTGGGTTTTCCGAGCAGGATCTGAGTGATATCGTCAATTTTATTGATTTTATGAGGCACAAAAGAAAACTCGAAGCAAAAAAAGTGGTCAAGCTTGAAGGCATTTTAAAGGGTCATAGGATTGATTTTTCGGGATTGAAAGAATTCAGGCAACAGACATGGCAACACGTTGATCAGGAACTTGATAATGGAAATGCTTTACCTATTTGAAAAGAACAGAATAGATGTGGGTTTGCTTCAAACAGAAGAACTATTCAAGAGCCGGAATTATCAATTTGAGCCGCTCAGCCTTGACATTCTTAAAACCGCATCCGAGATTGATGATATACCGGAATTGCATGATCGCCTTATTGCGGCAACTGCAAGATATCTTGGTTTGCCTATGATTACCAATGATCCTGTCATTAAAAAGTCCCAATTTGTCAATATTCTGGAATAACCAAAAAATCCTTTAATATCATCCCGATGCCCGGTCAAACAAAATCAGGGTCGCCGGGGGACAGACCTGTCAAGACACGACCTCTCTTTTTCCAACCCCATGACACAGTATTTATTCAAGGGTTTTGGCGGATTTTTTCCCGCAGTTAATGAGCCGCATTTTTCTTGCCAGAAGAAGGGAAGATATGGTAATTTAAGCGCTTTTTTGGGAGCACAACAATGATTCATCTGACGGGTATTTCAAAACAGCACGGGTCCCGGATGCTTTTTAAAAACGCAAGCCTCCAGATCCTACCCGGCACCAGGACCGGCCTGGTGGGGGCCAACGGCACAGGCAAGACCAGTCTCTTCCGGTTTATCATGGGCGAAGAAGAACCGGATTCCGGGGATATCTCCTTTTCAAAAAAAGTGAAACTGGGATATTTTTCCCAGGATGTGGGGGAGATGTCCGGCGGATCAGTACTCGTTGAGGTCATGTCCGCGGCTTCGGACCTGGTGGTGCTGGGAGAACGGATGAAGGAGATGGAAGCATCCATGGCCGAGCCCATGGATGAAGACGCCTTGAGCACCCTTTTGGAAACTTACGGGGAGGCGGCCGAAGAATTTGAAAGCCGGGGCGGGTATGATCTTGAAACAAGGGCTCAGACCGTTCTCACGGGACTGGGCATCGGCCCTGCCGATTATCATCGTCCGGTGTCGTCCTTCAGCGGTGGATGGAAGATGCGCATCGCCCTGGCCAGGATCCTGACCCTGAATCCCAATGTCCTGCTTTTGGATGAGCCCACCAACCACTTGGACATGGAATCCATCATCTGGCTGGAAAACTGGCTGGTCACGGATTTCAAGGGAGCCCTGCTCATGACCTGCCACGACCATGATTTCATGAACCGGGTGGTGTCCCGGATCATTGAAGTGGCCAACAGCGCCATTACCTCCTATGGCGGGAATTATGATTTTTATGTCCGGGAGCGGGAGATCCGCTTGACTCAGCTCCTGGCAAGCCACCGGCGTCAGCAGGAGATGCTGGCCAAGGAGGAGGATTTCATTGCCCGGTTCAAGGCCAGGGCTTCCCATGCGGCCCAGGTCCAGTCCAGGATCAAAAAAATTGAAAAAATAGAGCGCATTGAAATACCGGCTTACCAGCAACTGATCCGGTTTCAGTTTTCCGAACTCCCCCGGTCCGGGGATGATGTGGTGATCCTGGAAAACCTGGGGAAAACCTGGGAAACGGAAGACCTGGGGTCCAAAACCGTCTTTTCCGGGGTGTCCGGCCATATCCAACGCGGGGACAAGATCGCCGTGGTGGGGGTGAACGGGGCCGGTAAATCCACCTTTCTCAAGGTCCTGTCCGGAAACACGGAGCCCACCCAGGGTAGCGTCAAAATCGGGGCCAATGTCGCCATCGGGTATTTCAGCCAGCACAGCATGGATGTCCTGGACCCGAAAAAAACAGTCTTTGATACGGTTCAGGATGTCCTTCCCCTCAGCAATATAGGCGTCATCCGCAATCTTTGCGCCGCCTTCCTGTTTGCGGGAGATGAGGTGGAAAAACGTGTTGACCAACTGTCCGGCGGGGAAAAAAGCCGCCTGGTGCTGGCCACCCTGTTGGGACGGCCCTTGAATCTTCTCATCCTGGACGAGCCCACCAACCACCTGGACATCCAGTCCAGGGAAGTCCTCCTGGATATTTTAAAAGAATTTTCCGGGACCCTGATTCTGGTAAGCCATGACCGGTATTTTCTCCGGAGCCTGGTGGGCCGGGTCTTTGAAATCGGCCAGGGAAAGATGACCGACTACAAAGGCGATTATGAATATTACCTGTCCAAAACCGGGCGGGACCACAGGGCGGTTTAAAAATTATAATGAGAGCCTGCCGTCACTGTTGCGGCTACTCTATAATAAAGAGCATTCTGATGAACCCTCTCTTTATAAAATAGATTTTAACAAAAGCTGATTTGTTGAAATATATTTACAGACTTCAGAGATGTTGATATGAGGAAATAAGTTAAGGAGTCGGAAAAAAATTATGAAAATTCCTCCTATTGTAAAAATTATTTTTGGGTTTTTCTTATCTATGGGTTGCTTGCAATACAGAACGGGTTACCAATTGATCGATTATATCATTATTGCCTTTTCAATCGTTGGTTCTGCAATTCTGGTTAGTGGCGCTAAAGAATTAAGAAAGAATGCACAATTAAATATTAAAGAATAAGTTAAAAGCCATATAACAATGGTTGCTAAAGTGGGCTATTAACTTTTATTTTCTGACAACCTTAATCAAATTAATTTTCTCATATTCAACTCTTTGATATAGCCGCTGTAACAAGAAATCAAAATCATTATTGCTGTTGATGGATGCTGAAAAAGACCAATCTCCAAGCTTCCGATGCTTTCGTGACGGGATACGGAGAATGAGGGTTGTACGGCCTTGAGGCATAGTTTTATCTAAGCCCCAAGGCTGTTTTTAAGGATTATTCCGGCAGCCGGACGATGAGGACGGGGATCTTGGCCTGCTGCGTCACTTTTTTGGCCGTGCTGCCCATGAGGATCCCGGCCAGGCCTCCGTGGCCGTGGCTTCCCATGACAATGAGGTCGCATTCCTTTGCCTCGGCCGCTTCAATAATCACATCCACCGGGTTTCCCCGGCCGACCACGACCTCATCCAGGACAAAGGACTGATTTTCTTCATTTCCCGAGACGGTTTCATAAAACTGTTTCAGGGCATCCTTCATTCCCGGATCAACAGAGCGCTGTTTTCCGATGATGGCGTTTCGGGCGCTGTCCTCCTGCTTTCTTTTGATCCTGGCCCAGGCCTCGGCCCCGACATGATAGGCAATGGCGGCTTCCATGCCCTGGGTTTCTTCCAGAACATGGACAATGGTGATGCCGGCCCCGTAGAGGTTGGAAAGACTGACCGCATAGGCAAGGGACTGCCGGGCGGACTCGGATAAATCCGTTGCAAAGAGTATTTTTTTTATTTTAATTTTGGGCAGTATCATGGGTCCTCCTCGTTAAAACAGCATATTGGGCAGCCAAAGGGATATCTGGGGCACATAGGTGATCAGGATGAGATAGAGCATCATGACCAGGATCCAGGGGGCGCAGGCCTTGGTGGTTTCCGTCAGGCCGAGATGGGAGATGCCCGAGGCCACATAAAGGTTGAGGCCCACCGGCGGCGTGATCATGCCGATCTCCATGTTCACCGTCATGAGAACCCCGAGATGGATCTCGTCAATCCCGAGCTGCATGGCCATGGGATAGAGCAAGGGCGCGGTGATGAGAAGGATGGACGAGGGTTCCATGAAATTACCGGCCGCCAGGAGCAGCAGGTTGACCATGATGAGGAAACCCACCTTTCCAAGACCCAGCCCGGTGATCCAGGCGGTTAGTTGCTGGGGCACCTGCTCGGAAGTGAGCAAAAAGGAAAAGAGCACGGCATTGGTGATGATGTAGAGGATCATGGCCGACATATTGGCCGAGGCCAGAAGGGTCCGGGGGACATCTTTTAAGGTCATGTCCCGGTAGATGAAGACCGATACGACAAAGGCATAGACCGCACTCATGGCCGCCGCCTCCGTGGGCGTGAACAACCCGGAATAGATGCCGCCGATGACCACTACGATGAGCATGAGTCCCCAGACGCTCTCCCTGAAGGTGCGCATCACAGTGCTGAAGCTCGCCCTGGGAAGCCGGGGGTAATTTCTTTTTTTGGCCACAATCCAGGTGACGAACATCAGCAATGATACCAGGAGAAGACCCGGTATGATTCCGGCAATGAAGAGTTTGCCGATGGAGGCATTTGTGGAGACCGCATAAATAACCATGACGATGGAGGGCGGGATGAGGATGCCCAGGGCTCCGGAGGTGCCGATGACGCCGACGCCGAATTTCATGGGATAACCATGCCTCACCATGGCCGGCAGCAGAATGGACCCGATGGCCACCACCGTGGCCGGGCTGGACCCGGATACGGCGGCAAAGAGGCCGCAGGCCACAATCCCGGCCAGGGCCAGACCCCCGGTGAAATGGCCCACCAGGGCTGAGGCGAAATGAATCATGCGTTTGGCCACGCCGCCGTGGGTGAGAAAATTACCGGCCAGGATAAAAAACGGGATGGCCATGATTTCGAATTTCTCGATCCCGGTGAAAAGCTTCATGGCCACGGATTCAATGGGCACCGAGGTCATGGTGAACAAAAAGGTCAGTACGGTGAGCCCGAGGGAGATGGAGATGGGCATGCCCGTCAGCATGAGACAGGCCAGAAGAGCGAAAATGATCAGGGCACTCATGAATTACCTCCTTTTGTCCCGGCAGCCGGTCCGGTCTGGGCTTCACCAAAGTCAAAGTCTTCGGAAAGACCGTCCACATGGGAGGTGTCCGTCTGAGGCAGTTGGCCGGTCTGGATGAATTTTTTAATCACCTGGAGGAAACGGAAGCACATGAGGTAGGATCCCAGGGGGATGGCGGAATAGAAGATCCACACCGGCCATTCCAGATCCGGGGAAACCGGTCCCGAGGTCAGGTCCGGCCAGTTGAAGCCAAAAGTGGTGGCAACGGCGTAGCGCAGGCCGACCTCCCAGACAAAGCCGAACCCGATGGTGCCGATGATGCCGGTAAAGAGTGCGCCGCCGGAAAGGCCGATGACGACGAATTTGGCTCGGGTCTTGTCCTTCAGACTGTTGATAAACACGTCCACCCCGACATGGATGCCGGTACGAACCCCGTAAGCAGCTCCGAATTTGGCCATCCAGATGAACATATAAATGCACAGTTCCTGGGACCAGCTCATATTGATGGACAGGAGCCAGTCCTGGAGCCCCGGTATGGGCAGGCCGCTGGCATAGCGATGCACGACGGACAGGAAAATGATGACGGTGGCGGCACCAATCAGTGTGGCCACCAGCCATTCTTCCAGATGGTCGAGAAATTTCAGCATCCTTACAATCCTCCACATAAAAAAATGTTGAATCGGGCAGAATACAGAATGCCGAGGGATACCCCGGCATTCTGTTAAAGCTGCCTCAGGTTTTTCGTATATCTATTTTTTAAACCCGGTGGCCGTGTACACTTCCTGGATCAGGTCGGCGCCGATACGGTCCGCCATTTGCGTGTGAACCTTTACCAGTTCGGCTTTCCAGGCTGCTTTTTCCTCGTCGGAAAGCATGATGATTTCGGATTTGCCGGAAGCTTTTACAGAGGCCAGGTCTTCTTCATTCTTCTGTTTGGCAATGCTGTTGGCAAAGACGGTGGCATCGACCATGGCGCCTTCAAGCTGGGTGCGGATATCAGCCGGCAGGCCTGCCCAGAATTTTTTATTTACAATGACGGCATATCCCAGATACCCATGGTTGGAAAAAGTGACATATTTCTGGACCTCATGCATTTTCTGAGTGTAAAGATTGGAGGGCGGGTTTTCCGTTCCGTCCACCACGCCGGTCTGGAGTGCCTGATACACTTCGGAAAAGGCCATGACCTGGGGAATGGCTCCCAGCGCCCGCATCTGGGCATCGAGAATTTTGGAGGACTGGATGCGCATTTTTAACCCTTTGAAATCGGCCGGGGTTTTGAGCGGTTTATTGGCGCTCATGACCTTGAACCCGTTGTCCCAGTAAGCCAGGCCGAGAATTCCCTTGACTTCCAGCATGTTCAGGAGTTTTTTGCCCACGGGCCCGGTGGTGACCTTGTGAAGATCCTCATACCCGTCAAAAATATAAGGCAGATCAAAGACTTCAAACTCCTTCACTCCCAGGGGGGCGAATTTTGCCAGGGATGGGGCCAGCATGTCCACTGAACCCAACTGGAGAGCTTCCATTTCTTCCTTGTCTTTGTAGAGCTGGCTGTTGGGATACACCTGGATGGTCACCGCACCCTTGGTGCGTTCTTCAGCCAGTTTCTTAAAGTATTCGGCAGCCTGGCCCTTGGGTGTGTCAACCGCCACCACGTGGCTGAATTTGATCACAATGGGTTCGGCCATGGCTGTTGCCGCGAAGGCGAAAAACGTGGCAAAAATGACCGCTAACAGAAGTTTTGTTCTCATTTGAATCTCCTTTGGTTAGAAATTATGTTTAATTTTCAAGGCCCTTTGACCATGGGAATTAAACGCATAAAATATGAAAATAAAAATTTTGCACTGGATAGATATGTATCCTTATCATAGAAAGTTTGAAATCGGAAAGGTTTTGAACTTGCTGTAAGAAATTTTCTTACGGCCCGATCTTGAAACTTGTTTTTAAACCGGGATTATATTAGGCTGGCGGGGTGAAAGTGCTTCTGATTCAACTGCCCGTACCCCGGCTCAATTTCGGTTTAAGGACCGGCAACATCCCCCTTGGCGGGGCCTGTCTCAAACAGGCCGCCGGTATCCCGGATCTGAGGGTGGATATCCTGCCCGAATCCCTGGCCTCCCATGCCGGTGACCAAGTCTTGATCAAGGCGGTTACCGAATACCATCCCGATATCCTGGGGTTTACGGTTTTTTCCTGGAACCTTGCGCGCTCACTTTATCTGGCGGAAAAAATAAAGGAAAAAATTCAGACCCGGATCATTTTCGGCGGTCCTGAGATTACGCCGGATAATGAACTTGCCCGCTCCCCCATTGTTGACGTTTATGTATACGGAGAAGGAGAGGGTGTTTTTAGACGGCTTCTTACGGACGAAGCGCTCTGGAAAAAGGGGCGGGTCGAGGACCGGTCCGGGATCTCTTATCTGGGCCTTGGCAGCCCCTACGTGAATGGTTTTCTTGAAACCGGAGCCGAAAATTTCATGCTGGTTGAAACCCAGAGGGGGTGTCCCTACCGATGCGGGTTCTGCTATTACCATAAATCACGGAAAACCCTCAGCATGGCCGAGGATGGGATTGTGCTGGACGGGATTGCCCATGCCCTGGACCAAGGGGTGGAAGAAGTCTATCTTCTGGACCCGTCCCTGAATTCAAGGCCCGGGCTTCCTGCCCTGCTGGAAAAGATCGCCGGTCTGAACCGGTCCGGGAAGCCGGCCTTCACCAGCGAGATCCGGGCCGAATCCGTGGATGATAATATGGCGGAACTTTTCAGAAAAGCAGGGTTTACAGGCTTTGAAGTGGGCCTTCAATCCACCAATCCCTCTGCCTTGAAACAGATGAACCGGCCCACCCGTCTTCCGGTCTTTCTTTCCGGGGTCAAGGCCCTCCAAGCTCAAGGCATCGTCCCCACCGTGGACCTGATTTTCGGTCTGCCCGGAGATACTTTGGAAGGGTTTGGCAGGACCCTTGATTTTGTCCATGCCCATGGCCTTTATGACCATCTCCAGGTTTTCCCCCTCCTGGTGCTGCCGGGTACGGCCTTCAGAAAAAAAAGCCGGGAACTGGGGCTCAACTATGATCCCCACCCACCGTACACCCTGATCTCCAGCCCTGGATTTTCTTCCCAGGACATGGTCCGGGCCCTGGACCTGGCCGAAGAAAAATTCGACACCGGCTTTATCCCCTTCCCGGACCTTGAGGTCTCCTTTAAAAGTGAAAAAGGGGGAGATCTTTATATCTCCCTTGACGGAAGGCCCTGTCTTGCAAAGTTGGTCCTGGAGGACCGGCGCGATCTTTTGGAGATCCAGGCCCTGGCCCGGCAAATCACTTCCCCTTTCCAGGTTTTCTTTGGCCCTGCCGTCCGGGATAAGGCCTACCAAAAGGCGGTTCTGGCTTGCATTTCCGGGCAAAATCCCTTTGTTCCCGTTGAAGTGGTCTTTCTGGAACCGGAGGAGATTCCAAATACCGGGGACCTGCTCGCGGCAATGGCCATAAAAAGACCCCATTTTCTGGACCAGGATTTACGATACCTCTATCCTGAACCCGGCAACCGGGCGGTTCAGTTCACCATGATCACAAAGAATTCTGATCTGTGCTTTGAAGGTGAGATGAGACGGCAGGTCTTTCTCTGGGACCGGGCTGGCCTGCCGGAGGATTCGGATTTCAAGGACCTGGCCCATCTGGACGGTGTTCTGATCAATTCCTTTCTTCCCTTTGACCGTCAGAAAAAATTTCAGGACAGGATAATACCCTTACATGAAGATATCCTGCCCGTCAATTTTGCCGATGTACGTCTTCAGACCCGGTGGATCCAGGAAACCGGGTCCGAACGATACAATATCTCCCTGCTCCGGGGATTTTTCGGGTTAAGGTCCTGTATGGGATGTTGATCCGGATCAGGGGATGAGCACCTTTAGAATATCTTCTTTTCCGATAATCCCCACCAGTTTGCCCTTTTCAACCACCGGAATGGTATGAAAATGTTTTTCCACCATGAGGCTTGCGATTTCCGAAATCGGTGCATCCGGCCCGACAAAGACCGGGTCTTTGACCATGGCCTGTTCCACCTTTACCGCAGCCATCTTTTTGAGTTCGGCATTGAATTTTTTGGATGAGGACAGGGGAATGATGCCGTCCAGAAGAATGAAAATAGGGGGGATGGGAATTTTTCTGTGCTGAAAAATCAGATCACTCTGGCATAGAATCCCTTTCAGCGCACCGGTGTCGTCAACCACAGGAACCCCGTTGATGTGATGGTTCAGGAGAATTTCAACGGCTTTTGTGATCTCTGTCTCAGGTTGAACGGAAATGATATTTTTTTCCATAATATCGCTTGCTTTAATCATGGGAGCCTCCTTTATTCAGATCAGATGTCAAGAGATGGGGCGAACCGCAAGAACCGGGCACGATGCCCTGCTGATGACGCGGTCCGTTGTAGAGCCCACCAGGAATTTTTCCAAAAGACTGTGGCCTCGGATCCCAAGAACGATCATGTCGGCATCTATTTTTCCGGCATAGGTGATCAATTCCTTGTAGGGCAGGCCTTCCAGCACAACAATGACGGGAATGCACCAGTTCCGGCTGTCCCCGGGGACCATCTCCAGAAGCCGGGTTTCAATCTGTTTTAACCAGGTGCTTCTTCTGTTTCCGACCTCATCCATGGATTTGTCCGGGGTCCTTGCCCCGGACCCTGTCCAGCCTGAAAACGGGTTCACATCCAGCAGTACAGGATCAGGCGCCATGAGTTCAACCGGTTCCATGGGACTCACCACATGGGCAAGATAGAGCCGGGTCTGAAATTCCTGGGCCAGGCTCAAGGCATAATCAAAGGCCAGCCGGGAATCCGGGGAAAAATCACATCCCACCAGGATCCGGTTTAATTTTATTTTTTCCTCACTCTGGGACACCCGGCCGTCATCCTTTGCATGGAGGACCAGAAGCGGGCATGATAAAATTTTGATGAGCTTATTGGTCACCGAACCCGTCAAAAACCGGATCACCCCCGACCCGCCGTTGGTTGCGGCGATCACCATGTCGATCTTATTCTGCCGGGCCGCCGATTCGATCTGATCCGCCGGGTGGCCGAGGGAAACAGAGACGATGATGTCGCACTGAATATCAAATTCTTTTGCGATTTCCTCCAGCCGGTTCCGGGCATTATGGATATGGTCGCTTTCAATCCCGGCATAATCAATATAGGAAGACATATGGCTTGAAACCATGAGTGTGGGGACGATATGGCAGAGATAAAGCTTTGCATCAAATTCCGAAGCCAGAGATTTTCCATAGGATACGATCATGTGGGTAAAATCGGAAAAATCAACGGCACACATTATTCTTGCGGGTTCCATCCTCATCATCCACCTCCTTTTTAAACTTTGTTTTTAAAAAGAGCATGACCCGTGATTCCAGTATGAGTGATTGCCGGCTCAAAAACAAGCGCAGTATTGCTTTTGAGCCGGCTTCAGTCTAATCCCTTTTGGTTGTTAGCGTCAAGCAAAAACCAGGGCCATTTGATCGGGGCATATTGAATTCCCATGCTGGGTCTGATATCTTTGATGAAAAAAAGGAGAAATTATGAACCTGTTCGATATCGATACTGAAAAATGCAATAAGGATGGGATCTGCGCCGTGGAATGCCCGGCCCATATCATTGAAATGACCGAAGACGGACCCGTGCCCGCTGCCGGCGCAGAGGAATTCTGCATCGCCTGCGGCCATTGCGTGGCCGTCTGTCCCCAGGGTGCCTTGACCCTTTCCATCCTGGCTCCTGGAGCCTGCCTGGACATGGACAAGGATCTGGTTTTGGATGAGCGCCGGACGGAACATTTCTTAAGATCCAGGCGGTCCATCCGGCGCTACAAGGACAAGCCCGTACCCCGGGATCTGTTTGAAAAGGCCCTGGAAATAGCCTGCTGCGCCCCCTCGGGCAGCAACCGGCAACCGGTGAAATGGCTGGTGGTGGACAAAAAGGAAGATGTTCACAACATCGGCGGCCATGTCATCAACTGGATGCGTTATCTGCTCCATAAAAGCCCGGAAATGGCCCGGACGCTGAAGATGGACGCTCTGGTCGAGGCCTGGGACAAGGGTTCCGACCGGATCTGCCGGGATGCGCCCCAACTGGTTTTTGCCCATGCTTCCAATGAATTCGGCAGCGCCTCGGCCGACTGCCATACGGCCCTGGCCTATCTTGAGCTGGCCCTGACCGGTTTCGGTCTCGGCAGTTGCTGGGCCGGTTATGTCAATTACGCAGCCGGGCAATGGCCCGATCTGAAAAAGGAGCTGGCCCTGCCGGAAACCCATACCTGCCACGGCGCCCTCATGGTCGGATTTCCCAAATTCCGTTATTTCAGGGCTCCCCGCCGCAATGCCCCGGATATCCTGTATCATGCCTGATACTATTTCCGTCCGGGCCGGCCGCAGGGCCATTGGGATCATCCGGGACGAAGGCCTGAATCCTGCAAGGGTAAAGGTTTTGGCCGGGGCTTCCGGTTCGGCCAAATTCCTGGTCCTCACCGGCATCGACCGGGTGCTCATGGATCTTTTCAAGGACCGGACCGAACCCCTTCACCTCCTCGGAACCTCCATCGGAGCCTTCAGGATGGCAGCCTTCTGCCAGAATGACCCTGTCGCCGCCTTGGACTCCCTGGAAAGGGAATATATTGCCCAGCATTACCAGCGCCGGCCCACCCGGGAGGAAATCAACCGGGAAACTTTGAGGATACTGGATGCCTTCATCGACGAAGGCAGGATCGAACAGGTACTGAACCACCCCTTTATGCGGATTTCATTTCTGGCCAACCGGTGCCGGGGCCTTCTCAAGAGCGAGGCCCTGCCTCTTCAGTGGATGGGGCTGGGTCTTGCGGCCGGGGCCAATCTCCTGAGCAGGGATTTTCTGGGGGCATTTTTTGAACGGGCCCTTTTCTGCGCTCCAGGTGAATTGCCGCCCTATGCGGGTATGAACCGGTTTCCCCTGAAGGTCTACGGCCTGACCAAGGACAATTTCAAACCGGCCCTTCTATCTTCCGGCGCCATCCCCGCAATTATGGCCGGGGTTTCGGATATTCCCGGCGTTAAAGGCATGTTCCGGGACGGCGGGATCCTGGATTACCACCTGGATATCCCGTTTTTGCCCGGACCGGTTTTGCCCGGAGAAAACCGGCTGGTCCTTTTTCCGCATTTTTATGAGCATATCACCCCGGGCTGGTTTGACAAGCGCCTGAACCGTCCCCCGGACCCTGACAACATGGCCGACGTGGTTGTGGTTGCCCCGTCCCCGGCCTTTGTCCAAAGCCTTCCCCTTGGCAAAATCCCGGACCGGAAGGATTTCTATGGGTTTAAAGGGAAGGACAGGGAGCGCATGGCCTATTGGAAAGAAACCGTTAACAGAAGCCGGGAATTGGGTCTGGAATTTGTCGAATCCATTTCATCAGGGCGGATCAGGCAAATGGTCAAACCCTTGTGATGACGCAGGACCTCATTCAAATTGTTTCATCTCCCTTGCGAAGCAGTCCGGGCAGATCCCGTGGGAAGGCTGGGTGCCGGCGATATCCTGGATATATTTTTCAATTTGAACCCAGGCGCCTGATTGTTCCCGGACTTTTTTACAATAGCTGCAAATCGGGTAAATCCTGCTCAAATCATTGATCAATCGCTCCTGCTGTTCGATCAGATCTTTGTCGTAGATGATGCGAAGGGACAACTCGACCATCCGCTTGACCTGGTTGAGCATTTTGATGTGCAGCTCATTGTGGGGATTCGCCTTGTTGTCCAGGAAGCATACGGTACCGAAGTCCTCGCCGTCGGGGCGATGTATGGGCATGCCGACATAGGATATGATATTCAATCCGGTGACGGCATCATTGTCTTTCCATTCAGGATCCCGGAGCGCATCCGGAATCAAATTCAGACCCCTGCTCTTCAGTGTCCGCTCACAATACCATCCCGAATCCGGGTAATGTGTCGTGTATCCCGCCGTATAAGGATTTCCTTTTGATGCGCTGGACAGGAGGATCTCGATTTGATCTCCGTCAACGCGCGTGATCAGCCCTGCAGGAACACCAAAAATTTCAGCCGTTGAGTCGATAAGGTTCTGCCATTCGTTTAGAACGTCCTGGGCCAGCTTTTCCCGGGTAAATGGGTTTGCCTTTGAAATTCTCATATTGAACACCTCATTTTATTCGATACATAGTATCCGGTTTAATGACATGGATCATTTAATACGAGTGTCTATTCCTTAACGGTTATGGGCGCGGACGGCCGGGGTCATTTCGTTTTTGCCGGAGCCGGTTCTATTTTCGGTTCTTCTGCAAGATCAAAGTTTCCCATGGAGACCTCCATCCGCTTGGATTGGGACCTGAAGATCTTGATATGAATCGCCAGAAGATAAAATACCAGCAGGTAGATGATGATTTTTCTGAGGGTTTCACTCATGGGCAGGGTCTGCTGGGTCCAGAGGGTAACAAAAAAATCCGTGCTCAGAAAAAAGGTGAACAACAGCAGGATATTCTTTGCCCCCATTTTTACTGCAATATAGGTTGCAAGAAACAGCCCGCCAATGGTTACGCCCGGGATTGCACTATACCATAAGGCCAGCGGCACATCATGAAAAACAGCATTCAGGACGGTACCGGAAATGGACATGGCAGCCATGAGGGCAATGCTGGTGACAATGGAAACAGCGGGATTGATTTTGAAAACAAGGGTCATGATAAAATAAAACAGGGTATCAATGCCGAAGCCGATCCAGCCGCACATCAAGCCTCCGATAAAGGCAAAGCCGAATAGAACCGTTCCGGTGGACAAGGTCAGGTTTAAACGGGCGTTGGGGTATTTTGCATTTCTGAGGATGGAAAAAAAGATAATCTGGGTAAACGCAAATGCGATAAAATTAAAAATCAGTGTCAGGAGTTCGGGGTTTTTGATGGGAAAGACGACAATGCTCACGATTTCTCCCAGGAACCCGCCAAGCATGCATATGGGGAGCAGGTTAAAGAGAAATAAATTCCTGTTGAACAGAAACCACCGGAAGGTTCCCAGTCCCATTCCATAGGCCTGAATGGCAAGGTTGAACTGGGCTACGGTAACCGGCGCCACACTCAGGTGGGTCAAGATGGGAAAATAAATGATTCCTGCGGCAGCCGGGGTGATATTGGCCACAATGGCGGCAACAGTTCCCACAAAGGGCATATAAAAAAGCTTTGAAAAAAAGACCTCATAAAAATACGGCAAAAAGCTTAACCATAAAATTAAAGCAGATACCAGAATGATGACGGGGCCTTTGTTTGTTTTCATCTTAAAAGATATATCCGGGATAGCTCAATTGTATCATTGGGTCAATTTAGCAGCATTTTGTCATATTGCAATATAAAAAACCAGACCTTTCCGGCCGTCTTTCAAATAAACCGGATCTGTGTCTTTTGTCTTGGCATAACATAAAGGTCCCGGGCAGATGCCGTTTTATCCTTGAAATATAAGAGATTAGCCATTAGTATGGATTTTCCCGATAAGGGGAGTATGGAAAAAAAGAGGAGGACGATTTTGGATTCCGGCATCTGCGTTGACATTATGGACAATATATCCAAGGTGATTGTGGGTAAGAAGGAGAGTTTGAAACTCATGCTGACGGCCCTGCTGGCCGACGGCCATGTGCTTCTGGAAGATGTGCCCGGCGTGGGCAAGACCCTTATGGCCAGGTCCCTGGCCGCCTCCATGGGAGGAATTTACAAGCGGATCCAGTTTACGCCGGATCTTTTGCCCTCGGATATCACGGGATTTAATATTTATCATCAGAATGAAGGCCGGTTTAAATTCCAGGAAGGGCCGGTCATGGCCAATGTGCTCCTGGCCGATGAAATCAACCGCACCGTGCCGAGAACCCAGTCCAGCCTTCTTGAAAGCATGGAGGAACGCCAGGTCACCGTGGACGGCCAAACCTATCCCCTGCCGAACCCGTTTTTTGTCATCGCCACCCAGAACCCGGTGGAGCTGGAAGGGACCTTTCCCCTGCCCGAAGCCCAACTGGACCGGTTTCTGCTGAAGATCGACATGGGCTACCCGGACAAGCAGGAAGAAATGGATATCTTAAAGCGGTTTCAGACCTGTGATCCGTTTCTGTCCCTGGAGCCCGTAGCCACTCCGGAACAGATCCGGATGCTCCGGCAGGAGCGGAGAGCCATCACTGTGTCCGAGCCGGTAAGGGATTATATCACCACCCTGGTTCAGGCCACCCGGCACCACCCCATGATCCGGTACGGGGCCAGCCCCAGGGGATCCATGGCCCTGATGCGCTCGGCCCAGGCCCTGGCGGCCCTGGACGGCCGGACCTTCACCCTTCCCGATGATGTCAGGGCCCTGGTCAAGCCGGTCCTGGCCCACCGCCTGGTATTGAATGAAAACGAACGGATGCGGGGTGAAAAACCGGACCGGGTGCTGAAAGACATCCTGGACCGGACCCCGGTGCCGGACGGTATTCCCGGATAGGCGAGATGGTGAAGGATCAGCCGGTTTCAAACCATTACACCAGTATTTTCACCGCCACCTTTATCCTCATCCTGGCCCTGGCCTTTCTTTTCGTTTCCCTCCTGCTCCGCGAGACCCTTCTGACGGTTCTGATTCTTCTGGTCCTCGGCCTTGTGGCCCTTACCAGACTCTGGAGCCGCTACGGGTTCCGGCATATGGGTTTTGAATCCAAATTTGAACGCACCCGGGTGTTTCCGGGTGAAACCATCCGGGTTGATCTTCTGGCACAAAACAATAAAATTCTGCCCGTATGGCTGGAAGCCGGGATGGCGGCGGACGGCAAGGGGCTCGTGTCCATGTCCCAAACCCTTGAAACCGCATTCCTGTTATGGTTCCAGGAGACGCGGTTCAGCTTTGACCTCCTGGCCTTGAAAAGAGGATGCTTTTCCATGGGCCGGGTTCAAATAACGGTGTCCGATCTTTTCCGGTTTTTTACAAGGGAACGGGTCCAAAAGGACGCCACCGATATTATTATCTTTCCAAAAATTTTTCCAGTGAGGCCGTTTTTTTTGCCCGAGCACGGGTTTTTCGGCGCGCCCGGCGCCAAAAGCCCGGTCCAGGACCCGGTGTATATCCTGGGAATCCGGGATTACCAGAGTTTTACCCCGATCCGGCATATCCACTGGAAAGCCGGCGCCCGCCAGGGTAAATTAAAGGAAAAGGTCTGCGAACCTTCGGTTCAGGAGAAAATCCTCATCGTGGTGGATGTGGATCTGTTTTTCGCTCACGAGGCCGGGGATGATTTTGAAAGAATGCTGGAAGCGGCGGCCTCCATGGCCGTGTTTTTTGAAGACCGGGGCAAGAGCGTGGGGTTCATGACCAATGCCGTCATCAAAGGGAATCGGCCCGGCTTCATCCCCCTGCGCCGGAATTTCGAAACCCTTTCCATGATCCTGGAAACCCTGGCCCGGATGGAAATGAAACCTGAAAAACGGATGCCGGAAATGTTTTCAAAGCATATCAGCGTGCTCTGGGGCGTCAATTGTATCTTCTGCTCCCACAGCATGGATGCCTCCATCATGGAGATGAAGGCCTATTATGCCGGAAAGAGAATTCCGGTGAGATATTTTGTGTCACGGCCCGGGGAAAACGAAGGCCTTCCGGACCCGGTGTTGCCCATCGAATCCATTTTCCTGAAACAGGCAGACCCGGAATGACGGCCACCGGGCATAAAGGCCTTTTTACGGCCTTCTTTGGAATGGAACTCTTCTGGCTTTTTGCCTGGTCCGGTTTTCTCATGGGGTCCACGGCCCGGCTTTCCCTTCCCTTTATTCCCCTTGCGGCCGGTTATTTTCTGGCCTTTGCCCTGGCCTCGGGGTTCCGGCGGAAACGCCTGCGGCTCATCTGGGGTATCCTGGGGCATGGGATCGCGTTTTCCGCCCTGGCCGCCCTTGTTCTGGAAACGGCCACCGGCAGGGTCCTCCCCTCGGGGCCGGATGTGTTCCAATGGTATCAGTCCCTCCTGACCCTGGCCCTGGCAGGGCTTTTCTGGTACAAGGGAACCAAGCTCTGCTTCCGGGTGATGTCCTATAAAATGGTGTGCAACTATTTTGACCTGGGCCTTTCTCTTTTTTTCGGCCTGCTCCTGGTCAAACTCCTGGTCTATTACCAATCCGGAATCCGGTTGCCGGACGGGGGCCTGTTGTATCTGATGACCGGTTTTTTTTTCATCGGCCTTGCGGCCATCTTTTTATCCAACGCCCCCACCACCCGGAAAAGACAGTATATGGAAGGATTCCGCGGGATCGGGGTGATGGTCAGCTTTTCCGTGGCCTTTCTCCTGTGCGGTCTGGGCCTTGTCTTTGTGTTCCTGCCCCTGATGACCTCCATGGCCGAATCCGGTTACACGGTGTTAAAAGGGGTGTCCGGTTCCCTGGGCCCCTATCTCATCCATATCCTCCGCTTTATCCTCCTGGTTCCGAAACCCAGGGGAGCGGCGGAAGCCCCCCCGCCTGCGGACCAGGGCGCCCAGGATCCCCATAATATGGGGATGACCGGTGAGGCCGGGTGGTTTTCCGACCTTGTTTTTTACGGGATCTTGCTGGTAGTGGCTGCCGTGGCCCTGGTGCTTATCGGAACCCTGATCCTGCGACTGCTGAGATTTCTCCTGCAAAAACCTCCGGCCGGGCCTGCGCCGGAGAGCCGCCCCTCCCTGTGGTCCCTGCTCAGGGGCTTTCTTGAGGCGGCAGTGAGGTTTTTCAGAAGATTCTTCTCGCTGTTTTCCGGCAGGATCAACACGGCTCAAACCGGGTTTGCACGGCTCACGGCCTGGGGACGGAAAAGCGGGGTGAAACGGCGCAACACGGAAACGCCGGGAGAATATGCAAGACGCCTTCAGGCCCTGTTCCCCGCCCTTGAAACGGAAATTCTGGCCATCCTTCATGCCTTTCACCTGGAAACCTATGGGGAGATGGTCCTGCCCGGCCCGGAACTCGGCCGGGTGATCCGGGCCATAAAGAAAATCCGCAGCCCTTCCTTCTGGAAGATGAGGGTAAAGGTTTTTTTTCGCAATTTATAGCAGTGGTTAAAGGACGAGCCGGCTGAAAACGGCGGCATGAATTAAGAGGCAGGGCAATCGCATGTAACTTTTTGACGGGAAGTCTTTGTTCCGGGCAGATAGCAGGATGCATATCTATCTGGAAAATTTAGATAAATTCGTAACTAAAAATAACCTATTGAAATAATTAAATAAAT
>Ga0208373_1001511_pt1 | contig 30633 bp, 29 predicted proteins | sample RifOxyC2_FD_184036 | JGI IMG/M metagenome (GOLD analysis project Ga0208373, IMG submission 184036) | Soil microbial communities from Rifle, Colorado - Rifle Oxygen_injection C2 (SPAdes) | ecosystem: Environmental > Terrestrial > Deep subsurface > Rock core/Sediment | place: Rifle, Colorado... | reverse complement strand
ACTTTCATCGCTTATTTCCTTTTTTTTTAATAAAATAACTTTATAGATTGTCTCTGAAAAGTCTCTCGGCTCTTTCGTCCCTTTTTACGTTTTTCAAAAGTGCTTCAAAATCCTTTGAACAGTAAAGTGCCAGCTTTTTGCCCTGATCTTTTGTCAGCTCTTTTGAAAATCCTCTTTTTGAAAATATAACAATTTGAGTCGGCTCAATTTGGAGCTTTTGGCACTTCTCAACCACTCTATGCCACTCGCTTTTGTTTACTTTATGGTTTGTCCATTTGCACTCTGCGACATATGTTTTTTCATCTTTTGTGATTGTGAGTATATCTATTTCAACATTCACATCCCAGTAACTGCCTGAACTTAGGATCTGAGAGTCTCTGAGATTGTAGTTTAACAGAATTTCCGAAAGTTCTTCAAAAACCAAACTGGTATAACCGTTTTGTCTAATCTCAAAGTCTTTTAAAAAAGTCTCATATTCGCCTTGTTCTATTTTTTTGGCATGGGGAGCTATAAAATAGAACCAAAATCTTAAAAAAGGATGCGTAAATAACACTTTATGAGAAATTCTGTATCTTGAGATCTCTCTTTTTAGTCTGCCTTTTGGATTTAGAGATCTGGCAGGTTCTTCCCTTGAGAATTCTATTTGGATTAAGCCTTTTTGCTCCAAGTAGTTCAGAGCGCTTCCTCCGTTAGCATTGTTTAGTCCGGCTCTGTTAAAGGCGGAAAAGATTTTCCTATCACCAACTGCCAAAGCACGCAGAAGCCGTAAACACTCTTTATCTGCCAATGTTAAATCTTCTATCTTTTTATTTATGGTTTTGTAATTATCAAGAATCAACTCTTTAATCAAAATAATTATAGGTTTTGTTGTGTCTATTTCCAAGTCAAGTCCGCCAAAAACTGCAAAATACTCAATTTGCGTCTCCATATCATCCGGATAGTTTCTTGCATAAAATGAACGAAATTGTTCTAATAGTTTAGTTTTTAACATAATTTTATTTTATCATAATTCACTTCCCCATTTCAACATATCAATCCCGTACTTTTCCCGTATACTTTGAGAATGCTCCGTAAGTTTGTGCATCTTCAATTCATCATGAAATCCTATGAGAGAAAGCTCTTTTTTTGACTCTCTCGTAAAGCTTGAACAGTTTATACCGATCCTAATTACATGAAGCCTTTTATAAACATCTGCTTCGTTAAAAAGGCTCAAACATAAAGAGTCGAACTTTTTTTCCGTAAAAATCTCACACAGACTTATATTTTTATGCGATTTTTGATTCATTTCGTAAGCGATCGAGATATGAAAAACGGTAGGAATAACTTTTAGTTTTAAAATGGCAAAACTTAGATGACGGGCTAAAATATGCACTCTTCTTCTAAGTTCGCTTCTATCGTAAAGAGGATCGAATGTTCGTGAAATTCCGATGGATTTTCGTATGTGCTTAGTTTGTATCTCATCATCGCTAAGTGCGCATACTCTGGCGTAAAGCTCTTTTGCATAAGGACTCCACGACTCAATCGTTCCTCTTCTTCTTTTTAACTCGCCAAGCGTGTGAATTTGTGCCGAGCGGAGTTTTTCTTTCATGCTTTTGCCGATTCCTGCAAACTCTCCTACCGGAATATTTTCTATAAAACTTTCCAGTTCATGCGGATATACGACTTTGCATCCAAAAGGCTTCGCATAAGTAGTGGCAAGCTTTGCGATGTAGCGGGTTGAAGCGGCTCCTATGGAGACGGGAAGTTGGATCTTCTCTTTTATTTGACTTTTTAAATCAAGTATAAAATTTTCCACTTCGCTATCTTCGATCCATCCGCCTAGATCTCCGTAAAACTCATCTATGCTAGCTTGTTCTACAAGCGGAATTTTGGTTTGCAAAAAATCGTGAAGCTCATGGGAGAGTTTTTGGTAAAGCGACATGTCTGGAGCTTTTATGATAAGTTGCGGACATAAGCCCAAAGCCTCTTTTATGCTCATAGCCGTTTTTACGCCGTAAGCTCTAGCCTCGTAACTTGAAGTGGTAAGTATCCCTCGCACACGCCCGTCTTCATCCCTAAAAGCATCTATATCATCGTCTTTTTCTTCATAAGCTTTGTAAAAAGTAGGCACAAAAGAGCCTGAGTTCTCAAGATTTACGCTCTGGCATTTTGCCTCTTTGTTAAATATTTTTGTATCGCTCCGCCCGCCGATAGCAACAGGCTTACCTTGTAAAAAAGGCTCTTTAATCCGTGCCGCACTGACAAAAAAGCAGTCTATATCTATGTGTATTTTCATAAACACAATTGTAGGTAAATTTATACATGTAGGTATAAAATATGGCAAATTGCAAAGATATTTTTTACTTGTTTATATTTTGTTATAATAGCCGTATGAAATATGAATTGACGCAACATGCTATAGATGTAATGTTATCAAGAGGGATTCAAAAAGAGTGGATTGAGTCAGCAATAGAGTTTCCATCCTGCCATGAAACAATCTGTGGCAGTGAAGAGCACTTTTTTAGAACTATAGATGAGTTTTCAAACAGATGCTTAAAAGTTGTTGTCAATCCGACAAATCTAAAAATAGTAACTGCATATTTTGACAGAAATATGAGAAAGAAAGGTTGTAAAAATGAAAATCAAATATGATAAAGAGACGGATGCTATTTATGTAATCTTATCATCAGATACAATAGTTGAAAGTGAAGAAAAATTAAAAGATGTAATAGTTGATTACAACGACAAAGATGAAGTTGTAGCAATCGAAATTTTGAATGTAAAACAAAATTCACACGAAATTGATTTACCCTTTATTTTAAAAAGTGCTTAATTTTATAAGTAAAAAGTAGTCTATCGCTTTTCTTCGCAGTCACTGAAACTTGGAAATAAGACAAAATTTATTAGCTGACATCTTTTTATTTTGTAACATGCACAGTCTTTCCTTGGTTACCAATTTTTACTAGAAAACATTTTCAACCGTCTTTACTTCATTAAATTTAGTTGATTTTTGCTAGCATACAATATTAATAATCAATAGGGATAAAAGATAGTGGTAGATTCAATAATAAATTTTTTAAATCAAGGATGGGTTGGAGTAAGCATAGGTATTATCGTAGCATTTATTTCGATTAAACATTCTAATAAAAAACCAATTCCGGTATATCAAAAACACTCGTTTAATATTCTTAAAAAAGACGAATTAGAATTATCATCAAATATACATATATTTTATAATGAAAGGGAAGTTGACAATTTAACAAAAACACAAATTATATTTTGGAATAATGGTTCAGATACTTTAAAAATCGAAGACGTTGTCGAAGATGATAAATTATTACTTAAGTTTTCAGAGCATAGTACAATTCTTAGCTCTAAGATAATAAAAAAATCCAGAGATATTAATAAATCATATATTCGAACTTCCACCACTAATAAAAATATAGCATATTTTGGGTTTGATTATTTAGATGAAAATGATGGAATGACTTTTGAAATAGTACATACTGATCTATCTCCATATCCAGAAGTACATGGAACATTTAAAGGGATACCGCAAGGTATCCAAGATTTAGGAAAAGTTGATATGCGTAAAACTATATGTAATAATATTATTCAATGTATATCAAAAGATATTAAGCTTCAACTAATTATTATGTCCGTTCTTGGGCTATTTATACTAATAATTGGTCTTTATCCACATTTATTAGAAAAAATGAATAATATAAATAAAACAATTAATGATATCGTTATTTCTTCGGAATATATGAATATATTTTTAATTATCTTGGGCTTTATGTACCTTATAATCCCTTTAATTATTTTAATTTTTAATAGAAAAAGATTTCCAAAAAGTTTAATAATAAATGAAGAGTGATTTCTCTAGTTATAAATAAATGCCTAGGTATTATTTTTATTTTCACTTTTCCGGAGTGGTAATGCATAAAAAGGCTATGTCGATAAAATCAAATGTTATAGACGATGGGAAAATTTGACAGAGTTTTTAATTGCTTCAATACCAACTGAAATAATCAAACAAATTCCGAGCAAGACTGCAAAAATGAGCAGAGGATTTTTAAAGCTGTATATAAAATTAGGAAAATAGTAGTAATAGATAAAAGTGTGAAACAAGAAGATATTAAACGAGTGCACACCTATAAACTCCAGCGCTTTTTTTGCACTGCTTGAGATTAAAACTAGCTCTGTCGTCCAAAGAATAAGCAAGATTCCAAAAAAAGTATCTGCACGGACACTATCAAAAAAATAGCCGTTTTGTCTGTACCACGCTGCAAAGAGAGTCAAAACAAGCAATATTAAAAATCTTAAGTTGCCCTGTTTTTGCAACCATCCAAAGAGTCTCACAAAACCGTCTATTTGTGAAAGATAGATGCCGACGGCAAAAGGGAAAATCCAATCATTTACGAGTGGAATCGGAACAAAAAGCAACACGGCGCAAAAAGCTAAAAACCACAACTTGAATTTTTGAGTAAGATAAAAAGCAAAAGGAAAAATAGCATAAAGGACGATAATAAGGCTTATAAACCACCAAGTGGCATTGTACCCATAGCCTACATCGGTAAACATATGAATACCTATCATCTGAATAAAAAGATCCAAATATGCATCTTCTCCAAATACACTCTCCAAAGAACGCCCCATAAAAAGCGTCCCTATGGGAATAAATATAAGCGCAATAAGCCAATAATTCATATAAAGTTTTATCACTCTTTTTTTATAAAAAGACAATATTTCCAACTTTTTTTTCTTAGCCGATTCCGCTAAACCATAGCCGCTAAGCAGCACATAAATGCCGACGCAAACTTTTGCCAAAAGTGCCGTTTGAAAAACAAACCATCCCATTTCAGGTTTTTCATAAAAAAGATGATGCCAAAGAATAAGCATCAGTGCCATGCCTTTGCTTGCGTTAGTTATGGAGAGATCAAATTTTTTTAAAGTCAAAAAGACACCTTTGTAGTTCTCGAAAAACGGACGCGTTCGTATTAGTGCGTAACATCAGTAAAATCATATCAAAATACAGATATGTTTTACGATTTGTAATCTTATGTCGGTACAATTTGCTTTATGAAATATACATTACTAATTTTTGTTCTCTTTTTTGGTGCATGTGCTACTAAAAATTATGAGCAAACACAGACAAAAATCGTTACTATAAAATCACCCAAGATTAAGTTTTCCGATGTCGGATATCTAAGAAACAGCGATAGAACTATAGAGCTGGAACTCTTTATGGCAGGGAAATGTATAGAGAAAATCGCCATTAACCACCTTGTCTGTACCAGTGACGGGTGTATGAGCAAAAGTGGATTTAATAAAGATTATCTCATATCGATCTACCCTGATGACACAATGCAAAATATGCTTCTCTCTCATGCTATTTATGATGGAAAAAACCTGAAAAAGACAGACGGCGGATTTGAACAGCAGATAAGAGATGAAAATGTAGATATTTTCTACAAAGTAGATTTAAATACGGTGCAATTTAGAGATAAAAAAAATGACATAATATTTAAGATGAGGGATACCGATGAGTAAATTTGTAGGAGCACATGTAAGTGCAAGCGGCGGCGTTTTTAATGCGGTTGCAAACGCACAAGCCATAGGCGCAAAAGCGTTTGCACTCTTTACTAAAAACCAAAGGCAGTGGAATGGCAAAGAGCTTGACGGCGAGACGATAGACAAGTTTAAAAATGCGCTCCAAGCAAGCGGTATTTTACCTCGTCACATACTTCCTCATGATTCGTATCTTATAAACCTTGGTCATCCCGAAGATGAGCAGAGAGAAAAATCCATGGAAGCTTTTTTAGATGAGGTGCAAAGATGTGAGCTTTTAGGACTTGATAAGCTCAACTTTCATCCGGGAAGCCATTTGAAAAAGATAAGCGAAGATGAGTGTTTAACTAAAATTTCTGAGGCTATGAATATTACGCTTGATAAAACAAAAGGCGTAAGTTTGGTTATTGAAAACACGGCAGGACAAGGAAGTAACCTTGGCTTCAAGTTTGAGCATCTGGCGCAAATCATCGACAAAGTAGAGGATAAAAGCCGTGTCGGAGTTTGCATAGACACTTGTCACATGTATAGTGCAGGCTACGATATACGTACACGTGAAGCGTACGATAAAAGCTGGAGAGAGTTTGACAAAATCATAGGTTTTAAGTACCTTATGGGCATGCATATAAACGACTCAAAAGCGAAATTCGGCTCACATGTAGACAGGCACAACTCTCTGGGAGCAGGTGAAATCGGCTTGGATGCGTTTAGATTTATCATGAATGACGAACGTATGGATGATATTCCTCTTATACTTGAGACGATTGATGATAGCATCTGGAAAGAGGAAATAGTACTTCTTTACTCTTTTGTAAATTAAGCGAAATTTATATAAAATCAACAGTTTTTAATAAAACGCCAAGGAGAGATAAGTGAGAAATATTACTCTATTTTTAATGTTGGGAAGCACTCTGTTTGCAGGTGGATATAAAATACCTGAGACTTCACTCAACTCAGTTGCGCTCAGTTCTGCAAATGTCGCACACGCTTTTGGAGCAGATGCGGCATACTACAATCCTGCAAATATGGCTTTTATGAAAGATGAAAATGTTTTAGAGGCAGATCTTATGTACATAGGGCTTAGCGATGTCGGTTATAAAGGTTCATATACTACTGCTTTTGGCACTACAACCGGATATGATATAGAATCAAAAAAAGAGAATTTTTTTGTTCCCTCGCTTCACTATGTTTCGCAAAATATAAGCGGTGTTCGTTTTGGACTCAGCATCGTCTCTCCTGCAGGATTGTCAAAGAGATGGGGGGATGCTCCTGCAATTTACAGTGCGGAGGAGTTTACACTCAAAACTGTTGAGGTAAATCCGAGTGTTGCATTTCCTATCGGAGATAAAGCGGCATTTGCAGTCGGAGTTAGGGCAATCTACTCCGAGGGCGTAGTTAAAAGCACTTCCGCCATAGCTTCTCGTGATATGGACGGCGATTCTATGGATTTCGGGTACAACTTGGCACTTTCGTGCAAACCGACATCCGAGCTGGATTTGGCTTTGACATACCGTTCAAAAGTTGATCTAAGCGTAAAAGGCGATGCAACTCTCTCTTATCGTGACGTAACTAATGTTTTTGGCGGAGGAGCAGGCAGTGTGTACGCTTCACAGAGCAGTTCATCCGTAAGTGTTCCAGTTCCAGCTCTGCTAAATATTGCAGCAGCATATACCTTTGCTACAAAAACCACGGTTGAAGTTGTTTATGAGAGAAACTACTGGCATTCGTACGGCGAGCTGGATTTTAACTATGGATCTAGTGTAAATCCAGTTGCAAACATTGTATTTGGAACATCGATAGCAAAAAACTGGAAAGACACGGATGTTTTTCGTTTTGGTATTACTCAAAAGTTGGATAAACTTACTCTAATGGGCGGTCTTGTAATAGATGAAACGCCTGCACCGACGAGCACAATCGGTTTTGAATTGCCTGATAGCGACTCGGTGTCGGTATCGTTTGGCACAAGGTATCAGATAAACGAGAAGATAAATATAGGTCTTGGCGCACTTTACTCCATGAGAGATGAGAGAGCAGTTTCAAACAGTGCGATAAACGGGGAGTTTGAGGATTCAAATGTACTCATAATCTCATCTGCACTAGAGTATAAATTTTAAGGATTTTTTTGGAAACATTAATTGATTTTTTAGAGGCAAAAGATGTAGAGAAATCTCTTATTTTTGCCCAGTTAAAATGTAGTAAAACGGAAGCGGTATTGTTGCACACTCTTGCAAAAAGATATATCAGAGGAGAGGATGATGTCATAATCCTTGACCTTTTGCAGGAGATTTACGGCGAAAAGAAATATGAGGGAATCAAACACCTTCAAGAGGTTAAGATTCTTTTAGAGTTAGGCTGGCTTCATCAACAGAGCTTTACGCCTGTTAAAATTTCTGAAGTTACACCGCTGGAGCTATTAAACAATGCTGTAGGTTTGTCGCCCTCATTTCTTAAGATTCTTCAAGACGGCGCTGTTGAGAGTGAATTGCCCGATATCAAACCATACTCTGACCACCTTGAATATCTGCAAGATCAGTTTCTTCGTATAGATCTCTACCAAAAAATGAGTGCAATTCGTCAAAATGTACATGAACACTCACTTGGAATAGACAGAATGCAAACAAAACTCAAACTTTTGGAAAAACGCATAGAAGACAGAGTAGGGCAAACAACCGGAAAACTTGTGCTTGACAAATTTTTTAAACAAAAAAAGATGGATTCAAAAGAGCAGGTGATTTTTCTGGCACTTCTTCGCGAAGAGTATAGTGCGACTGATGCCTCTTTGCGCGAGATGAATGCGTTGATAGAACTTATTTCGCTTGACGAGTATGAGCGAATCAAAAACCGCTCACTTTTAGAAGACGGCTCAAATCTTATAAATGACGGAATTATCGATTATGAAGAGATGCTCAACCCTTTTGGCGGAATTTCAAGAGCTTTTTATATCGTAGATGAGGTTTTGCATAACATCATACATCCGCAGAAAAAACAGAAAGTTCGCCGCATAAAGCTAAATACGCTTATTAGCGAGCAAGATATTTTTGAGCTTGTAGATCCGGAGACTTCGCTTGAAGATGTTGTTTTGGCACATGAGACGCAAGAGACGCTTAAAAATCTTATGAGACAACTCGATAAAGAGGTTATAGGCAGACTTGTAGAGTGGGGCGTAAAAGATAAAAAGAGCGGAATTGACGCAAGAATTATCTTTTACGGTGCGGCAGGAACAGGTAAAACTATGACGGCATATTCGCTGGCAAAATCGCTTAAACGTCAGGTTTTGGCGTTTGACTGTTCAAAAATCCTCTCCATGTATGTAGGTGAGAGCGAGAAGAATGTCCGTAAAATTTTTGACACTTTTTATGATTTGTGTGAAAAAACAAAGTCGGAGCCGATACTTTTGCTAAATGAAGCAGACCAGTTTTTAGGAGCACGCTCAAGCGGCGTAAACAGCGGTGCGGATCAGATGCATAACCAGATGCAAAATATCTTTTTAGAGCAGATTGAGAAGTTTAAGGGCGTTTTGATAGCGACTACAAACCTACTGGAAAACATAGACAAGGCATTTTCAAGACGTTTTAACTATAAGATAGAGTTCAAAAAACCAAACAAAGAACAAAGACTCTCTCTTTGGAAAAAGATGCTTCCAAAAGATGCGCCTTATGAGAAAGATTTTGATGCAGAAGCGCTATCAGGCTACTCTTTGACAGGCGGACAGATAAACCTGATCATAAAAAATACGGCATATAAAGTGGCAGTAAGAGAGAAGCCGCTCTTTGCTTTAGAAGATTTTGAACAAGAGATCAAAAAAGAGAAAGACGCAAGTTTTGACAGCGAAAAATCGATGGGGTTTTTAAATAAATAGCATGAACAAGCACATGCAAGAAGCTGTAAAAGAGGCATTTAAAGGGGTTTTGAAAAATCATGGCGGACCATTTGGTGCCGCAATTGTCAAAGATGGCAAAATCATCGCAAAATCTCATAATAAAGTTTTAAAATCAAATGATCCAACCTCTCATGCAGAGATGAATGCCATAAGAAAAGCTTCCAAAAAACTGGGAACTTTTGATCTTGAGGGATGTGAAATCTATGCAACATGTATGCCATGCCCTATGTGCATGGGTGCTATACGCTGGGCAAATATAAGAACTGTCTACTTCGGTGCAACAAGTCAAGATGCGGATGATATCGGCTTTAGAGATAAAGAGTTTTACGACAAAGAGTTTCTGAATATAGAAAATATAGATAGAGATGCATGTCTTGAACCGTTTAAGGCATGGCAGGCAAAAGAAGACAAAATAATTTACTAAAAAAGAGAGAGATTAGATGATATTGCTGCAGATAGATTTTCCGTTTGAGGGAGGTATGGGCGAAGAGATGAGCAAGTCTTTTAAGGAACTTGCGGAGTCAATCAGAGATGAAGAGGGTTTAATCTGGAAGATTTGGACTCAAAACGAAGAGACAAAAGAAGCAGGCGGAATCTACCTCTTTAGCGATACCCAAAGAGCGAAAAAATATATGAATATGCATATAGAGCGACTAAGCGGATTTGGAGTAAAAGATATCAGAGCGAAACTTTTTGAGGTAAATGAACCTCTCTCCAAAATTTGTAAAGCACCTATTTGGTAAAGTTTTTAAGATAGATAGGCTAAGCATGTAACCTTTTAGTAATCACACTGAAACATCTCTGTAACACTTTTTATGCACAATTACACCATAAAATTTGCTACGAGGTGTTTTTATGCTAGTTTTTTCAACAAAAGTAATCGACTATATATGTAAGTATTACAACATAAACAGAGATGATGCAAGGGCAATCGTTGAGGATGAGTGGAGCAATATAGAAGAAGAGTTTGTGGCTCAAGAGCGTAGCGCTGAAGATGTGGCAAAAGAGCTTATATCTTTATATATGGTGGCTTGAGTTATGTCTGTTAGCGTAGAGAACTACTTTAACCACTACTACCGCTCTTTTTCAAAATTGCCGGATTTAGTTCGCATGACAACAATCTCTTTTTGTAAAAAAGTATTTCATGAAGATGAGATAAATGATGTTTTGGTTAACAACAGACACCTTGATGCGTTTGATTTTATCGAGTTCGTACTGGATTATTTTAACATCGACATTGCGATAAATAAAAACCAACTTCAAAGAATCCCCTCTTACGGAAGAGTCGTCATTATCGCAAACCATCCTCTTGGCGCACTTGATTCGCTTGCGCTTTTAAATGTTATAAAAGATGTAAGAAAAGATATAAAGATAGTCGCATCAAATTTTTTAAGTGAATTTAAAAATTTGGACGAGATTCTTATTCCGGTAGATAATGTAAACGCAAAGATGACAAGAAGTTCCGCAGAGGCTATTTATGATGCACTAAACAAAGATCAAGTGATTGTAATGTTTCCTTCCGGTGAAGTCAGTCGTGCAGGACTTGAGGGCATTAAAGACACAAAGTGGAAAAAAGGGTTTTTAAAAATAGCACAAAAAACAGAGTCGCCGATTTTACCTATTTTTATAGATGCCAAAAATTCAAAAACATTCTACTTTCTCTCAATGCTAAACAAATCCTTAGCCACTGCCTTGATTCCCAATGAGATGTTTAAATATTACAATAAAAAAATAGCATTTACCATCGGTAAAAGTATTCCGTATGAGAGCTACTACACTCCATCAATCAGCATGGCAGACAGAGTTAAAATGATTCGTAAACATTTTTACATGATCTCTAAAAATCAAAAAGGAATTTTTAAAACATATAACGGCATCGCACTTGCGCAAAATAGACAAGAGCTAAAAAAAGAGCTGGAAAATGCAAAACCAATCGGCGAGACGACGGACGGCAAAAAAATATATCTATACGCAAATGCGGGAGATAATGTTCTCATCAAAGAGATAGGCAGACTCAGAGAGATAAGTTTTCGTCAAGTCAAAGAGGGAAGCGGGAAGCAGAGAGATATAGACGATTTTGACTACTGCTATGAGCATATTATTCTCTGGGATGAGAAGGATTTAGAGATTGTCGGCTCTTACCGCATTGTAAAATCAAGCGAAATGATAGATGCTTACGGTGTGGACGGACTGTACACCTCGACTCTTTATCGATTTGATAAAACATTTGACAAATATTTTTCAAGCTCCATAGAACTGGGACGCAGTTTTATTCAGCCAAAGTATTGGAATTCAAGAGCGCTTGATTATTTGTGGCAGGGAATAGGGGCATATCTTAGATCAAATCCAGATATCAGATATATGTTCGGATGCGTCAGCATATCTGCTTCTTACAGCGAAGATGCTATGGCACTCTTAGTCTATTTTTATACAAACTATTTTGGTGCAGAAACAAAAAGCGTAAAACATCGTGATAGCTATATTTTACATGAATCTAAAAAACGAAAATATGATGAACTCTTCTTTAAAAACGATTATGCGAAAGATTTGATAACTTTAAAACGAGAGCTCGGTCTGATGGGTTATGTAATTCCGACACTGTTTAAACAATATAGTGAATTATGTGATGATAGAGGAGTTGAATTTATTGATTTTGGAGTAGACAAAGGGTTCGGGAACTGTGTTGATGGCTTTATATTGGTTGATATAGATAAATTAAAACCGCAAAAGAAGGGGCGGTATTTAGGTAATTAGTGTTACAAATCTACTTTTTGTAATTTTTTTATCTCAAAAAGTGTTTCTATCTTACACATAAGACTACATCATTAAAAAAAATGTGTAGTGTTTTGTAACAACAATCATTTCAAATATCATCATAATCTTTTATTTAATACTCTTTTTGCTACAATCTTTGCAACTGTTTTTTCTAAAAATATGTGAAAATATTTAAGTCAAACGGCTTATGTTTTTGTGCGTTTTAAAACAATAATAATAACAAAGGTGGGTTATATGGAGCATATTAGTACTGCAAATCCGTATTTTGGGGTATTTGTACTTTTTCTCATAACATTTGGTGCATTTACGATGACGACAATTGTCGCTCGTTTAGCAAGTCGTGCATTGGCAGCTAAGAATAGTGAAAAAATCAAATTGTCGGTTTATGAGTGTGGACCTGAGGTTACGAAACAGCCAAATAGAATCTCCCCTCAGTTTTATTTATTTGCACTGCTTTTTTTACTCTTTGACGTAGAGATAGTTTTTATGTTTCCATGGGCAGTTGATTTTAAACTACTTGGATGGTTTGGTTTTGCAGAGATGTTAATGTTTATACTTTTATTAACAATCGGATTCGTATATGCATGGAAAAAAGGAGCACTTGAATGGCACAACATAAAGTAAATTATACGCAAAACGGCGGTTTGCCGGTTGCACTTACAAGTATAGACAAGATCGTAAACTGGGGGCGTTCAAACTCTATTTGGGCACTTACTTACGGTCTTGCATGTTGCGGTATCGAGATGATGGCATCAGGTGCTTCAAGATATGACTTTGACCGTTTTGGAACAATCTTTAGAGCGTCTCCCCGTCAAGCAGACGTTATGATAGTTGCAGGAACGCTTACAAAAAAGCATGCCGAGTTTATCAAAAGACTTTATGACCAGATGACTGAGCCTAAATGGGTTATCTCTATGGGTTCATGTGCAAATACGGGCGGTATGTTTAACACTTATGCGACGGTTCAAGGCGTGGACAGAATTATTCCTGTGGACTTGTATCTTCCAGGGTGTGCGCCAAGACCTGAAACGCTTCAGTACGGTGTAATGTTGCTACAAAAGAAAATTCGTGCAAATCAAGCTTCAAGAGCGCAAAAAGCTAAAAGGTTAATGTAATGAGAGCTTATAAACCTAAAGACAATGTACAGGCAAAGCCGTACTATACGGATAGATTTTATGTTTCCCCGCAAGTTTCGAAATTCGAAGTAGAGAGCGATGAAGTTTTTGCTCACGATTTGGAAGCTATAAAAGCAAAATTTGATGTTTTGGATGCTTATATTCAAGTGGGTCAAATGGTTGTTTTCATCAATCCAAAAGACAACTATAAAGTCTTAGAACTCCTTAGAGATGAGCTTGAGTATGTTCAGTTAAGTGAGATGAGTGCGATTGACTGGCTCTCTACTAGAGGCGGTTTTGAGGTTTTTTATCAGATGCTCAGCATGAGCAAACGCAAACGTGTACGTATAAAAATGTTTATCAATAAAGGCGAAGTAGTAAACTCTGTTGAGAAACTCTTCCGCTGTGCGGACTGGTCTGAGAGAGAGATGTTTGACATGTTCGGCATCGAAGCAAACGGACATCCGTTTATGAAGAGAATCCTTATGCCTTACGACTGGCAGGGACATCCGCTTCTAAAAACTTATCCGCTTCAAGGCGATGAGTTTGCAGCATGGTATGAAGTTGACAAGATTTACGGCAAAGAGGCAAGAGATATTATCGGGCCAGAACTTCGTGATACGGCAAAAGTCGACAGATACGACAGTGAGAGATTTGCCCGTCTTGGACATGAAGTGCCGAAGGGAACAACGATTACGGGCAACGAGCCTAAGGTAGTTCAAAACTATCAAGAAGAGGGCGGTGTTTTCATGATTAAAAAATTCGATAAAAAAGATTCGGTCGTTATTGACGATCCTCAAAGATAGGTAGTAATATGCAAGTAAAAAATAGATTAAACCCGTTTTTTGAAAATATCACTTTTGATAGAGAAGATAATGAGATTATCCTAAACTTTGGTCCTCAACATCCATCGGCTCACGGACAACTTCGTTTGATGCTTCATCTTCAACAGGAGATGATTGTAAAAGCCCATCCGGATATCGGGTATCTTCACCGCGGTATGGAGAAGATGGCTGAAAATATGATTTACAATGAGTTTATGCCGACGACTGACCGTATGGACTACATCGCATCATCTTCAAACAACTACGGTTTCGCTTTGGCTGTTGAGAAACTTATCGGTCTTGAAGTTCCACGCCGTGCAAAAGTAATCCGCATGATGCTTCTTGAGATTAACCGTCTGATGAGCCACCTTTTCTGGTTGGCAACGACTGCGCTTGATATTGGTGCTATGACGGTTTTCCTTTTTGCATTCCGTGAGAGAGAATACTTGATGGACATTATCGAGGGTTATTGCGGAGCTAGACTTACGCATGCTGCTATTCGTATCGGAGGAGTTCCTTTAGATATTCAAGATAGTTTCATAACGCAACTAAGAACATTTTTAGACAAGCTTCCTGCAAATATTAAAGATTATGAGGATTTACTTGACACTAACCGTATTTGGCTCATGAGAATGGAAGAGGTCGGAACTATCTCTAAAGAGATGGCACTCTCTTGGGGATGCAGCGGAGTAATGCTTAGAGCATCTGGTGTTGCATGGGATATCCGTAAAGAAGAGCCGTATGAACTTTATGATGAAGTGGAGTTCCGTGTTCCTTACTCCGACAAGGGCGATAACTTTGCAAGATACCGCATGTACATGGAAGAGATGAGAGAGTCTGCAAAGATTCTTTATCAAACTATAGACATGTACGAGAAATGTGTAAAAGACGGGCAAACTGAACTTATGGCACATGCACCGAAATATGTTTCAGCTCCAAAACTAGACATCATGACTCAAAATTATTCTTTGATGCAGCACTTTGTTCTTGTAACGCAAGGGATGAGACCTCCGGTCGGAGAGGTTTATGTAGCAACCGAATCTCCAAAAGGTGAGCTTGGTTTTTACATCAACTCTCAAGGCGGACCGTACCCGTACAGACTAAAACTTCGTGCGCCGTCATTTTGGCATACAGGGATTTTAACAGACCTTTTACCGGGACACTACATTCCCGATGTTGTCTCTATTATAGGTACTACAAACATCGTATTTGGAGAGGTTGACCGCTAATGAAAAGATATGATTTAAGACATTTAAAAGATAGTTTTGAGCCTCGCATGAGAGAGATTTTAACATCTCACAAAGTTGGAGAAGTTGCAATCTTTTTATTTGAAATCGGTGATTTTACTCCGATTCAAAGATCTGCGGATTTGGTAAAAGAGTATAGATATGAGTTACTTAACTCTTTAAAGTTTAACGAAGTCGACTGGACTATCGTTACAAAAAAATAGGCAGGATTTAAACTTTGAGTAAAGTATATTTTTCTACTTGGAACGGCGAGTTTATCAACAACATAGGCACGCCGCAAGAGGAGTGGAAAGAGTCAGCCTATAACCTGCCGGCACAATATGACAGCCACCGTGCCTCAAAAGCCTTTATAGGTTGGGATGGTGTGGCACTTTTTGATAAAGATGTCGATGTAATCCGTCTGGCGATGGAATACGCTGCACAGTATCAAGAGTACTCTGAGGCATGCGGAAGATGTGCACCCGGACGATGGGGTGGCAGAATTCTGTATGATCAGTTGGATAAGATTGCTCGTGGTGAGGGAAGCAGAGCTGATTTGGACCATTTGAGGGAGATTGGCAAAAGTATGCAAATCACTTCAAAATGTGAGATTGGAAAGACCGTTCCAAACCCTATTATTGATCTGATGACGCATTTTGAAGCTGAGTTTTTAGAGTGCATAGAGAAGCAAAAACCATCAAAGCACTACCATGAAGAGATAGGGTATATCGCAAAGATAACATCTCCATGTTCGGATGCTTGTCCCTCACATGTAGATATTCCGGGCTATATCGAGGGTGTAAGAGACCTTAGAATGGACGATTCTTTGATGGCGACACGCCAAACAATGCCTCTAGCGCATGTTTGCGGTCGTGTTTGTCCTCATCCATGTGAAGAGGCTTGCAGAAGAACAAATCTTGATGAGCCGATTTCTATCATGTCTCTAAAACGCCTTGGTGCCGATTGGGAGACTGATCATGGATATGATTTTTTCCATCCGATGCCCAAAAAACCAAGCAACGGCAAAAGAGTTGCGGTTATCGGCGGAGGTCCTGCAGGACTCACGACGGCTTACTATCTTGCAGCCGATGGCGTAGAGGTTGATGTTTATGAAGAGCTTCCAGTTTTAGGCGGAGAAGTTGCAGTAGGTGTACCTGAGTATAGGATGCCGATAGGTAAATACAACAAAGATATCGAATGCGTTAGAGATATGGGCGTAAACTTTATAGTAAACAGCAAAATAAATGCAGACGATATGAGAAGATTTGAGCAAGAGTATGATTCTGTTATGGTTGCAACGGGAACAAGAATCTCTAAAAAAGTTTACTGTAACAACGAAAGAGCAGAGATAAAAGGGTATTGGGGTGCGATAGACTTTTTAGATAAAGTAAATCTATATGAGAAGTACGGCTATAAAATCTCAAAAGAAGATCAGGATGAAAATCTCTTAACTACGGATTTTGTTGATTTGACCGGAAAGACTCTTGTTTGTGTCGGCGGCGGATTTACATCTATGGATGTCGTGAGATGTGCCATCAGAGCAAATGCAAAAAAAGTTTATATGATTTACCGTAGAGATGAGAAAACCATCATAAAAAATACGACATACGAAGAGTATCATGAAGCAGTAGAAGAGGGAGTTGAGTTTCTATTTCACTCCGCTGTTGCAGAGATGGTTGATGAAGAAAATATCTTAAAATCTCTTCTAATAGATAAGTTTGAGTTAGTTCCTGATCCAAATGGCGGTCGTGCAGAGCTTGTAAAAGTTGAGGGTGCTTCTTATATTATAGAAGCTGATTATCTTATCCCTGCGGTTTCCCAGTCGGCTGACCTTAAACTTCTACCTCCTGAGTGGGAGATTGAGATGACTTCATGGGCGACTATAAAGACAAACGGCAAGGACTACATGACATCTAGAGAGGGTATTTTTGCTTCAGGAGATTGTGAATATGGTCCTATGACGATTGTAAATGCAGTCGGTCAGGCAAAACGTGCGGCATCAGTTATGAGCAGATATCTTTTAAGCGGTGAAGTTACTCTAAGCGATGATGAGATTATGGAAGATCACCTTAGAAAACTCAAAGTTTATGATAAAAAAGAGAAGATTACGGGCTGGCTAAAAGGTGTTCCAAGAGAGCACTCGGAAGTTCTTGAAGTTGAAGATAGAAAATACAACAACAAAGAAGTAAACTTAGGCTTTACGCAAGAAGAGGCTATGAGTGAAGCAGAGCGTTGTATGCGTTGTTACTATATAGCTATGGTGCAGGCGTAGAGGATGGGAGATATGAATAAATTGATTAATTTTAAAATTGACGGTATCTCTGTAGAGGCTCAAAAGGGCGAGACTATTTTAAATGTGGCTCGCAAAAACGGCATCTATATCCCTACCATGTGCTACATCTCTAAAACTTCGCCGTGTGCATCATGCCGTATGTGTGTTGTCGAGGCTGAGGGAGTTGAGGGTTTTATTCTTAGCTGTAACACTCCTCCGACCGAGGGCGTCCAGATTACTACAAATACGGCTGCATTGCAAAATGAGCGAACAAACATAATGAAGCTTTATGATGTAAATCACCCTTTGGAGTGCGGAGTTTGCGACAAATCTGGAGAGTGTGATCTGCAAAATAAAACTTTAGAGTTTAATGTTGAGCGTCAAAATTTCTCTGCCCGTGATCAGCATCGTCCTCTGCAACATTGGGGACTTATAGATTATGAACCGTCGTTGTGCATTATGTGTGAAAAGTGTGTGCATGTATGTAATGAGGTTATTGGCGATGATGCAATCGAAGTAAAATTCGGCGGATACAGCTCAACTATCATTCCAAAAAACAGCGAAACTCTTGATTGTACATTCTGTGGCGAGTGTATTGCGGTTTGTCCTGTAGGGGCGCTGACAAGCAGCGGTTTTAAATATAGAGCAAATGCATGGGAGTTAGAGAGAGTTCCTTCAACATGTGCTCACTGTTCGGCAGGCTGCCCGTTAGAGTATGAAACAAGACACGCTTCTTTAAACGGCGCTGATGAGATATTCAGAGTTAAAAACAATTTTGAGTTTACTTCACTCTGCGGTGCAGGGCGATTCGGTTTTGATTTTGACAACAGAGCACCTAAAAATGAGAATGCATTTAACAAAGCAATTGAAGCGTTAAAAAATGCAAAAGCTATAAGATTTTCGTCTATGATTACAAATGAAGAGGCGCATATCTTAGAGCTTCTAAAAAATAAACTTGGCGTAAAACTCTTTAACGAAGATGCAAGAGTCTATGCAGAGTTTATGAGATCATATAGTTCAATCAGCTCAAAACTTCACCACAGCGGTTCGCTTGATGCGATTAAGCAATCAGATGCGGCAATAGTGATAGGAAGCAGAATCGCAACCGATAACCCTGCCGTGAGATATGCTCTCACTACGGCTTCAAAACATAACGGTGCAAAAATACTCTATGCTCATCCTCTGGAAGATGTTTTAATGCAAAATGTCATAACTCAGATGATGAAGTACGAAGTGGGAACTGAAGAGGGCGTTATGGCACTTTTGGCTCATTCGATATTAAAAGATATTGATTTGGATGAGGATGAGAGAGCATTTTTCGATGAGTTGGATTTTGGTTATCTTTATGCAGAAACAAACATCGGCGAAGAAGAGTTCTCTCAAATGATAAAATCATTCTCAAGAGCGAAAAAACGCACTCTTATCATCGGTAATGACTTAATCGCACATGAACGCTCATGCAATATAGCAAAACTTGCGGCACTCATAGAGAAATACAGTGATTTCTCTTTAGTTATAGTTCCTAGAGACGTAAATACGCTTGGCGTATCACTTATCAATTCACTTGATATGGATGAAGAGATTTCCGGAGTTGTCGGTTATAACGCTAAAGGCGATTTTGTTGTATCGTCGCTTGACGGTGCTGATTTGGCAGCTCCTGCACTTAACCAGCAAGAGGGAACTTTTGTAAATATCGACAACAGGGTATTGCCTACAAATGTGGCTCTTGCATTTAACGGATACAACTTAAACGATATCGCAAATGCGCTTGGAATAACTAATAGAAATACCATTGACTATACGCAAGAGCTTAATAAAAATGCAGGATTTAAGCCGGTTGCTTTTGATGATTTAGAAAATTTCCTCTCACCTCTAGGCGAAGAGTGCCGTGGTTACATACTTGATGAGGTAATCTGCAGTGCTGAGGGTAAACTTGAAGAGCTTGATGATATGCCCGAGTTTAACGGCACGATTATCTACCACTGTGATCCGGTGCTTCAGTTTAACAACTATACTTACAAAACAACTCAACTGCCTAAAGAGAGTTTTTTAGTGGGTTCTGCCCAATTTAGCGTAGCCGCTAAAATTTCTGACGGAGACATTGTTGAGATAAGTTACGCTGATACAAAAATCCAAAGAATTTTTAGAGTAGATAGTGAGCTTAAGGGAACTATAGCACTTAATCCTACTTTTGATATAAGCGTAGATGCAAGCAGATATAGATTTGAAAAATCCAAAATTAAAAGAGTAATACATGAGTAAAATTACTATAAATATTGATGGAAAAGAGATACAGACGCAAGAGGGCGAGTATATACTCAATGCCGCTCGTGCAAATAATATCTTTATACCGGCAATTTGTTATTTAACGAGATGTAGCCCGACGCTTGCATGTCGTTTATGTCTTGTCGAGGCAGACGGCAAACAGGTTTATGCTTGTAATGCAAAATCAAAAGAGGGTATGAGCGTAGTAACGACAAGTGAAAATATTGCAAAAGAGCGTCGCGCAATCATGGAAGTTTACGATGTGAACCATCCTCTTCAATGCGGTGTTTGTGACCAGTCAGGCGAGTGTGAACTGCAAAACTATACTTTGGAGATGGGAGTTGACGCTCAAAACTATGCTATCAAAGATGTAAACAGAAAAGATAAAGATTGGGGACATATCCACTACAATCCGGGTCTTTGTATAGTTTGCGAGAGATGTGTAACGACTTGTAAAGATATGATCGGCGACAACGCTCTAAAAACAGTGGCACGCGGTGCAGATGCGATAGAGGCGGAGTTTAAAGACACTATGCCAAAAGATGCTTATGCAATGTGGAATAAACTTAACAAATCTCTTATAGGTTTAACAAGCGGCGAAGAGATGCTTGATTGTACAAGCTGTGGCGAGTGTGCGGCAGTTTGTCCTGTCGGTGCACTTGTTGATACTCACTTTATCTACAGCTCAAACGCATGGGAGCTTAAACAGATTCCTGCTACATGCGGACACTGTTCTGCAGGATGTCAAATCTCTTATGATGTAAAACATACAAGCATCGACAACACGAACGAGAAAATTTACCGTGTTATGAACGAGTGGAACTATGTAGCTCTCTGCGGTGCGGGAAGATACGGATTTGACTATCAAAACGAAGTGAAATCAAAAGACGAAGCGGCATTTAAGAGAGCAATAGAAGCATTTAAAAAAGCTGATACCATAAAGTTTACTTCTACTATAACAAACGAAGAGGCTTATCTTCTTCAATCATTAAAAGAGAAATTCGGTTACAAACTTGTAAACAGTGAAGCAAAAGCACTACAAACATTTTTGAATGATTACAGCGAGATTAGCGGAACTAAACTTTACGGTTACGACCTTGAGGCAACTCACAATGCTAACTTTGTTATTTCTGTTGGAGCGGCTCTAAAGAGCGACAATCCAAATGCTAGATATGCACTAAACAACTCTATGACTGTAAACAAGGGTGCAGGATTATATTTCCATCCTCTAAAAGATCCTGTTATCGAAGGGCTCGGAAAAAGTATAATGACTATGTATCATGCACCGCTTCAAGAAGAAGTAGTACTTTATCTGATACTTGATTTATTTGCTGATAAGACGAAACTGCCATCGGATATAGTTGAGTATTTGGCAACATTCCACTCACAAAAAACTATAACGGTTGAAGAGATAATCAAAGAAGAGATTACGGAAATCGTAAAAGTTATGAAGAAAAATGAAGAGAGCGGCGAAGAAGAAGAGGTAGAAGAAGAGAAGAAAAAGATGGTTCCTAAGAAAATCTCTAAAGAGGTAGAGGTTGATGATAACCGCCTTTTAGCGATTTTGGGAGCAGATGATAAATTTATGGAAGATTTAGAGAAAAATCTTGCTAAAAAAGATACATTTGCTCTTATGGCAGGAGCAGATCTCTATACTCATCCAAACGCAAAAAATCTTGCGCGTCTTTTAGCGCTTATTGAAAAATACAGTGCATTTGAAATCACTGTTATCCCGACACTTACAAACTCGCTTGGAGTTGCGCTTATCTGCGAACTTGATGAGAAGCTGGGTTCATACACGATAGGCTATAACACAAAAGGCGACTTTACTCTCTCTGCTTTAGGCAACGGAGATCTGGATATGCCTGCTATGAATCAGCAGGAGGGAACGCTTACAAGTATAAACAAAAGAGTAAACCCTACAAATGCTGCGATAGGTTACAACGGATATGAGCTTAACGATATCGCAAACGCACTTGGTTTTAATGCCGAGAATGTAATCGACTATACGCCTATGCTTCCTTCTAACAAAGGATTTAAAGTTCAAAAATTTGACAATCTTCCTAACCATTATGAAAATGACGGTACGGAGTGCCGCGGGTATCTGCTTGATAATGTAGCGGTTGCAACAAGCGGCGATGAGTCGGTTGCTGCGTTTAGTGAAGGTAAACTAGAGGGAACACTTATCTATCTTGCAAATCCGGTAAGACAATTCAGCGACTTTACAAACAAAGCTACCAATCTTGATGAGGTGAGCGGTGTGTACATGAGTGAGGAGTTCTTAAGCAAATCTGAACTGAATGAGGGGGATAGCGTGAGAGTTAAAAATGAGAATGGCGAGATTGTTGCAAAAATCGTAAGCGACAATAAAATCAGCGGTGATATCGTACTTTTACCGACATTTGATTCTAAGATAAATTCAGAGGCACTGTTTAGCACTTACCGCTTTGCAACAGCTTCGATTGAAAGGGTGTAGTATATGGAAATGGCATATTTTATTGAGACGATAATAAAAATCGTTGTGGTTTTACTTATATTTTCTGCATTAGCGGGAATCGGAACCTACTTTGAGAGAAAGGTTCTTGCATTTATGCAGAGACGTCTTGGACCTGTAAACGTCGGTCCTTTTGGACTCTTACAAGTTGCGGCAGACGGCATCAAGCTTTTTACTAAAGAGGATATCGTTCCTACGAATGTAGTGAGCAGAGTGTTTAAAATCGCTCCTGTTATTACTGCGGCAACTGCATTTATGGCTGCTGCTGCAATTCCGTTTTTACCGTCGTTTACACTCTTTGGATATGAAGTTCATCCTATAGTGGCTGATATCAATATCGGTATCTTGTACATTCTTGGAATCATGGGTGTCGGTTTATACGGTCCTCTTCTTGCAGGTATGGCTTCGGCAAACAAGTTTGCACTTCTCTCAGCTGCAAGGGGTGCTGCGGTATTTATCTCTTATGAGGTTATTACAGGTCTTTCTATCTTAGCTCCGATTATGATGGTGGGCTCTCTTTCGTTGATTGACTTTAACCAATACCAGTCAAGCGGTATTACAAGCTGGATAGTATGGAGTCAGCCTGTTGCATTTGTCCTCTTTTGGATAGCGGCATTTGCTGAGACTGGAAGAACTCCGTTTCACCTTATAGCAAACGACCATGAGATTATTGACGGATTTGGAACTGAATATTCGGGTATGAGATGGGGACTTTTCTTCATCGGCGAGTATGCAAATATGTTCTTTATCTCTTTTGTAATCTCTATTCTTTTCTTGGGCGGATATGGAGACGGAAGCTTTTTAGGCGCACTCGGACTTCTTGGCAAAGTTGCATTCTTTTTCTTCTTTTTCTTGTGGACAAGAGCTGCTTGGCCTGATGTTAGACCAGATCAGCTAATGTGGCTGTGTTGGAAAGTTTTAATGCCGATAGCAGTTTTAAATATTTTAATTACTGCTATAGTAATGATGTAAGGGGTGGCTATGCATATTGAACATATTGATGAGCATTTTAATAATAGAAATGTTACTGAATTAGATAGTAACTACTATTTGGTAGGTATTGAAGATTATCCGAGTGATAATTGGGGCAGATTTAAAAGAGTTGTAAAGAGAAGCTTAAGAGGCGAACTTTTTGTAGGTCTTTGGGTTGTAATGCGTGAGATGATTAGATTTGACATACACACGGTTCAGTATCCGGAAGAGAAGATGCCGATAGGTCCGAGATATCGTGCTATCCATCAGATGAAGAGACTTTGGGAGTCTGACACTGAGAGATGTATCGGCTGTGGACTTTGTGAGAAGATTTGTATCTCAAACTGTATCAGAATTGATACAAAACTTGACGTAAACTCTCGCAAAGAGGTTTCAGAATACAGCATCAATCTCGGTCGTTGTATCTTTTGCGGATATTGTGCAGAAGTTTGTCCGGAGCTTGCGATTACGCATGGCGGAGAGTATGAAAATGCAAGTGATCAAAGAGAGCATTTTACGATGTATCAAGATATGTTAACGCCGCTTGATATGATGAGAGCGGGAACTCAAGTAGAGTTTGAAGGTTTTGGTTCGATTACACCACATGAAGACGAGCGTGTTAAAAAAACACCTCTAGCATATTAAGGAGTTTGGTTATGTTTGAAGCAATTGCTTTTTATCTGTTTGCCTTTTTGACAATAACGATGTTTTATATAGCGGTGACTACATCACAGGCATTATATGCTCTTAGTTCATTAGCAGCAGGAATGATTTTCATATCGGCATTTTTCTTTATTTTAGGTGCCGACTTTTTAGGTGCGGTTCAAATCGTTGTTTACTCAGGTGCCGTAATGGCTCTTTATGCTTTTGGTATGATGTTTTTCGACACGACAAGAGATGTAAAAGAGAAGCAGGGCAATAAAGCAATTATTTTAGGGCTTAGTATTTTATCTGCTATTTTAATCGTGGTTATAGTTTCTGCTCCTATTGTAGGCAATAATATTGAAGCATTCTACCCTATGACTGAGGGTGCAGGAAATGTTCAAGAGGTTGGTATGGTACTCTTTACAAAATACCTTGTTCCTTTTGAAGTTGCAGCCGTTATGCTCCTTGTAGCCATGGTTGCAGGAATCGTTCTTGCAGGAAAGAAAATGGATCTCTCTCTTACTCTTATGACGGAAGCTGAGATTTTGATGATGAAAGAAGAAGATAAAAATAAAAAGGCACTCTCATGATGGAAATAGGACTCAATCACTATCTTGTACTCTCAACCATCCTTTTTGCTATCGGATTATTGGGTGTTATAAGAAGAAAAAATCTACTTATGCTCTTTTTTGCAACAGAGATATTATTGAATTCCGTAAATATCTCTTTTGCCGCAATTTCACACTATTACGGTGATTTAACAGGACAGATGTTTGCATTTTTCGTAATTGCTATTGCTGCATCAGAGGTTGCCGTAGGTCTTGGTCTTTTGATTGTTTGGCATAAAAAACATAACAATATAGATCTTGACAGTATGTCAACGATGAGAGGATAGAAGATGGAACTGTTTTTATATACCGCACTTTTCTCACCGCTGGTGGGTTCTTTGTTTGCAGCACTCTTTGGCGCATCGCCAAAAACTAAAATAGCAGGGATTGTTCCGAGTATACTTCTTGGAGTATCATTCTTAAGCTCTCTTATCCTTCTTGTTTTAGTGATGGGGACGGGATTAACTCTTCATGTTGAGATGATGACATGGATGGCTACGGGAGATTTATACATTCCTTTTGGATTTGTAGTTGATGAAGTAAGCGTAACCATGATGATAGTCGTAACACTTGTTTCAACTGTTGTACATGTATACGCTATCGGCTATATGGATCACGACAAAGGGTTTAACAGATTTTTCTCATACCTTTCTGCTTTCGTTTTCTCGATGATGATACTTGTTATGAGTGATAACTTTGCAGGTCTTTTTATAGGTTGGGAAGGCGTTGGTCTTTGTTCATGGCTATTGATCGGCTTTTGGTATCATAAAGAGAGTGCAAGCTGGGCGGCTAACGAAGCGTTTATCATGAACCGTATTGCCGACCTTGGAATGTTAATCGGTATCTTTTTGATTTACTGGAATACGGGAACACTTCAGTACGAAGAAGCTTTTGCCGTAATGCCTTCACTAAGTACGGATATCCTGACATGGATGGGAATCTTCCTATTTATCGGTGCAATGGGTAAATCTGCTCAGTTTCCGCTTCACACATGGCTTGCAGATGCGATGGAAGGACCGACTCCGGTTTCAGCTCTGATTCACGCTGCAACGATGGTTACGGCAGGTGTTTATCTTGTTGTTCGTGCAAATCCTCTTTATGAGTTGATTCCAAGTGTAGGGCTTTTTATCGCCTCTCTTGGAGCATTTGTTGCACTTTTTGCAGCATCTATGGCTCTTGTAAACCGTGATATGAAGAGAGTTATCGCTTACTCGACACTCTCTCAGCTAGGCTATATGTTTGCCGCTGCAGGACTCGGTGCTTACTGGGTTGCACTTTTCCATCTTATGGCTCACGCATTCTTTAAAGCGCTTCTGTTTTTGGGTGCCGGAAACGTTATGCACGCAATGCACGACGAGCTTGATCCGTTTAAAATGGGAGGTCTAAGCAAGGTAATGAAGGGTACATTTTTAATGATGACTATCGCTTCTGTCGCACTTGCCGGAATCTTCCCACTTGCCGGATTCTTCTCGAAAGATCTTATCTTAGAGGTTGCGTTTGTTGAACATCACTATATCATCTATACGGTTTTACTATTTACTGCAGGTTTAACGGCGTTTTACTCATTTAGACTTGTTGCACTGATTTTCCACGGAGAAGATAGATATAAACTTTTCGGTATTCATCCGCATGAAGCGTATAAATTTATGCTTATTGCCATGAGTCCGCTTCTTCTTTTAGCGATTATTGCAGGTGCATTTAAGATGAGTTACTTTGAGATGGTAACAAATCTTCTGCCTGCTACAGAGTATCATGTACACTCTGCTGCAACATACTGGATAATGACTATCGGAACACAGATTTTTGTTGCTTTGGCGATACTTTATGCTTACAAAAAATATACAAGAAAAGATATTGTAGTGCCTGATGGAACTTCAAAAATGGAGAATAGTTTTGCATATAAACTTCTTATAAACCAATACTATATTCCATATTTTTATCAAGAGTACATAGTAAAAGCATATAGAGAGCTTTCAGAGGTTTTCTGGACAAAAATTGACCAAAAAGTTGTTGATGCTACGGTTGATGGTATCGCAAATGTGTTTTATCAAACGGGTGAGCGAACAAGAGTTATGCAAAGCGGTAATCTATCGACGATGCTTAAGTGGATGGTAGCAGGAACTGTTGCCTTGTTATCATTAGCTGTTGTTTTTGGACTAGCAGCGAGATATTCTGCAGAGATTAAAACATTTCTCTCAGGTTTAGGAGTTTAATAGATGTTAGACCATATCTTATCGATTTTAATTTTCTTTCCGGCTCTTGCTGCGATGCTCGGATTTGTGGTTCATAAGGACAGCATGCGTTCTTACGGTGTAGCAGTTGCTACAATCGAGTTTGCACTCTCTTTATGGCTTTGGTTTGCATTTGACTCAACAGTATCTGGAATGCAGTTTATGGAGCAAATCGCTCTTGTTCCTACTTTCGGCATCAACTACATAGTCGGTGTTGACGGAATATCTCTGTTTATTGTCATATTGGCATCATTTTTTACAATGATCGGTATAGCATCGCTTGGTGAAACCAAAGATATAAAAAACTTGATAATAACACTTCTGTTTTTACAGATGACAATGGCGGGTGTGTTTTCTGCACTTGATGCTATTGTGTTTTATGTTTTTTGGGAGCTATCACTTGTGCCAATGCTCTATATCATCGGTGCGTGGGGCGGACCGCTTAGAATCTATGCTTCCGTAAAGTTCTTCTTATATACTTTTGCAGGTTCACTCGTTATGCTTGTAGGTATGCTGTTTATGGCATATTTCTACTTTCAAGCGACGGGAGAGTGGAGTTTTGCGATTCTTGACTGGTATCGTTTGATCCTGCCGGAATCATTCCAACTTTGGTTATTTGCGGCATTTTTTATGGGTTTTGCTATCAAAGTTCCGATGTTCCCGTTTCACACATGGTTGCCGTACGCTCACGGTCAAGCGCCGACTATCGGTTCTGTAATCCTTGCGGCAATATTGCTAAAAATGGGTACCTATGCGTTTATCCGTTTTTCGCTTCCGTTATTTCCGGATGCGTCGGTTTACTTTATGTTCCCGATAGCTATTTTGGCAATCATCATGATTATCTATACTGCAATGGTTGCCTATGCTCAAAAAGATATTAAGCAGGTTGTTGCGTACTCTTCTGTTTCACACATGGGTGTAATCATTCTTGGTACTTTCGCTCTTAATGTTGAGGGGATAACAGGTTCAATATTTTTAATGATAGCTCACGGTGTAGTTTCAGGTGCGCTATTCTTCTTGGTAGGCGTAATCTACGACAGAAGACACACTAAGTATATGAGTGAATTTGGCGGTTTAGCACATGTAATGCCTAGATATGCAACTATATTTGGTCTTATGATGATGGCTTCTGTAGGACTTCCACTGACTATCAACTTTGTCGGCGAGTTTTTAAGCTTGCTCGGGTTTTATAAACAGTCACATATCTTAACACTGCTTGCAGGAACTGCTATCATCGTCGGTGCTATCTATATGTTGGCTGCATACAAAAAGATGTTCTTCGGAGTGGTTACAAAAGAGGAAAATAAAAACCTTCCTGACGTAAACAAAAGAGAGCTTATCGCTCTTATCCCATTGGCAATCATAACTGTTTGGTTGGGAATATACCCTAAACCGGTTTTAGGAACGATTAACACAAGCGTAGAGTCGGTTGTTTCATTAATGCATGAAAAAGCTCAAACGCAAGAGGCAAAATCTAGAATTCCTAATATTGCTAAAGAGGCATCTGCCGCTAAAAATTCAGTAGAGGAGGCACACTAATGTTATCACCGGTAAATGTTTCAATTGAGTCATTAAATCTTATGACTCTCGTGCCAATGTTAATTCCGATTGTCGGAGCATTATTAATCTTAGTTATTGACCTGTTTAAAAGCGAACAAGACCGCTCTTTATATGTAATGTTATCTCTTCTTATTTTAGGAGTCGACTTTATATCTTTAATGGATTCAGCAAGCGTGTTCCACAAAAATGGCACTATTATGGGTGTTTTTGATGTAATGCTTATAGATGGTTTGGCGATATTGTCTCAGTTCATCATCGTCGGTGCTTCAATGCTCTTTATTCCGCTTGCACTTACGCATAAAAGATTCCATGAGTTCTCATATCCTGAGTTCTTTGCACTCTTTTTGTTTATGATTGCCGGCTTCCAGTTTATGGTAGCAACCGACAATCTTATACTTATCTTTGTAGGGTTGGAAACGGCATCTTTAGCACTTTATACGCTTATCGCAATGCACAACCGTGATAAATCATTTGAGGCAGCTGTAAAATATTTTACGATGGGCGCATTGGCTGCAGGATTCTTTAGCTTCGGTTCTATGATATTTTATGCACTTACGGGTTCAGTTGAGATAAACCAGATAGCTGAAGTTCTCTCGGCAAATAAATATGCGGATATCGGCTTTGTGCTAGTAGGTGTTGTCTTCTTGCTTGCATCATTTGGTTTCAAACTCTCTATCGTTCCGTTTCATACATGGACACCGGATGTTTACGAGGGATCATCTGCGGCACTCGCAGGTTATATGTCAATCGTGCCTAAAATCGCTGCATTTATCGTAGCTATGAGAATATTTGAATTTTTGATTCACAGCGGCGTTGTTTGGCTGGAAGTAATCTTGTATATATTTGTAGTTATGACTATGACACTTGCAAATGTTTGGGCGCTTGTTCAAACAGATGTTAAAAGAATGCTTGCATACAGTTCTATCTCGCATGCAGGTTTTGTTATGGCGGCTATTTTAATAGGCACGACACAATCAAACAGTGCGCTCTTTTTATACTGGATACTTTTTAGCTTTACAAACTTGGGATCTTTCTCTATGTTATGGATAAGCCGACAGAAAAATCTTCCTGCACATCAGCAGTCGGATCATAGTTACAATAAATTTGCCGGAATGATTAAAACTGCTCCTGTTGCAGCGTCTATCATGGCTCTTTTTATGCTAAGCTTAGCAGGACTTCCTCCGTTTGGTCTGTTCTGGGGTAAAATGTACATGGTAAGTTCTGCAATTACAAGCGGATATACTGTTTTAGCGCTTATTATGGTTCTTAACTCGGCGATAGCAGGTTACTACTATCTAAAACTTATCGTTTATATGTTTATGAGAGAGCCTATTATGGAAGATAGCGGTCATATTTACAGTGCAAATGCAACGCTTCCTTTAAAGACAATTATAGGTATCGCAGCAATAGGAACTATTTTTGCTTTTTTAGCGATAAATCAGTTATTAGAATTTATTACAATGTTTGTATATAACAGCGGATACTAAAGAGTTGAAAAAAAGGAGTATAAAATTTGTTTAAGACGATACTCCTTTTACTTATTTCTATAAATATTTTTGCCCTTGAAATTTCACTTCAAGGCGCAAAAGAGAACCATCAAGAGTTCTCTACCCTGCATTTAAAAGATAAAGATAAATTTTTATGCCAAGAGATTAAAAATGATTTCGACGTTATCGTTAAAATTGTTTGCGCATTTACAAAATTTCCGACACAAAAAATAGAAAAACTGCAAAACAACCTTTTTCAAATTGATACAGAGGTAAAAAATAAAACATTCTTTCTAATTATTAAGCCGTATCAAAAGATGAAGCTGTTTCCAATGGTTTTTGATCTAATCAAAGACAATACGATTTTCAACTCTAAGATAGATCTCTCAAACCATTGGATGATAGTAGGCTATAAGGATGAGATGCCTTTTATTAAAAAGCGTGTTGATTCCGAGAAAACTATAAATTTTCCATTTACCTTTGCCAATGACAAACTGCCGCATGTGGGAAGTTTAGATATTAGCGGAAATCCCGTACACATAAAAAGAGTGGGAGATGTTACAGACTACATAAAAATCAAAAAAACATATGAAGAAAAGAACTATGAAATTACTCTGGATCTTATAAATGATATTATGAAAGAGTATCCTAACTCGCTTTTTAAGGCGGAGCTGCTTTTTTATAAAATCAGAGTCTACTCAAAACTGCATCAAGATGAAAAACTCATAG
>Ga0208373_1001509_pt1 | contig 30653 bp, 27 predicted proteins | sample RifOxyC2_FD_184036 | JGI IMG/M metagenome (GOLD analysis project Ga0208373, IMG submission 184036) | Soil microbial communities from Rifle, Colorado - Rifle Oxygen_injection C2 (SPAdes) | ecosystem: Environmental > Terrestrial > Deep subsurface > Rock core/Sediment | place: Rifle, Colorado... | reverse complement strand
TTACATCAACCACCTATTTAAAGCCGAAGAACTTCTCGCTTATCGTTTGGCGACAATTCACAATGTCCACTTCTTTCTTAATTTAATGCAAGAAATTCGGCAAGCGATTAAAGAAGATAAATTTTTAGAATTAAAGAAACAGTGGGTATAACCATCTAATGAACGACACACAAACCGCTTAAAATGCGGTTTTTTGCTTATTTTAAGCCAAAATTGCCACATGCCCCTTGACAAAACACCTAAAATGTGATATAATTAATTGTCTCGTTAAGTGGCACACCACCACTTGAGACAAGGAGGCCACCTTCTGGCCCAGCATGTTTCGGTGAATATCTCTCGAAAAAGGAGGGGATGTGCTGTGGTGAACTAGACGGTGAAAGCCGATGGGGGTACGAGACTGCTTCGCTTGCGAAGAATCTCTGTCTCGTACCCCCACGTCCCAATTCAAACTAAATACCGCCGTTTTGGCGGTATTATTTTTCAATTTAAACTATCTTTTGATTTCTTTGACCACGGCCACCAACCTTTCTTTTTTTCTGCGTTTCTTCTATCTTGCCTCTCCTTTTCTAATTGCAATTTAGCTTTTTCTACTTGCGCGTTTCCAATTTCTTCTGTTGTTGCTTTTATTCCCGGCAACCAATCGCCGGCTTCATCGTCTGCCTTTGGTTTGACTAACACTTCCTCTGGACCTTCCTCGCTCACACCTTCGTCAATTATCGGGACTGAGGAAGGAATGGCATCAAAGCGTTGAAAAACTTTTGGCTGGGTTCCTTTTCCCCTTATTCTTTCCGCAACCCACTTCCCCTGGTCTCTAAGCGGTATTCTCTTAACATCTGGCTCCATTTGATGTGGCTCTGATCTCTCTAATTTATCTTCTTCTGACTCGCCAGGATGCGCAATTGGTACGCCTCTCTTCCATAATCTTTCTAAATTTTCACCCTCTGATCTTCCATCGTAAGACATAGTAAAAAAAACTATTAAATTATACATACATTATACCATAATTTTTGCCCTTTTGTCAATGGCTTCAGCGCGACTGCGCTCTGTGGGCATAGAAAGAGGGGCTTGACTATATCTCGCTTTTGAAATATTATTATATTGGAGCAGTTAACTGCAAATCCCCACCGGAGGCGGATGGGGTAAGCAAGGTTAAATGGGAGAGGAGAATAAGACGCCACATCCGGATGAGTGTGACTGTGAAGAGTGTAGGTCTGCTATTGATAAGATGTCTCTTGATGAGTTCATTAGGAAGGCGGAGGCAATCCGCGCGAGAAAACGCAAGGAAAGGCGGCAGAAGGGCCTCGGAGGTCTTGAGGAGTTTGGTGTTTGGGGCCTCAAGCGCATACCCAGAGATTAGCAGACCACCCCCTCTCTACATTTCCGTCTCTTTTTTCCTCGGTCTTCCCACCCCCAAGGTTGGAGGCCGAAGTCGAGACCCCAGCCAATCTTAGTTAGTAAGATAATTATTAATTAAGATTGGGTCTTGATAAAAATAAAACACCCTGACGAAAGTCGGGGTGTTTTTGTTTTGATTGAGTGATTTTGAAAAACAAAAAATCCGACTTGTGTCGGGTTTTTTGGGTTGGGGGGATGAGGCAAGTTCATCCCAGTTTAAAGATCATTCGTTCTTCCCGCGTCTGCCATTGTGGCAGCTTGCCTTGCGGGCCTTTCTCACACTAGTTGACCTCTACCTCCATCGTCATGTTGAGGCCGGTATTGACGATGAAGTACATCTCACCGTCTTCCTGGTTTACTAGTGTTCCGATCGAGAGAGCGACCGGCAGGAAAAACCTGCCGTAGACACCGACAAGAACCTCAGTTACTCCGACTTCAGGTGGAGCAGGCAGATAGTTGTTGCCGAAATAGGCTCCAACCATCCCATTGTGCACTTCGAAACTCAAACCATTTCCCTTGTCATCCGGTGTATGGAGGAGTACGTGGACGTAGATGGTCCATAGGCGGTCGACTGTTTCCACGACCTCTCCTTTTTCGTAACTGCCCCACCAATCTGTCTTCTGCTCTGTGCTGTAGTTCAGGTAGAATGAGCCCCCCAGGCCCACCGTCATCCAAGGAAAGACTTCTCGGTCCAGATAGATCTTTCCTCCGAATAGCGGTTGTGCGTAGAGGTCGGAGCCATAGATGGGGGCCTGAGCCCCCCAAGACATTCCCACCTCACTTCCGATCTGGTACTTGCTGTGGTCGTCGTTTTCCTTGGCAATGGATGCACCGGAGGAGAACAGTACGACGATGAGAATGAGGACGACAAAATTCCACTTGTACATTGAACCTTTCTTGCCCCATCCGCCTCCGGTGGGGACTTTGTTGGTTCTACTTGGCCTTTAGCCTATTTAAGCGCTAAGTGATAACGCACAAATAGGCATAGGCCAAATTTTGCTTGTCATGAGCTTGCCGAATGAAAGGAACAAAAACTGACTATTTATTATACCACATTTATTGACTTTTGTCAATAACCACGGATCTTTGACACAGATTCACACGGATGCTATAATCCACGTAACAATTTAACAGTTTAACAATTTAACAGTTTAACAATATGAAACACTTCAAATATCTCGACCTCATCACCACCGCATTCGCCGTGGTACTAATTCTCTCCAACATCACCAGCACGAAAATATTGTCGCTTGGCTGGTTTAGTTTTGATGGTGGGACAATTTTATTTCCCTTGGCGTATATTTTTGGCGATATTTTAACAGAGGTTTATGGCTATGCGCGGGCGAGACGAGTAATCTGGATTGGATTTGCAATGAACTTGCTGATGGTTGTAACTTTCTGGGTCGTGCAGAAACTTCCGCCAGCCATGGACTGGGGCAATCAAGCCGCTTTTGAATCAATCCTTGGTGTGGTACCACGCATTGTACTGGGAAGTTTGTGCGCTTATTTGGTTGGCGAGTTTTTGAATAGTTATGTTTTGGCGAAAATAAAAGTAAAAACGCAAGGCAAGTATCTTTGGCTCCGCGCGCTTGGCTCTACTGTTGTTGGCCAATTCGCCGATACTACTGTTTTTCTACTCATTGCCTTTGCCGGCGTCTTGCCGTGGAACTTGATCTGGATAATTTGGGTGTCAAACTATATTTTCAAAATTTTAGTGGAAGTGATTTTACTGCCAGTAACTTACAGAATCGTAGCTTATTTGAAGAAAAAAGAAGAGATGGATTATTTTGACACTGACACCAACTTCAATCCAACCAAAATGAGTGAATAGAACACTGATTTAACGGATTTAACTGATTTTAACGGATCAAAAAACGCCCCGATGTAATCATCGAGGCGGTTTTAAATTTATCTTCTAACCCACCAATTCCCCCAAACGACGATTTGTATTCTGTCGATTCTTTCTCATTGGACCCATCCCGCGCGTTGTGCTTGTGCCACCCGCTTGTTTTGATTCTCCGCGCTTTTGCGGCCTAGATAAAAATCGACTTTCATCAGCCACATCATCCATTGGCAAAGCATTCGGTATTGTATCCAATTCTGCGCCTTTTTCTGTGTTACCAAGTATTCTTTCCACCCTATCTTTTCTACCAGTCAAAGACGCGACATCAACCGTCCGCAGTTCTTTCCTTGCATTTTCTACCACCTTTATAATTTTTCTTACATCGCCTTTCCCACCTTCCACTCTCTCACTGTTATTTTTACGCATCATATCGGACTCTGCCGAAGGATGACATCTAGTAAACCCTCCTGGAAATTCTCTTGACATAAATAAAAATTAATGAATAAACATCGCATCGCCAAAAGAATAAAATCTATACTTTTGGTCAACTGCGTCTTGATAACATTGTAACATAAACGTCATATCACCTGCAAATGCTGAAACTAACATCAAAAGCGTTGACTTTGGCAAGTGAAAATTGGTGATCATAGCATCCACGACTCTAAATTCAAAGCCGGGTTTGATGAAGATGTTGATATCGCCGGTGTAGGACCGAACAATTCCTCCCCTACCAGGGGAGGTGCCCAAAGGGCGGAGGGGTCTGTTTGCAATACAGGCGCTAGATTTACTAAAGACCCCCTCTGAAACTCCCCCTGATAGGGGGAGAAATTGAGCTACGCCTTCAAGCGTGCGGACAGTGGTGGTGCCAACTGCAATCACTCTCCGTCCTTCTTTCTTTGCCAAATTTATTTTCTCCGCATTTTCCTCGCTTAACTCCACCCACTCACTATGCATAGTGTGGTCTTCTACACGCTCTGATTTGACTGGCAAAAAAGTTCCAAGGCCAACATGCAAAGTAACTTCGGCAAATTCAACGCCCTTTTTCTTTAATTTCTCAATTAATTCCGGAGTAAAATGAAAACCAGCAGTCGGCGCCGCCACTGATCCCTCATGCTTGGCATAGACCGTTTGATAACTTTCTAACTCGTGTGGTTCGTCTTTTACATACGGCGGAACAGGGATATGGCCATATTTATTGGCCTTCTGACGAACTGTCTCCGCGTCAGAAGCCTGCCCTGAGCTTGCCGAATGGGGAAACTGCACCAAAATCGTGCCATCTGATTCTTTGAGCATGGCATCACAATAAAAGTCTGGAGCAAAGTGGACACGCATCCCCTCTCGCAAATGCCGACCCGGCTTGGCCAAAACTTTCCACACCCCTTCGTTCTCCATTGGACGCACAAGAAAAATCTCAACGAGTTTTTTGTGCTCAAATAATTCATCGTCATTTAAGTCAGTCAGTTTTCCAAACAACCGCGCTTTGAAAACCTTTGAATTGTTCCAGACAATTAAGTCGCCAGGTTTGAGATAATCAACAATATCATAAAAATGACAGTGCTTCGTCATATTCTTTGCTCTATCAACCACCATCAGACGCGAAGAATCGCGCGGGTTTGTAGGAAATTGAGCAATTAGTTCGGAAGGTAGATTGTAGTCAAAGTCGCTTGTCAGCATATAGACAGTTAAAAATTCACCTAATTCACCTAATTCCTAATTCACCTAATAAAATTCTTAATTCAAAAATTTTAATTTTGAAATTTTATTAGAAATTAGGTGAATTAGAAATTAGAAATTTTACAATATTCTTTAATGTAGATATTGGCTAATATTTAAATTATGCCCCTCCAACGCCTCCGCATATCTCATCACTCCATCATCCCCGGCCATAAAATAAACATAACTATTTTTTGTCGGTTCAAGGACTGCTTTGATCGCGTCTAAACTGGGATTACAAATCGGACCAGGCGGCAGACCGGGATATTTGTAAGTATTGTATAACGAGTCAATTTTTTTATCCGTAAGACTAATGCCCGGATCATTTTTGCCAGTAATATAATTTACCGTGGCGCAGGATTGCAATGCCCAATTCTCTTCCAATCTACGCAAAAATATATCGGCCACTATTTTCATATCTTCCGGCGTGTTTGCTTCCTTTTCAATAATTGACGCGAGAGTCAAAACCTCTTTTAAAGACATTCCTGATTTTTTAATAGCTTCATCAAACTTTTCTAGTTCTTCCTCTCGCGCTGTCTTGAGTTTATCAATAACATCTTGCAGAGTCGCATCTTTATACACGCGATAAGTATTTGGCGACAAATATCCTTCCAGGTCAGCGCTCAATTTTGTGCTGGTAGTAAAACCCTTACCAGCCAAATATATTGCCGACCGTTTTAAATCCCAGCCAGGTATAATCGTAATCGTAACTTCTGCCCGCGGCGGTAATGGAACATATTTTGGACGAAAATGACGATAACATTTATAACCGCCTAAAAAAAACAAACAAACAACAATTATACCAATCACTATTTTTTTCATAAACTTTACAAACTTTATGAACTTTATAACTTTATAAACTTCGTCCAATTCTCCCTTGCCCACTCCAATCGCTCCGGCAACCCCACATCAATCCACGGCCGATCTGACTCATACACATATAAGTCCTTCATCTTTGGAAACACATCATATTCTATGCTAAACTCGTCTTCGGCTGGAAAATATTTTTTGACTTGCGGATTAAAAATATAAATTCCGCCATTTTGATAACCTATTTTATGAATCCCCTCTTTTTCCTTAAAAGCAGTAAGATAATAATCCTTGTTGTATTCAACCGTGCCATAACTCGCCACATCTTCCACAAACGAGCCTAAAATTATGCCGTCGCTATCTGGCTTGAGATATTTCAGCATATCTGACAAGTCAACGGTGGTCAAAACATCGCCGTTTAAGATAATCGTTGGCTCATCTGGTTTTTCTACATATTCAAGACCGTGCTTAATCGCCCCACCAGTTCCCAATCGCTTATCTTCTATCGCGTAAATCAATTTGAGACCGCCCCTCTCTTCACCAGCGACATCAAAAAGCGCCTTTGCCAAATGTCCAGCCGCCAACACCACATTGTTTATTCCAACACCTTTCAATTTCTCCAACTGCCAATCCAAAACAGGCCGGCCACCGATGTCAAGGAGGATTTTTGGTACGCTCTTGGTTATTTCACCGAGGCGAGTTGATAGACCGCCGCAGAGGATGATTGCATTCATATTACACACCACTGTCATCCCGAATCCCCCGATGGGGGTGAGGGATCTTTCTTAAGTAAAATTTTATTTGAATAATTATTTTGTTTTTAAGTCAGTCCAAGACAGGAAAGATTCCTCCCACTCGACTACGCTCAGGGTCGGAATGACATTGCTTTGCGGATCAATTGGTATAACCCATACTTCCATCTGCTTAGTATGATGTCAAACGCTCCGGGGTAGGAACGAACCGTCCCGCCAAACCCAACCTTAAACCTCGTCACCCCTGTCCACTTGTGTCCAACTTCCCAGCATAAATTATGAAAGCAGGAAGATGGTTCGCCAACTTTAGGCGCAGGAGCGACACCCCAAAAATCATAATACTTACATCCCAACTTTTTCGCAAGCTGTATTCCACGCCACTGCAATAAATACGGCGCCATTAAATTTCTTTCTTCGTTTGATGAGGCGCCGTGTAGATAAACGCATTTGTCGCCAAAAACTATCAACAGTATTGTTGCAATTGGAATGTCATTATAATATGCAATCAGCTGATGAGTAAAATCATACTGCAACATCTTCGCATAATATTCTTTACCATGACTCTTAAATTTGTCTCTTTCTGTTGTAGTTTGATTTAATGCCCAAAACACGTCAGAATTCTTCTCATCTTTCACCTGTACTCCTTTTCGTTCCGCCAAACTGATATTATAACGAGTTTTTGAGTGCATGTCTGCGAGGAGTGTTTCTTCAGATTGTGTTAAATCAAGAATGAGCGTGGTGCGGGGTTGACGGTTATTAGTAAGTGACAGATTGAAAGATTGAAAGATTGAAAGATTGATATCTTTAGATGGCTCAATTCTTAAAAAAGAAAAATTATGCTCCTTTAACCAAAGCAACAGCTGTTCCATGTTCCATGTTCCATGTTCCATGACTCTTGGCAAATATGTATACTTTAATCCTAACCCGAGTTTATGCTCCAAGCATTGTCCTTGCCATTTAACTTCCCCATTCTCTACTGCCTGCAACCGGATGGCCGGCTTACCAGTACTCGCCTGAAATTCTCCCCAATTCCAAGATTGCAAGAACTCAGCTTGATCTGAGCTTTGCCGAAGATTTTGGCCTTGCTGTTTCAACAAATTATCCCATTCTTCTTTATTGTCGCAAATTCGTAATTCCATGAGTATATTTTAGCGAAATTTAGACATTTTGGCAATGCCTCTTGATTTATCGGCCAAACCGTGCTATAATTATATTCAGTTTAACTCATCAACTAAAAATTTCAAAATATGGGAGTCCCAAGCAAAAGACGAACAAACCGCTCAAAACGCGATCGCGCGTCTCATTTCGCTTTAAAATCCACCACTGTAACAAAATGCCCTGAGTGTAGCACATATACTCTGCCTCACCACGCTTGCCGCAAATGCGGTACTTACCGCGGCCGCAAAGCTGTAAACGTAGAAAAACGTGCGTTAAGAACAAAAAGAAAAAATAAAGGCGGTAAATAATATGTCTAACAGACATTTGGCTCGTTCCATTGCAATGCAAGCCCTTTATCAGTGGGATTTCAATGGCAAACCCGTCAGCTCGGCCCATGGCGAGCAAACAAATGAACTGCAAAAAATTGTTGAGCAAAACATTACTGAGTTTGGTAATGGTCTTGATGACGACAAAAATTTTGTGCACGAAACCATAAAAGGTGTTACAGAACACCTGAGTGAGATAGATGAAACAATTGCCAAATACGCAACCAACTGGCCGATTGAACAAATTACTATCGTTGATCGAAACATACTGCGCATTGGCGTTTATGAACTAAAATTCAACGATAAAATCCCAGCTAAAGTCGCAATTAATGAAGCAATTGAAATCGCTAAGTCATATAGCGGACAAGCCTCTGGAAAATTTGTAAATGGCGTCCTTGGTGCAATTTATAATGATTTAGAACCAAAATCTTAATAAACAATTTTATGCCAGCAAAACCAATTGCCGAATACAAAGATCGGCACTTTGACAAGCTGGAGGAGAGAATTGGTATCAAATTTAATGATCCCAATTATCTCGTCCAAGCGCTTGTCCATCGATCTTTTTTAAACGAAAATCGCGAATTTTCACTTGGACACAACGAACGATTGGAATTTTTAGGCGACGCAGTTTTAGAATTAGTAGTAACCGAATATTTATTTACCAATTACCTAAATCCAGAAGGCGAGCTGACTAACTGGCGCGCGGCATTAGTTAACGCCACTATGTGCGCGCAAATCGCTACTGATCTCTGCGTAGAAGAATACCTCTTTTTAAGCCGAGGTGAATCAAAAGATGAGGGCACAAAAGCCCGCGAATATATCTTAGCTAAAGTCTTAGAAGCCCTAATTGGCGCAATCTATATTGACCAAGGCTGGGATATGACAATGCAATTCATCACTCGCTGGGTATTATCAAAACTTCCAGAAGTGTTAGAACAAGAAACATGGATTGATCCAAAATCAAGATTCCAAGAATCGGCGCAAGAAATTGTCGGATTGACCCCAACTTACAAAGTTATGAATGAAGAAGGACCTGACCATGCAAAGAAATTCGTGGTAGGGGTTTATTTAGAAAAAGAAAAAATTGCTGAAGGCGAAGGAACTAGCAAACAAGAAGCACAGGTATCAGCGGCTGATAACGCACTTAAAGTAAAGGGCTGGAAACGATCTAAAACAAATATCATTACCAGAGATCCAAAGGAAGAGTACCTTGGTTAATTCCAAATTCACCTAATTTCTAATTCACCTAACGGGCCGCTAGCTCAGTTGGTAGAGCAGATCCCTCTTAAGGATAAGGTCCAGGGTTCGATCCCCTGGCGGCCTACACTATATACTAAGCCCTCGTCGTTCAACGGATAGGACACCAGGCTTCGAACCTGGTGATGTGGGTTCGACTCCTGCCGAGGGCACAAGAAACTACAGTTTTACTTCATCACCGCTTAAGGTGATCTCCTGTCCGGTGACAGCATCAGTACCTTTGACTGAAACCTTTGAAATAAGCTGGGTTTGTGTTGGATTTTGGCTATTCAAGACAATATTAAATTTCAAAGCCAACACATCAACACTCACTGGCATCGCACCAATCTTCCAAGCCATCTTTTTAGATTGTGGATCAAACTTTGCTTCTCCTGCTGGCACAACCAATGTCTGGTCTGGCCAGCTTGTGTCGCCATAGATTTCGGCGGATAGGTCGAGATTTTTAATTTCATGAAAACTATTGGAGACTAGCCAAGTAATTTCATGCATCTCTTTGCCATCAGTGCCGATTATTTTTTTGTCCTGCACATCAAAAGCCAAATCTGAATTAACCGTCATCTGAATTTGATTGCTAGACAGCGACTTCTGGTCTTTTTGCACAGAATATTTAATTTCAGAAATAGCGGTCATCAAAAAACTGGTAAAATCAGTTAAATCAGTCGCTTGTTTTGCTTTAAGCGGGATAGATAAATCAATGTGTACATCGGCGCCGGGTGCTAAACTGCGCAAACCCTTGAGCTTGCTTCCGTCCCAGGCAATAATACCGCGCCTTGTGGTTTCACTCACTTGCTCGCCGCTTATATTGCCGTCTAACTTATCTTTTAGTTCTGTCCAATTCAACAAACTTTTTTTATTGTATGATGGCGTATCTAGTATCAAACGCGCGCTTATATCACTAATTGCTGATTGGCCGGAGTTTTTTAAAGCCAAACTAATATTCAACACCTCGCCCGGCTGTACAGAGAGTTTTTCTGTTGCGCCATTGATAGTCAAAACTGCTGACAATTCTGATTGTATTACCTTAACCTTCACGATTTGCGTACGCAATAAGAATGGCTCTGTCTTTTTTTCATTATCTTGCCAACCAATTACTTTAATCACCATCTCACCCTCTCCGACACCATCTGCAAACATAAAATTCCCTTTTAGTTTTATTTTTTGATCTTCTTTCAATTCCGTGATTGACCATTGGTAAAGATTATCTTTGTCTGATTCGGGATCTGATGACACTTTACTAAAAAATTTACCCGGTTCAACTACTAAAGCTAGATTTGTGGATATCTCTTCGCCCTTTTTAAGATCTATAACCAAATCGGTCAAAGTATTAGCCACAACTTCTTTTGGCGCCTGTACTAGTAATTCTACTGGAGCATCTGAAATTACCACATTCAAGCTAGACACGCGCTGAAATTCGGAGTTGAAATTAGCCGGAGTATAATTCAAAAACGCGCGAAAAGAGACATTTTTGTCTATATCATTATATAATTTACCAACGATATCAACATATCCACCCTCTTGCGCACCCAAAGAGCCTAATGTCCACTCATCTTTAGCTTCGTTTGTTGGTTGGCGGCTGGCTCCGCTAAACACGAACCCCTCTGGATATTTAACCTGCAAAACAACTTTGGACAGCGGCACACTTTGTGCGTTGCGATAGCGCACGCGATAACTGACTTCCTTTCCAATCTTTACCTCGCTGGCGCCAGTAAAAGATAGCACAACATCTTGTTCTGTAAAATTTTGTTTAGGCTGTAAAAAGAAAAAACCGGCCCATGCCACTGCGCCAAAAAATAAACAACAAAATAAGAGCGTGAAGCAGGCGCGAAAAAAACCGCCGCCTTTTTTCTTCTTAAAATCCGACATATTTGGCATTGTGCCATCATCATTTTGATAAATCTCCTTCAATTCTCGCGTCATTTTCTTTTCTTCAGCGCTACTGATTGCCGCAGTCTTCTTGGTGGTTGTCCGAGGTTTTCTTTTCCTAACAACTTTTCCACCCAAGGCGGATCCGCCTCTGGCGGACTTTTTCACCGGTTCATTAACCGGCAAATCTATCTTCGTAAATTCTGGTCCTGGCATATTCTGTTGATATTTTAAAAAATTAAATTTTTATTTTTTATGTTCCATTACAACGCCAAACGCCCTATCGCTGTCCAACTCGCCGCTATATTCAGCGCCGTTGGAAGCCAAATCTAAATCTTTGCTCGTACCCCAAACCGGCCGCCATCCTTGCGGATATATAATCCTGGTGGTAAATTTACCCTCAACGCCTGACTGTTTTTGCACAAGCAAACTATATGATGAATAATCTTTTGACGCATCGCTGACGCTTACTCTAAATGGCAGTTTATATGTAAAATATACTATACTTTTTTCTCCGGGAGGAGTGATCACCCAGTTGCCAAACACTGTTTTATTAAATTCCGAAGTAATCCGCGTGCCGGTTTTTGTTTGAATACCTTCTTCTTTTTCCACACCAGTTAAATCCGCATCTGTTTGATACCAATCCTCGGGCACCTTAAACATTCCCTCTGGCGGATAATTAAACCCGCCCGCATCAATCAATTCTGATCCTTGCGGCACATACACGCGCAAATAATCAATATTATTACCGCCATAAAATTCTTCGTCCTCTCGGCTGTTGTTTTCTCTCGTGATCACTACAGAATCTATCGTCGTGCCATCGTCCTGCATCACTGCCTGGTGTTCTATGGTTTGCGTCATGCGCGCGTCTGTCTTATTCCCCCCAACATTGGCATTAACTGCTAATAAATAATCCTGACCGTCTTTTGTCTGCTCAACACTGCCAGTCCAACCAAAATCATCAAACCCAACGGCCTGACCTTCTCCGTCGCGCAAATAAACCAAAATTTCTTTCTGCGATAAGGCTTCATTCAATTCAGCGGCCAAGCGCACCGCGCTCAAGGAATTCAATTCTTGAGTACGATTCAAAATTTGTTGAGCCAATTCGCCAATGATTTCCTTTGGCCGATTTTCCTCGCGATTATAGTCAACTTCTACTTGTTTTTGAATTTTGGTTAAAGCATCACTGCTAGATAATTCCAAACCAAATTTATCACTAACTAACGGACCAAGCACGCCTAATAATCTCTCCAACACACTAGCATTTACTGCTATTACACCATCAACTGTTGTATTACGGCCATGCTGATAAAACCAAGCCATCTTTTCTGCGGCCGTGGGAAAATCTGCAAACCAATTAGAATCCTGAAACTCCCAGCGCTTATTCACTAACTGCAAGGGCAACGGTGGCTTAATAAACACATCTAATTGGCCTTGTACATCATAAGTACCGCCGCCGGGTATTTCAAAATTGGTAATCCTGCCTTTTTGTATATCCAAAAGCCCAAAACTGCCCATAAAACCGCCGGTTGGGCGAATTTCCGCTGGATTTTGAAAAATTACCAAATAACGACGCGGTTGTTCTGAACCCAATAATTTATCAATGGACTGCGCTAAACGGCGCAAATCCTTCATGTCATCTACAAAAGCGGAAAACAAAATTTTGAAATCATAAAATGACTGTTGAAACTCCACTGGCACCGAGGCTTCACCAACCTGTGATAAATCTTGCAACGCTTCTTCATACTGCGGGATAGCGCTCCGCAAATGCGCAGATAAAATATTTAATTTATCTGTCATAGACATTTGCATGTCCGCGCCACTATCGCGAATGCCTTTTACTAAATAAGTATTGCCCAGTGCGAGGTGGTGGCCAGCTAATAACAAATGCTGGCGGCTTTCCACTTCCCTGCCAACAATTGGCAGTACGCTCATTACATAAACCAAAGCATTGTGTTCCTTTTCTAAAATTGATTGCGCGTTGCCAAAAGATTCCAATGCTAAATTCAAATCTGTTTGTGCTTGTTCAAAATTTGATTGTAGCGCCGCAACTGTTGAAGATTGCAATGCGAGGAACGCGTTCGTGCTTTCGCTAACAACTCGCGCGCCGTTTGTTTTTAGTTTTTGATAATAGCCAATGGCTGGAAATGGGATTGCGATAATTAAGAATATTACTACTGCGCCGTAAGCGAGACGACGATAGTTGAACGACTGGAAAATTGTGTTTGATGTGTTTGAGAAAAATTGGTGTAAAGCAATTAATAAACTACGTGTTCTGTTTTTGATATTGGATATTAGATATTGGATATTTTTTAAGAAACGTTTGGTTATTGGAGTTTGAAGTTCGGCTGGTTTTAACTCCATCTCTTTTTCCATTTTCATCTCTGGCAATTTTACATTTTGAGATTTGCATTTTGCATTTTCCGTTCTCACCATCTCCGCCCAATCAACAACTGCTCTTTCCTCTGGCACATGCGCTTTTTCTCTAAACGCCGCAACACTGTCCCAGTGACTCTCCAGCTTTTTCTCTTTTAAATCAACAATATGTTGTGATTTTATATGAGGCGAAGCAACCTTAATTGGCACCCATTTATTTTTGGTCTCCTTGGTTTTTCCTCCTTTGAGAGGACAGTTGGTTTTTGTGTGTCCAGGCCTACGACAGCAAGAACACTTGCGTTGAAGTGTCATGTGTTTATTATACCACATTTTTAACTTAAATAAAATCCTCCCCTACACAGGGGAGGTGCCCGAAGGGCGGTGGGGTCTGTTTGCAATACAAGCGATAGATTTACTAAAGACCCCCTCTCGCTCCCCCTGATAGGGGGAGAAAATTCCCAGCCGCCTCTTTATACACACCCAATGTCTCTCTCGCCAACTTTTCCCATGAGTACGTTTTGAGAAGCTCAATGGCGTTGTCTTTTAACACAAACCTAATCTCTTCATCCGTCAACCCACGATAAATCACATCCGCCATTTGCTCATAATTTTCCGGGTCAAAGTACAATGCGGCCTCGCCCAACACTTCTGGCATACATGAGCGGTTTGAAGAAACAACAGGTACGCCATGCGACATGGCTTCAAGCGGTGGCAAGCCAAAGCCTTCGTAGAGCGAGGGGAAAACAAATAAACTTGCATTTGTGTACAAACTCACAAGTTCTGTGTCACTCACATCATCTTTGTAAATAACATTGTTATATTGTTCTATTGGTCTATTGTTAAAAAGTTGATTATAAAAATAATTTCTCTTACCCACCAGCACAAGTTTGTAATCCAAGTCATACTTGTCATTAAAAATTTTCCACGCTTTTATCAATCCTTGCAAATTCTTATGCGGATACGCGGCACCAACATACAGTACATACTGTCCCGCAATTTTGAATTTTGAATTTCCCTCGACCTGAGCTCGGGACGAAGGTTGAATTTTGAAATTGTTTGTATCTTGTATCTTGTTTCTTTCAAAAGGAGCTTGATAAGTAACTACCATCTTCTCCATCGGCACTTTGAGCGTTTCGTGCACATCCTGCCTCGTAAACTCGCTTGTTACAATAATTTTCTTTGCTCGCTTTACCGCGTGCCGGACAACTAACCGATGCGCTTTATCTTTGAGCCAAAATTTTATCGGCCCCAAAGTCGTGGCCTCGGGCCTTGGATAATGATACATTGTTAGATCATGAATCGTCACCACAAACGGCTTATTATACAACAACGGCACATTCCAATGCGGAAAATGCATCAAATCCACGTCTTCCTTATCAATTATTTTCTTAAACTTTACTTGTTCTTCCCACCCATACCACGGAATATCCGCCTCAACCACTTTGAAGTCCCCTCTCCTTGTAGGAGAGGGGTCAGGGGTGAGGTCTCTCGCGTCACGTACAAAAAACACAAACTCATTTTCAGAATCAATCTCCAACAAATGCTTTACCAATTGTTGTACATACCGCCCAATGCCGAAATTTGACGACATCATGCGGGCGTCTATCCCGATCTTCATAAAAACATGAAAGCACTAAAACATTAAAGCACCCTAACATTGTAACAGAAAACAAAGCGTCCCGCAATTGTATAAAAAAATTTTAGATACGAACAGGCCCCCGGCATGTTGCTTGTCCTGATTGAATCAGGATAGCTAACACGCCGAGGGCCAATGGACCAAGGACCGAAACCCCAGCCAGACTTGCGTCCGACCAAGGTTCCGAGAACCCTAGGTCCCCGACTTGGGGGAGAACAGCCACACGTAGCTCGGAACGAAGTCGAAGTCGAGCCAGTCGAGGCCGACGACCGGCTTGCCATCGAACCGGAGGAAGACAGGCACGTACTCATGGCCGCCCCTGTGCCGCCACTGGCCACCACCAACAACGCGCTGCGTCATTAGGAGCTGAGGATCGGCCTTCAGTTCCAGACCGGTAGCGCGAGACAGAGCCAACTCCAATCCCTGGGACTCGGCCCAGCGGAGCCGGTCGTAGCCGGTGGCCGTGTCCGAGAACTGCTTCCGGATGACCGGACGAACCTTGTCCTCGGGCTCCAGCGGGAAGTGCTCCTCGTTGAAGTTGGAGTCATACACCCGCATATGGCCAAAGAGCTTCTGCCAGTCAGAAACCGAACTACCAGACACATCAACACTGCTGACGACTTCAATTTTCTTTTCTTCCATGACACATTGTCCTTAGGGCCGAAACCCGGTACAACTCCCTGGAATTAACGCAGGGACTCCCTCATAATGAGAAGAGATTGATTTTTGGCTTGTATAAGCTAAAAACAAACCTCTTCTCATCTTTGTAAAGAACTAACGATATATTATATCACAATTTGACATGCTTGTCAAGATGGTGTATAGTTGAGATATATGACAAACCAAAAAGCAAACAAAACACGTGGTGGGTATTCAACCATAGACGCCAAAAAGACACTTGATAAATATATTGAAGAATCAACAGAACGCCTTCAAAAAAAACTGCGAATTGCTTGGAAAAAACAATCGTCTTTCTCAAAGAAGCTGTCTTATGCTTGAAATTCGCTTTAGCGAATTGGCTTTAGCGGAAATGAAAAGATTCATCCAATTATACGAGGAGGGATTTTTTATTTTATACAAAGACAGTGGAATTTGGGCCGTGGACGCCATTATTGATAACTATCGCCAATCAGCTAAACGAATAAGTGAAAAAATATTTTCAGAAATAGAACAAAAACTCAAAAACGAAAAAGTGCTCGGCAGAAAAGAAAACACCAAATGGCACGAACTTTCTTTTTATGCCGACGAGAGATTGGTTGTGGTGTATTTTTCTGATGATAGAGAGAATAAAATTAGATGGATTGAATCAATAGGAATAGATAGAAAGCCGATTATTTTTTAAAAGATTTTTTATCACCACAAACGAAACCCGCCTCACGGCGGGTTTAAATTTCTGCACAATTTCTTTTTAATTTCAGTCCTGATACGGCGTACTCAAACTCGTCGCGCAGGCATAATCCTGCGTCCCGCCCAAAAACTCATCTGTCTTGCTGTAATTTGTCTGGCACAGTTTGTCTTTTGCCGAGCTAAAATTCTTGTAAGGTGGCGTGGTCCAGGCCTGCGCCATCATTTTAGCGGCGCCAACTTTAGCACCAAATTCTGTTTTATAACCCTCAAAATACACCATTTGGCCAGATTTCACTGTTACTTTTGCGGCCGGATTGTCACCCGTCCCTGTACCATACGTATCATAGCTCAACACCTTAAAAGTGCCGTTATCAGACAATGACATTGTGTACATGTTCACAAAAGCGTTAGCTAAATTCTTTGATTTGGTATAATCTTTGTGATCTGGATAATCATTTACACCCACGCCAAAAGTAACACTTGGCTTTGTTTCATCATATGCCGGCAACATTGTTGAGGTCTGTGTTGGCGCTGTCTCCGCAACATCTTCTATCACATCTTCTTCCGGATTTATCTGCGAAGCATCAAATGTCGTCTCTACTTGCAAAAAGACACCATATTTTGCATTTCTCTTTACATAAGTTATTTTAATCGTCATATCGCCATCAGCGCTGTCAATTTCAAAATTCTTTCTTATTGGTATTCTGTAGTATTTTTTTTCTGCGTTGGTTAACGTAAGCCAGACATAATAATTATTATATGTCCTGACTTTTATGTTCATCTTGCTGTCATGCTTGATTGTGTTGTTCACGCACGCGCTATATAATCCATCACCGCCAGCGCTGTTTCCACAGAGCATTTTGCCAACCGGCTTCTTGACTGGCGTAACTGGTGTTGTCGGTCTAACTACTGCCGGAGTTTGTCCGCCAGAAGTTGCTCCCTTTCCAACCGACTTAACACAATTTGTACCAAGTAAGTGATGATATTCTGCTAAAACTCCTTTTGAAATCTGAATTTTATCACCATCCATAGCCCAACCCGCAATTGAATCATTCACCAACCAGATAAACGAATCATTATAGCTTACACAAACAGTTTTTTCAGGTCTTTGTTTACAGTCGCCCAAATAAGAATCTCTTTCCACAAATTCCAAGGGGCAAACAGAGGATGACTGGCTTGTTGGGGTTGTTGCGGGAACTGACACAGCGTTTGCAGATGTATTATACTTGAAATACACAAAGTCAGACCATAAACTATAAGTGCCATTTGGATATATGGCGCGTACTTTAGCTCTGAACCAGTTGTCTCCAGCCAAAGCAGGCGTGATCATGTAAACAGCATTGGTCGTCCAATTATTTACACTGCCCCAATTAGTGGAACCACAAACATCACAAGCCACTTCTAATTCATATTTGCTTGCTGATGTAACCGGCGTCCACTGTACTTCTGCCTTGCGCGGATAATTTGTCAAAGTCATGTTGTTAAACGGCGCGAGGATTGTTGGCTTGGCATTGGCATCATAAACTACAGTCGGAGTGGTCGGAGTTGGTGTCGGAGTCGGTGTTGGCGTAGTTGGTGTTGTCTGCTCGCCAAAACCTTCTAATTTTACATACACGACAAAATCATTATTTGTCTCACTACTTTCAATAACACTGTTATCAGCATCAACCTTAAATGATAATTTGTGAATGCCATTTCTAGCAGTAAAATACGCCTGTGTCCAGATGTCCTGCTTCTCGCCAATATCTAACTGCCTATTTGTCTGCTGTGAGACGAGAACGCCATCAAAAGAAATCGCGTTGCGATATATACCACTTTTAGCATTGCCGTAATTCTTATCAGCATAATACAAATTAAACGCGGCCTGATCGCCACTTATGGACATTGCGTCAGCTGGAGTTAGGGTAATTGTTTCATTCCATTTGACTTCTTTTTTATTTTGTCCGATTTGCAAAAATCCATATAAACCAAGGTCAGCTTTCGTGTTCACTACCGGAGCGGTCGCGAGACAGGCGCCATCTTTACAACCATAAGGACACTCGGTTTTCTTGTGAGTATAGGCATAGGTCGGATCGCCAGTGAGACAAACCAACTCATCCATAGTCTTGCTGTCCGAACATGATTCAATAACAGTTTGGCTACCATATGTCGGAGTATACACAGATAATGTGCCTTTAGTAAAAATTTCATTTCCACCATCTGAGTCTTTACAAGTTGGTTTTGGCGTCACCAGAGCTTTACACGCTCCCAAATCACAAGCATACCCATCTCCGCAATTTTCATAAGTTATATCCCATTGTCCATTGTTGCAAGTAAACTCTGCCACGGTTGTCTTATCATAACAATAATCTTCACCGGTTGTGAATACAGAACCATCGCTGTTATAAATTGTATTTTTGCCTTTCACCATCTTATCAGTGCCTCTGTCGGTCTCCTTACAAACTTTTGTCAAAGAAACACTGCCATCAGATGTGGTCGCGGCTTTGATCTCGGAAGCCAAAACGACGAAACTAAAAAGGCCTACAACAAAAATTCCTATTGCAAGCCACTTTAACCTACTCATAAGCATATGGGTGAAGTTACGTAATTAATAAATTTTGGTCTGGATGACAGACATGTTTATAGTATAGCATAATATACACATTAAAACAAAGAAAGTAACACCTTGGCAGAATCCTCCCAACTAAACTTTTTTGCTTGTTCCAGCCCCTTCTGAATCATGTTCTGCCTCAATTTCTCGTCAGTCAAAACCAATTTCATTGCCTCTGCCAATTCCAAGACATTGTTTGGATTAACATAATACACAGCATCTCCGCAGACTTCTGGCAAAGATGACCGATTGCTTGTAATTACTGGCACGCCAGCCGACATTGCCTCTAAAACAGGCAGACCAAAGCCCTCATATAAGCTGGGGAAGACAAACAGCGACGCATTACGATAAAGCTCAACTTTTTTGGCTTCATCAACGTAGCCGATGTATTGCACGCCCGGAGTATTTTCTATCAATCGTATTACTGGCTCGCTCTTCCAACCACGATCACCGGCAATGATAAGTTTGCAGGTGTGCAAGTGTGCAAGTGTGCAGAGTTTTTTATATGCTTCAATCAATGCATCAACATTTTTCCGCGGCTCTAACGTGCCAACATACAAAATATATTTATCACCATTCTGCATTCTGCATTCTGCATTCTGCATTCCACACCCATGTCCAACTTTTACAACTTTACTACTTACAACTTTACTACTTACAACTTTACCCGCCTGCAACGCTTGTGCTTGCACTGCGGGCAGGTAACTATCAATCACGTCTCTCTTCGTATTCTCCGACGGCGTCAAGATAATGTCCGCTCTCTCGCACTGCTTTTTCGGCCGCAAAAACCAGTGCCACAACCGCTGTTTCCAGGTGAGGCACTCCGGCATGAACTCAAACGACAGATCATGAATAGTTAGGATGTGCTTTGTGTGTTTTCTTAATGATGTGAAATTTAGGTTCGGGCTAAACCAGACATTTAAATTTTCAATTTTCAATTTACAATTTTCAAACAATTTTTCAACTACTAAATTTTCTAATTTTACAAACTTCAAAAACAATAGTAAATTCAACAATTTATTTGGCCATTTTAAGCCAACATAATGCACATTTTCCTGCTCCCATTTAGGAATAGATTGCGAGACATCTTTTGACGAGTTGTAAAACAAAAAATACTGATTGGTTTTATCAAACGCAAAAACAGCGTTGAGAAGCTGATAGGTGTACTCCCCAACGCCGGTGCGAACAGGACTCATGAGACAGCGAATGTCTACGCCAATATTCATATTATCTAATATCAAGCGTACACTGATTCAGTCCTTGCTTAAACTCCTCATATCTATCTTCTGTGTATTTTCTCATCTTATCCTTAAAAACAACGACGTCATATCTCATCGCATGCTCGCGGATTTTGGCACTATCCCAATTCTCATGATTGAAGTGCAAAACTGCGTCTAAAAGGGAATTCCAATTCTGCTCAGCGAAAAAAATGCCCGTATCGCCCGGTATAACTGTCTCTGTTACTCCGCCTACAGGATAGGCAATAACTGGCCGGCCAGAAGCCATAGATTCAATTGGTGTAATGCCCAAATCTTCCACTTGTGGATGAATAAACGCGCGTGCTCGGGACAATAGCTTGGCTTTTTCATCATCACTTACGCGCCCCAAAAATTCAATGTTGCCTTTGGACATTTTTTTAAGATTTTCCAATTCTGGACCTTCGCCAAAAATTTTCAACTTCATTTTTTTCAAACGATTAAAAACCTGCACTAACAAATCAAATCTTTTGTATGGCACAAGCCGCCCGCCAGCAAGAAAATAGTCGCCAATTTCTTTGTTAATAGAAAATCTGTGTGTATCAACTGGCGGATAAATGATATCACTATCTCGGCGATAATATTTTTGAATGCGAGTGCGCACCGTGCCAGAATTAGCCACAAAATTGTCTACTCGATCTACGCTCATCTTGTCCCACATGCGCAAACGGTGTATTAAACGGGGAAGAAATGACTTGATCAGCCGATTATATTTCAAATCCTCTATATACTCATGTGTGTCAGTCCAAAGATAACGCGTCGGAGTATGGCAATATGAAATGTGCAAAGTATCTGGACGAGTCAAAACGCCCTTAGCAAAGGCAGACGTTGATGATAAAACAACATCAAAATTATGCAAATTATGGCGCTCGGTCGCCAACGGCATCCATGGCAAATACCATTGATATTTTTTCCTGCCCCAGGGCAATTTTGAAATAAACGACTCTCTCACATCTGAGTCAGCAAACTCTATCAGCTTTTTTTTGTCATAAAACAAAACAAAAATCGGCGCCTCTGGCCAGATCTCGTGGAATGCCTTGAGCACACGCTCAGCACCGCCATCTTGTGATAAATAATCATGAACTAGTGCGATTTTCATAATGCCCCGCGTCTACGTAAAACCACGAACGGTGTCTTAATAAAAACAATGAAATCCAAAAACAAATTCCATTTCTCAATGTACAAAATATCCAACCGCGCCTCTTCTTCAAAAGTCAGATTGCTCCGGCCTGAAATTTGCGCCAAACCGGTGATACCTGGTTTGAGAGTTAAAAGTTTGCGGTATTTCTTTTCATATTGTGCAACCTCGCGCGGCTGATGCGGACGCGGACCAACAATACTCATACTGCCAGCAAGCACATTAAAAAACTGCGGCAATTCATCTATACTCCAGCGCCTGATAAACCGGCCAAATCGCGTAACACGCGGATCATTAGCAATTTTATAAACTGGGCCTTCTTTAATACTTTGTTCTGCGATCAACTCCTTCTCCTTTTCTTCTGCTGTTTTACCCATCTCGCCAAATTGAGGCCCTGTACAATCTTTTTTATACATTGAACGAAATTTGAGAGTAGAAAATATTTTGCCGCGTATACCGACGCGCTCATTCTTATAAATAACCGGCAATCCGGTTTCAAACAAAACAATCAATGCTGATAAAAGCATAATCGGTGAGGTAATAATAATCATGATAATACTCACAAGCACATCAAAAATTCGTTTAGTCACCCTCCCCCAGCCATCAAGCGATGTCCGGCGCAATTCAACGATTGGCACGCCGGCCAGTGGACTTACTGACATGTTGGCGCTATATGTGGCAAACAAATCAGCAGAATATTTAAATATAACATGATTTTCATTTGCAAAATCTATAATCGCAAATGTCTCTTCCTCATTCGCTCGCGGATTAGTAAATATTATTTCATCCAAATTTAATTTTTTTAATTCATCTCGCCTATCTTCACTGAACCAAGGCATTTCCATTACAACATTATAACCAAGCGCTTTTCTTTTTTTAAGCGCCACAACTATTTCTTTGGTGATCATACCAGAACCAATCACCGCCACGCGGCGCAATCCAATACCAAAACGATACAACAAACCTTTAACTCCACGCATCAGAATTCTTCCAGCGCAAGAATAAATAATGGCGAATGCCCAACTGGCCGCGACCAAAAATCTGGAATCAAACTGCGTTTGCGCGAACAACAAATACAAAGCAACTGCTCCCAAGCCAGCGGAGCAAGCCAAAACCACGCGCGTCAAATCCCGCGCCAGCTTGCGGTTTGGATTAGTTGAATATAGGCCGGAAATTGCAAAAATAACCAGCCAGCCCAAGCCAACCCACGCCACAATGCTCAAAAATCCAGCCAGTGTCAATTCAAACAAGATTGGCTTCAAATCCACTGCCCAATGTGTAAAACGCAGATAATAAGCCGAAATTCCAGCTAAAATTAAAAACAAAAAGTCCAGCGGAACTTGAATTACCATTAAAAATATCTCTGAACGTTTCATAATAATAAGTTTACTAAGTTAACTAAGTCCTCTAAGTTGGCTAAGTCATTTACATGTATAATAACTCAAATCCAAATTCAAGTCAACTAAAAAACACCTCTAAATCAAGGCGTTTTTTATTGTTCATTACACAGCTATAAGCCGAATTTTGTCCTTCGACTCGGCCTACGGCCTCGCTCAGGACAAGTCATACTATTTTATTAATATGGCTTGTGCTGAGCGAGCGAAGCGAGTCGAAGCAATAATCATTTCTCTAGACCACACATTACTGTGTGATTCTAACGAGCTAACTTTTCCCATGAACCACGTAGGGTTCAGGGCTGCTCTTTCTCCAGGCAGGGCTTGGCGCTTTCCCGTCTCACAACAGGACGAGTATGGTAACTTTTGACTCGAGGACAAAAATACCCATACACTTTTCACTTTTCCCCCGACCTTGCGTCGGGGTAGTATTGTCTCTGTGCCGTCCCGACGCACATTGCTATGGTCGGGACCCCGACTTTACGTCGGGGCTTTCCCGCTCCGTGCCTTGCGACACGAATGGTGGGCGTTACCCACTGCCATGACTCTGATTTGCATCTGAGGGAGTTCGGACTTTCCTCCCCTCGACTCGGCTTCGCCTCGCTCGGGGCAAGCCCCCAATCTCTTATGAGTATAAGAGGGTTTACTCTGAGCGAACGAAGTGAGTCGAAGAGCGATTATCAACTGTGTAATGAACCCATATATTATAACATAAAAAGACTCCTTTGTCAAGAGTCTTAGTGCGCGGGAGAGGAGTCGAACCTCCATGCCCTTTCGAGCGCTACCACCTCAAGGTAGTGCGGCTACCATTACGCCACCCGCGCCTTTCTCTTACAACTTACAACTCTACAACTTACAACTTCAAAATCGCCTCTCTTTCCCAACTATCATCTCAATCTTTTTCCTCGCCAATTTAATTTTTATCTTTGTCTCCTTAGATTCCTTGCCGTCTGCCTCCACAACAAACGGCGATCGGGCACTCACGACCATCTCCTCAAAAGGAAATATGCTTGGCTCCTCAAATATAGGCCTTCTAAACCAACCCTGCCGTGTTATTGGCCGCAAAAAGGCTTCTAACTTGCCATCTTGTGGATGTATTGTGTATCTGTCTTTTCCCACAGATTCCCATTCAAACGGTTGTAAATTGCAAACAACTAATTCCATTCGATCTTTTGCTGTTGCTTGAAACTTTTCGTCATACTCCACTGTAATACTGCTTGGCAGAATATGTAAACGAGAAACAAAATAGCGATTATTAAACCACCCCACATCCAACCTTACTTTACGGCGATGAGACAAAATATCGCACGCCCCAACACCTACCGGAATCCCCAAAACACCCGCAATTGTATTATCGTCTCCTACTGGTAAAAAACCAAACAATATTTCACAAGTTGCGGCGCGGGACAAGACATGTCCAAACGTCTCATCATTGCCCACAATCACTATTGTTGTCGCCCCTCTTTTTATCTCCTCTTCTATAATCGCCCGTGAGTCAGAAAAATTTTGTAGCCGGATTATTTTACCAGCAATTCCAAAATCAGTCAAGCGCGTCTCCATTGCCTTGACTGTTGGTTCGTATTTCTTCCGCTTCAAAAAATTATCATAAAGATAGACGTACATAAGCGGTGGATTGTATTTCTATTAAATCACTGGTGGAGGCATCATTTCTTCCTCTGTTTTTATTTTACCGAGAAATCGTTTTTTATCTTCCTTTTTCTCACTTTCATCAACCAGACTAATTCCCTTCATCATAATCTTGCCGTACAACAACGCACCTGGAGCTACACTTAGAACTTTACATTCTATATCACCATAAATCTGCGCCGTCTCTGACAATTCCAGCCGTTCAGAGACTTTAACGTTGCCCTTTATACCACCAGCCACTACTGAATTTTCAGCACGCACATTGGCAAAAATTTTAGCGCCGTTTTCCACTGTCAACATCCGGCTTGTCTTGACACTGCCTGTAACAGTACCCTTGACCACTATATTACCTTCTGACGCAAAATCTCCTTCTACTTTGACTGACGGACCGACAACTGTCTCTACGTCATCAGCGGTGTGGTTGCTCTGAACCGGCTCTGTAAAAACAGGCTGTGGATGGTGTTTTTGAAACATATGAATGAAATTAAATAAATATTATTCTAATGTTATTATGATACTATGTTTTGGGAGAAAACGCAAATGACAACCAGAAGCCAAATTCGCTACCCTTTCCAAGCCCTGTACTCGTGGCCCACACACGGCCGTTGTGATTTTCCACAAACTTGCGACAAACATAAATACCCAACCCCGTGCCAGTAACATTTGTGCCTTTAACATTCTCCCCGCGGTAAAATTTTTGGAAAAAATTCGCCCCATCTACCTTATCAAACCCCATGCCAGTATCTCGCACTTTAACTGACAACCCATTATTTTCTTCTTCTATCACAACTTGTATAACACCCTTCTCGCTGTATTTAATTGCATTATCAACAAAATTAAATACGACGTGCCTAATTTTTTCTTCATCAAACATGATTGTCGTTTTATCTGTCTTGGACAAAGTCTTAATAGATATCTGTTTTTGTTCGGCTTTAGGATGCAATTCTTTAACCACGCTTTCCACAACATCTTTTATGTCTTTCTTTTCAAACACAAATTTTGTCCGGCCTTGCTCAATGCGCGTCACATCTAAAAATTCGTCAATGAGTTTCACGAGGCGCTCATTGCTGGTATCCATATCTTGCAAAATCTTATTCATCTTTGTGCTAATCTTTCCATACGCGCCATCTTGAATCAGCTCAATATATCCTTTTGTAATGGAAAGCGGTGTGCGCAATTGATGCGAGGCGATGGAAAGAAACTCGGTTTTTTGTTGATCAAGTTCCTTCAGACGGAGGTTGGCTTGTTCTAGAGATTGAGCCAATTGCGTGACTTCTTCGCGACGTTGTATTTCTTTTTGTACGCTCCTAATTAATACATAAGATAAAGCCAAAGAACCTAAAAGTATAATAATGTTAAGCACCAACTCCCAAATGTCACGAGAGACAATGAAACGGAAAATAAACAGTGTGTTCATTACTAACAACGCGCCTTCGGTAGCAATTAATTTAATATTTAAAAGATTATACCTAACAATAGCGTAGGTGGTAAAAATTACGAAAGAAGAGGCTAGAATATTACCATATGGCGGTATATTTATCCCATACCACAAAAAATAATTTGTAGAACCTCCCAAAAATGACAATCCGATGCCAACTAACATCAATAAAATTTGTTTCTTTTTTTCCCCTCTCTCTTTAAAATAATTAATAAACAAAAGACAGGAAGAATACAAAAACAAACTAAAAAACATCAATAAATAATAGTGATATAAAATTCCCGGTATAGCCCAAAACCGCATAGAAAACTTTGGAATCATGTCAGCAATAAATTCTGTAGAAAAAGTCAGGGAAGAAAAAAAGACAGACATTAAATATCCTGCCCAAATTATCGCGCGGTGTTTTTTATAAACACCCAGCCAATCAACCACAAAATGCAAATAAAATATAGAGACAAAGCATGCCGGAATGTGTAGAAGTTGAAATGAGAACAGAGTTAATTCGCGATTGTGAGCAAGCGGCCAAATTATATAAGCATAAGACCACAGGGCAACCCCGAAGCTAAATATCCCCAATTTTTGGTTGACTTTATTTTTTCTGTCTTTAGATAAAATCAAAAAACCCATTATTGTACTAACAATGGCATTGAAAAACGCGGAAAATGCAAAATAAGTATAAGCTAAATCCATAAATACTTATCTATATTTTACCATAAATCAAAAAATAAAAAAACACCTTGGGGTGATTTCTTTCTTTCCCCGGCGCGTTGGCGAGACGCGCCGGGGAAAAGGTGGGCTAGGAAGGGGAGACCTGGGCGTGCACGATGGCGTACTGCCCTGATCCAGAGGTGTGATTGTGATGAGGAGGACGCTCGGAGAAAATGTTGAGGATATTCCACCCTGCGGTGGTGAATACCTCAGTCACCTGATCGAGCGTTTTGGGGCGGAGCTGCCAGCCACCGACGTTACAGAGAATCCGGAACGTCCGGGGGTCCTCATCAAACGCCTGCTGGAGTAGTGTGGCGGCGAAAATCTCGCCATCGTGCTTGAGATGGGCCTTGGCGCGGGTGAGGACCGCAGTCGCAGTCGTCTTGTCCATTCCACACAATACGCCAATCATGACAGCGTAATCGGCCGGAGCCGCAACGTCTTTCATGAAGTTGCCCTGTCGAGCGGTCACAACCGATTCCAGACCGGCAGAGCGCGCCACAAGCTGTGCGACCACAACGGCTTCCAGATCAATGTCAAGAATATCCCACTGGAAACCAGAATGCACCCGACCACTGCGCTGAAGAAGCGCTTCAAATGCATACGACCCAGACCCACCACCCAGATCCACGAGCCGCTTCCTGGGCTGTACGAAATTGGCCGCCAACCACTTTGAACAGAACTCCAGACGGTCTCGCAGTGCCTGTCCAGACAACGACCGACTCAGAAATCTGTCAAGCCCGCCAGTCAGAGGCTTCCCGTTTGTGTCCGGATAGACGATCCGGAGCATTGCATCAGATGCCGGATTCTCATGCAGAATCTGTGCGATCTTGGACTGAGCCGTCGTGTATGCCAACACAGACGGGTCAACGAAGGTTGCGGGATCCGCGAGCTTATCGCGAATGTCCGGGGGCAGACAATCCACCCCTGCAAAGTCGACGTACTTCCGAGCCAAAGCTTCTACCTGTTCACTCATAGTCCCCATAGAACACACCTCCATTTTTCCTAGGTTGGATTTCCAAACCATCCAAAACAAGCCACAAAATTTTATGACCAATTTTAGATGGTTTAGAAAATTTTAAAAGAACACACCACTTCATAGTTTACACCTTATAATATCACCAAACAAGCGGATTGTCAATCTTACTATTGATTAATTTATTATTGTTGTATATACTTTAACAATACTAATAAGATAAAAGCATGTTTATGAAAAATTACACAATGATCGGCGCTTTGGCGATTGTTGTCGCCGCATTGCTCTGGTCGCTTGACGGTACGTTTTTGCGCCCACAGCTTTATACATTGCCATCTGTGTTTTTGGTGTTTTTAGAGCACACCTTAGGATTTATTATTTTAGTGCCATTTTTATTTATTTTTAAATCACAACTCAAAACAATAAGTAAAAAACAATGGCTGACTATTTTCTGGGTCGCGCTTTTTGGTGGAGCGCTTGGAACCACATTCATGACAAAGGCGTTATTTTTGACAGGATTTAAAGATATTTCCGTAGTGATTTTATTACAAAAATTTCAACCGATTTTCGCTATCACTTTAGCTACAATATTTCTACGCGAACGATTTCCCAAACGCTTTTATGCTTACGCCACAATTGCCGTGATTGCCGGATATTTTGTTACTTTCAAAGACCCGTTTACTATAAATAAAGTGGGTGGAGCGGCCGCGCAGATGATCCTCTACTCTCTTTTAGCCGCATTTGCTTGGGGATCTTCCACTACATTTGGAAAATACTCGTTGAAAAATATTAATTACGGACTATTAGCCGCTTTGCGTTTCGGATTCACTATTTTAATTATGGCTCTACCAGCGCTTTATTATTATCATGGACAATTTACGCTGGTTTCTACGCGACAATGGACCACCTTGGCGATAATTGTCTTTACTTCAGGAGCCGCGGCAATGTGGCTGTATTATTTTGGCCTGAAAAAAATCCCCGCTTCTTTGGCAACACTCTGTGAATTATCTTGGCCGGTTTCAGCAATCGTTTTTGATTACTGGCTTAATCACAACGTCTTGTCTTGGTCGCAACTTCTAGGCACAGCTGTACTGATTATCGCTGTGTACAAAGTTACAATACTTAACAAACCAAGGACAATCACCGGCACAGTTGAGGCAGGCTTAGGACAAGGAAAAGATTTGGGGATGAAAACTGCCAACCTAAACGTCTCTATAGCCAATAAACTGCCAAAAGGCCTGTATACTTGTGAAATTTTATATGATAATCAAAAATATTCAGGGTTATTATATTATGGTCACAACTCTATTAGCCAAAAAGACTGTTTGGAAGTGCACATGTTTGATTTTGCAAGTGAAATATATGGCCAAAAAATCACTGTAACAACTGGTAAATACCTACGCTTGCCAAAGAAATTTAAAGACCCGAAAGATTTGATGGCACAAATTCAAAAAGATGTAAGAAATGCTAAATAATAATTAAAAAATCGCTTAACAAAGCGATTTTTTAATGCGGAGAGGGAGGGATTCGAACCCTCGATACGGTTTTAAGGCCGTATAACACATTAGCAGTGTGCCGCTTTCGACCAACTCAGCCACCTCTCCATTTGCTTAAATATATTACACCAAAAACTATAATTTGTCAACTATTACCTGGATAATGAAAGCGCCTTTTTAGCCGCCTTATGCAAGGTTTTTTTTAAAAGCGCGGTCAAATTCCCCATTTCAAGCGTTTTTAAACCAGCCTCGGTAGTCCCGCCCTTTGAAGCCACCTGCATTTTTAAATTTGAAGCATTCTTTTCTTTTTGTAATATATCATTGGCGCCATCAATCGTCGCAAAAAGCATTTCTTCGGCTATTGTTTTATTAAAACCAAAACTGATAATTGCATTTAGCCAGCACTCAACAAAATAAAAGAAGAAACCGGGACCACTGCCACTAACGGCCGTGGCTTTATTTATAACCGATTCACTATTAACAAACATTTCTTTACCAATAGAACTCAAAACATCAGCAACTAATTTTTTTTCTTTTTTACTCATCCCAGCCGCGCCAGTCCAAACAGTCATAGACTTGCCTACTTTTGCTCCGAGGTTTGGCATGGCGCGCATCACTTTTTTGACACCCAAGCCATTTTTGATTTTTTGAATATTTATACCGGCCATAATAGACAGTACAACGGTATTCTTATCAATTTTATTTTTTAATTCACCTGTTAATTCATTAAATGACTGTGGTTTAACCGCGATGATAATCAAATCTTCATTTTGCAATGATAGTTTGCTTTTATCATGGCCAACAACCGTGACAAAAAAATTCGCCTTCGCGTTTGCCAGCGCGTTCAAAAAAATTTTACCCATTACTCCAGCGCCAATAATAGTAACTTTTTTCATAGGATCAAATAAAAACCATAAGATTATCAGCGTGCATAACCTGCACGCCACGTTGTTTTTTAAAATCAAACTGCATTAAATCTTTTGCTGACACATCCACCATACCAATCGCTATTGACTCCAAAGATTCGCTGACTAATTCCACCAACTCACAAGAAGCAAACTCGCCAACAATTTTTTTAATACCAACGGCCAATAAGCTTTTGCCATTCTGTAAAGCCTTAATCGCGCCATCATCAATCATAATGCTGGCCGCCGATGTTCTAGCGGCCAAAATCCAACGTTCGCGATTTTTTACTAGATGCTCTAAATTCCTAGCCGCAAAAGTAGTACCGACCAATTTGCCAGCCAAAGCTTCGCTCAACAAATTAGTTTTTAAACCATTGATAATCTGGGACTTAATACCCACAGCCGCGCACAGACGAATCACTTTTAATTTATTAATCATTCCGCCGCGGCTATTGTCAGCTATGTCAGCAGAACAAAGCTTCATCAATTCTTTATTTACATCTTTTACCTCGCTAATTAATTTTACGCTATCTGACTTGGTCGGATCACCAGTAAATAATCCGTCAACATGGCTTAAAATTAAAAGTTTGTCGGCGTTCAAGGCAATGGCTAAAGACGAAGCCAGAGAA
>Ga0208373_1001508_pt1 | contig 30662 bp, 27 predicted proteins | sample RifOxyC2_FD_184036 | JGI IMG/M metagenome (GOLD analysis project Ga0208373, IMG submission 184036) | Soil microbial communities from Rifle, Colorado - Rifle Oxygen_injection C2 (SPAdes) | ecosystem: Environmental > Terrestrial > Deep subsurface > Rock core/Sediment | place: Rifle, Colorado... | reverse complement strand
GGTTATATCGAAAAACAGCCCCATTATCCCTTATTTAATTTCAAATCGAAAAATTGCAAAATATACGTTTTTGTCCTAAAATCAGACCGATTCGCACTTCACTTTCTCCTTGAACGCAACACTAGTGGAGCAAACGTTATATAAAATTTTCAAAAATTCTCTTTCTTTTATAATTTTAAAATTTAATTACAAAACTATGGAAATCACATTTTTTTTAGCAAAATTTTGGGGGAGTTTATTAATGATTCTTGGGTATCTATTTTTCTTCTAAAACGCTCAAATCAATATTGAAAAAAACATACTACGAAATTTACAAAAAATTTAACACTTAAAATTCAACAATATGGCAACCTATGAAGATTTCCAAAAGTTAGACATTCGTGTCGGGAAAATTATCGAGGCAGAAAATTTCCCGGAAGCACGCAAACCGTCATATAAATTAAAAATTGACCTTGGCGAAGAAGTCGGTATGAAAAAGTCCTGCGCACAATTACCGCAAAACTACAAAATTGATGATTTAATAGGAAAGCAAGTTTTGTGTGTAGTAAATTTTCCACCCCGACAAATCGGTCCGGCAGTTTCTGAAGTTTTAACTTTGGGCGTACCTGATGATAAGCATGAATGTATTTTGATAATTCCCGACACAAATGTCCCACTCGGCGGTCGCCTGTATTAATAACTCTTATGAATATGGAGAATCCAGAATTTGATATTGAAAATGTTCCAGAATTCATTCGACCCTATTTTGAAGCCAAAAAAAAGGGGACACTGCCGCAATATTACCTTAATATATTTAAGCATGTGAGAGATAATTATCTTGATGATTTACCAAAAGATGATGTCAGAACTTTAGCGACTCTTGATGAAAAGGGAAACTTTATCATAAACAATTATAAATGTTTGGGAAATTCTATCGTTGGTTTGGCTGTAAATCTTTCAGGCTCTATTGAAGACGGGGCTATTACTGATCCTGAATTAATTAGAAAAATTGAAGATTTTAAAAAACATGATTTTAGATATGTGCATGGAGAATTTACCACCCAAGAAGAGATTGATATGATAAATCAAATTTTGGCAGACGTAATACAATATTTGGAACAATAACAAACAACAAAAATTTTTATGAGGTTAAACAAAATTCTCATCATTGAAATAAGCGGAACTGCTAAAACAAAGTTGGCAAGAAAATTATACGACTTTTTAAAAATCCCCATTACCAAGTTAATCTCACCTATCTTCTCTCCATAGAACGAATCTTCTTAAATGGCTGAACTACACTAAATGGAGATTCTCCATCCTTTAATCTTTGCAAAAGCCATTTTGCTCTTTTTTCATAATGATTATCAACATCAGATTGGCTAAAACTTGTGTTCCCCATATGCTGGTCAAATTTGTTCCCTCGGTATGTTCCGCTAGGACTCCCTCTCATAGTCATATTATAATATGGATCGACAACACTTCGTCTATTTTGAATTTCCTCAAGTACCTTTAAGCAACTAGATGCTATCAATTTTCTATAACCATCCGGTCCTAATGACTCAAATAGATTATCAAAAGAACAATCTTCAGCAATGTGATTTGGTAAAACAGGCATTCTCACAGCTCCTTGGCTATTATTTGGGGCTCTTTTTATTGCTAGCCCCGCAAGATATCTGCCGGTCTCATTTGTTGTTGGAATGTTATCTTCATTCTTCAATATACCAAACTCTAAATTTAAAGGATCTTTAAGCATCTGCAATAGTTCATCTCTAATAGCACTTATTTCGGGATTTTTAATAATTACTGGATCATTTTCGATTGCATGTTTTATTTTTGCAACAAGGTCTTGCATTATTTGATCAACTTCTCTCTGTAGTACTTCACTCCCAGTTTCATTAAATTTAGCCATAATTATTGACGTTAATAAATAAGGAAGAAAGAAATATCATTTTTATATATAAAAATCAAATAATTTTTCAATTTAAGGTTTGTTTTGCAAAATTCCTGCCTTTATCCCAACAGCAAAGGTAGGTATCCATTTTCCACTTCAGTTTCTTTCCCCATTGACACCCCACCCACCATTAACTAAACTAACTAATGCTGTCTTTTTTAAACATGATAAAAAAATTATTCCATTCGATATTTAGTTTGCCCAAAGATATTGCTTTACTTTTAATTCGGCTTTATCAAAAGACAATTTCTCCGGATCATGGGGTAATTAAAAGATTATTTCCATTCGGTTATTGCAAATACTCACCCAGTTGTTCGCAATATACATATCTATCAATTGAAAAATACGGTTTTATGAAGGGTATATTAAAAGGAACATACCGTATTTTACGCTGTAATCCCTGGTCAAAAGGCGGTATTGATAAACCCTGATTTATAACTAAATTAAAATAATGCCACAAACCTCAAAAAAAACTGCGTTAATAAGTGTCTTTAATAAAGAAGGAATAGTCCCTTTTGCTCGCGAATTAATAAAGTTGGGAATTAATATTCTTTCCACAGGAGGAACATACAAACTACTCAAAGAAAATAAAATTAAAGTCCGCGAAGTCGCGTCCTACACGGGATTTCCTGAAATTATGGATGGCCGCGTAAAAACCCTTCATCCAAAAATACACGGTGGAATTTTAGCTGTCCGCGACAACAAATCTCATATTAAAGAGCTTATAAAAAACAATATTACGCCTATTGATTTTGTTGTAATAAATTTATATCCATTTTCAAAAACTATTGAAAAAGAAGATGTTAAAGAGGAAGAAGCCATTGAAATGATAGATATTGGCGGTCCAAGCATGCTTCGCAGCGCCGCAAAAAATTATAAATTTGTCACACCTGTTTGCGATCCCAAAGACTATGAAAAAATTATTAAAGAAATGAAAAAATATGGAAATACAAAAGAAGAAACTCGCCGCGAATTGGCTATAAAAGTTTTTAAAACCACAAATTTTTATGATCAGGCAATAGCGGATTATTTAAGCGGAAATACCATTAAAAATGAACCTTTGGATTTCCATTACGAAAAAGCCTACGATCTCAGATATGGAGAAAATCCACATCAAAAAGCCAAATTTTTCCGAAATCCTCAAAATAATGATGCTTCAAATGTTACTAATGCAAAAATTCTCCATGGCAAGCAATTGTCTTTTAACAATATTCTCGACAGCGATGCGGCAATTGAGTTGGTACGGGAATTTAAAAAACCAACCGCGGTTTTTATAAAACATACAAATCCATGTGGCGTTGCCGGCGATGAAAATATTGAAAAAGCCTTTATTAAAGCCCATGAAGTTGATCCTATGGCCGCTTTTGGTTGTGTGATCGCTATAAATCGCGAATGTAACCTGAAAATAGTTGATTATATTTTTAAAAATAAAATTTTTATTGAAATAATCGCGGCTCCGTCTTTTGAAAAAAAAGCGTTACAAAAGCTTATGGAGAAAAAGAATCTTCGTATTTTAGAATTGGGGAAAATAAATCCGCCGGTTAAAAGAAGAGATATCAAAAAAGTAGCCGGTGGTATTTTAGTTCAGACATCTGATACAAAAGAAATAACAAAAAAAGATTTACAAGTGGTAACCAAGAAAAAACCCACTGAAAAACAAATCGAAGATTTATTGTTTGCCGCGAAAATCGTCAAACATGTAAAATCAAATTCCGTAGTATTTGCCAAAAATCATGAAACAACCGGCATAGGAGCGGGCCAAATGTCCAGAGTGGATTCAGTATTCATCGCGACTCATAAAGGTGGTAAAAAAATAAAAAATTCAGTAATGGCTTCTGATGCTTTTTTTCCCTTTCCGGATGCTGTCGAAGAAGCACATAAAGCCGGAGTTTCCGTGATAATTCAGCCCGGAGGATCAATTCGCGATCATGAAGTTATAGCAGCGGCTGATAAATATGGCATCAGCATGGTATTTACCGGAATTCGTAGTTTTAAACATTAAAATTATGTCAGAAATCAAAGCTCTGATTTTGGGAATAATACAGGGAATCACTGAATTCCTACCGGTTTCATCGTCCGGACATTTGGTTATATTCGAAGATTTTTTAAACCTTGATGTGGAAGCATTAAAAAGTTTTGACGTGGTGGTTCACATGGGAACGTTTTTAGCGATAATTATTTATTTTTTCCCAATATTCAAAAAACTGTTTACTGCTGCTGTCAGTTATTTGCCTTTCTTAAAATCAAAAAAAAATAATGCCGATCGAAAATTAATTAAATTACTTTTAATCGGAACTATTCCGGCAGTAATCGCCGGCTTTTTATTGGAAGACACTATTGATTATTATTTTCGGGATCCTAAAATTATTATGATCCTGATGTTTATTTTAGGTTTAGTGTTCCTGCTCGTGGAAAGAAAATCGAATCAAAAACAAAAAGATGTGAACAAATATTCCCAAAGTTTGATTATAGGTTTATCTCAAGCTATTGCTTTATTGCCCGGAATTTCCCGTTCAGGAAGCACGATCGCGACAGGTTTGATGCTTGGTATCAAAAGGGAAAAGGCCGCTGAATTTTCTTTTTTACTCGGTTCAATCGCCATATTTGGCGCCGGCTTATTAACAGCTTTAAAAACTATCAAATCCGGTGAAATGATACTTCCCTGGAGTATTTATCTGATTGGTTTTATTTCTTCTTTTATCTCAGGTTATTTTTCGATAAAATTTTTAATGAAATATTTACAAAATCACACTTTGAAAATTTTCGCATATTATTTGATTTTATTTTCAATTATAAATTTTTTCTTAAATATAACCTCTTAAATTGCCATCGTTAAATAAAAATCTGATATTTGTCTCAACTCTATTCCTCACTATTTTGACTGATCAATGGTCAAAAATTTTTGCGATACATAATTTTCAGGAAAAAAAAGAAATAATTCCCGATTTTTTTGCATTTACTTTGCAGGCAAATAAAGGCATTGCTTTTAGCATTACGTTTAATAAATTTTTAATAATTATTTTCAGCTCTTTACTCTTGATTTTGGTTTTTTTCCTATCGCGAAAATATCTGAAATTTGAATATAAAACCCCAAACATATTAATCCCTCTGATAATTGGTGGAGGCATCAGTAATTTAATTGATAGAATCCGTTTAGGGTCGGTTATTGATTTTATTTCAATTTCCAAATATCCTATATTTAATTTAGCGGATGTATTTATCACAATTGGATGTATAATTCTTCTGTTAATTTCTTCAAAATTTGAAAAAAAACACCATGATTAATAATCAATATAAACAATTAGGTCCTCCAAAAACATCTTTTAACAGCTTCATTCTTCAACTTTTCGGAAGCCTTGGAGGAGGAATATTTGGAACCTCTCTTATGCTTATGTTTTTTATGATTGGTTCATCGATTTTCAAGCCTGTTTTTAACTTTCAAAACGAGATTGGAAAAATAGAACCAATGTTCATATTTCTTTTTATGGCAATGATTTTTCTTGGTTCAATAAGTTCAAACTGCTTATCAATATTTTTAATATCACTATCCGACAAAGAAAAGTACCAACAAATAAATTCAACAATATTGCAAGTATTTGTAATTAATATTTTTTTGTTTATTTTACTCGCACCAATTTATTTAATAGTTAATAGCTTTTACATTTCTTCTTTACCATATGTCGCGGGCTTACAAATCATCATGGGTTCATTCGCCAGTCTACAAATCTTAAAAATAATATCCACGCATAAATACGCGTTACTCGGCATTTATAGCGGCACATTCTCATTTATAGTAACAATCGGGTTAAATATCCTGATTTACAAATTATTTAATAATGATTTAACAATATTACTATTCTCCGCATTACCCATAACATGGCTGGTTTTCTCTATACTTGAAGCTTTATTCAATATTCTCTACTACTATATTTACAGCATGTACGGCACAGATTTTCTCTCCAGCGAACTAAAATACGGCCGCGACACACAAACTCTCGAAGACGAAATCAACAATCTCTCCGACGAAGAAAAAGAAAAAGCCTACCTCGAAGCAGAAAAAGATTCAACCGGAGCAGAATTTCTTAAAAATCAGAAATAATTAATCATTAGCAGCACCCACCATCATCCTTTTTTTCTGAACAACAGCCCCCACAACAACCACCTTTATTATCAGTGGAATAAAATCCCTTACCTTTAAAAATCACACCTGGCGCGCTTAAAATTTTTTTCGTATTTTCGCTTTTACAATGCGGACATTTTGGAGTTTTATCATCCCCTACATCAACAGTTTTTTCAAAATGTTTATCACAATCAGAACATTGAAAATCAAATTTTGGCATAATTTAAAAAGTTAAAAATACATTCAAGCTCCCAAATATAAGCATAAATTAGGACTTCATGTCAAAATAATTATATTTTCCTCGCGCTCACATCCCAATTCAACGCCATATACTTAAAACATGGAATCTTAAATATTTTTTGATCAACTCTTTTCAAAAAACGAAAAAAATTTTCATTTATAATCATTTTTTTATTAAAAACCCTATTCAATAAAACAATAAATTGCTCATAAAATTTTGATAAAAAATCCACAGGTTTAATTTCTAATAGAGAAAGACCACTCCCCTTAATCATAACTTTTAACTGTTTATAAGAAAATCCGAACGCCTCATCATCAGCCAAAGAAATCGCATGTTTAGACCTCTTTCTGATTATATATTTAAAAAGTTTATAAAAAGGATAAAAAAGATAATAATGCCATGTATTTGGCTCATATCCGATCAGTAGAACACCATCTTTTTTCAAACACCTATGTATTTCTTTTAAAGCTTTTCGCGGATCAGGAAGATGATGCAGAGAGGAAATTAAAAAAATGCCCTCAAGACTATTATCAGAAAAAGGTAAATTTTCCGCGTCAATCAAACAAAAAAAGCCATTTTTATCAATTTTCAACTTAATCGCGAAATCTCTGGCTTTTTTAGTGGCTCCCAAAGCAATATCAGATTCAATAACTTTATAACCATCCTTCATCAAATTTAAAGCATGCCTCGCGCTACCCCCGCACAATTCCAAAAAAACACTTTTATCTTTTGGAAATTTGCGAAGAATATCACAAAACTCAGGCCTGTTCATCTTTAAAGCTTCTTCTTCTTTAAATTCTGAAGCCCTCAAAGTATATGTCTGCGCGTCAATTTGTTTAATTTTTGCTAACTTTTTTGGCAAAAAATCAATTACCCCATCATGGCTTTTATAAATATTTTTACATTTTTCGCACTTAAAATTATAATCATTCGCTTTTTTTAAAATACTTTTACAATTTACGCACGCGAAATTAACAAAACTCATAAAAGATTTTATTATTCAATTTTAAATTGATTTATTTAATTTTTCTCTCATCTCATTTCTCTCATCTTTCTCATTTATTTTAAACAAATTTTTGCTCTTCTTAATTAAAAATTTAGCTCTCACATATTGTTCATCTTCAACATCATCGGCAAGTACAATGCCTGAACCTATCATAGAATTAGAACCGATTTTAACTCCCGGCATAATGCTTGTATTAACCCCGATTCTCACATTCTCTCCAATAATGGCTCCTAATTTATTACTGCCAGAATTTATAATATTTCCATTGATTTTAACATTTATGTTTTGTTCATCTAAGCGCAAATTAGCTGTAACAGCCCCACTCCCAAAAGAACAATTTCTATCAATAATACAATCCCCGATATAATTTGTATGAAACCAACATTCATCCCCAACAAAACTTCTGGCGATCTCCGTGCCAAAACCCACCGTACAAAAATTTCCTAAAAATGAATTCCGGACAAGAGCATTATTCGCGATAATAGTGTCCTTTCCAATATAACAAGGCCCATTGATTATCGCATGCTCCAAAATTCTCACATTATCTTCAATAATAACATCGCCTTTTAAAATAGCCGAAGCCGCGATTTGAGCAGTTTTTGCTTTAAGTTTTGGCAATTCATCAAAAATGATTTTCGCCACATCATAAATATGCCAAGGATACTTAATTGGCTGCCATACGCCATCATACATAATTGCTTTCATCTTAACTCCATGTTTAATCATTCTGTCAATCGCTACTTCATATTGATCATCCTTATCAGTTTGAGCATTTTCCAAATATTGAAATAACTGTATGGGATTACGATAAAAATGCACAACAATATTAACCAAATCACTTGGTTCTTCTCCTCTGCGGGGCTTTTCAATAATAGAATTTATCCGCATGTTTTGATCAACTTCCAGATAACCGCCCGGAAAATAAGTTTCAACTTTTTTCCCAAGCATCAGAACTTCAGATGAAGATCCTTTCGAAGCATCTAAAATAAGCTGATAAGCGTTTTTGGACACAACATCATTACTGCTCACAATCAAAATTTCCTCATCTCCGATTTTATTTTCACAAGCCAAAATTGCACCAGCCATTCCGGGCTTATATTGAATAACAGTATCGACCTCTAATTCCGGAATTTTCAAAACAATCTCTCTTATTTTTTCATGATTATCCTTATTGCAAACAATTAAAAATTTTTTAAAACCAGATGATCTTAATCTCTGAATTTGATGCTCAATTAGAGTTTTTCCGCATATCTTAATCAAATTTTTATCATGCAAAGGATAAATTCTTTTAGAAATTCCCCCCGCGAGCAAAATCACTTTCATAAAATAATATAAATTAAGTTAAAATATCTTTAATTCTATTTATTTCCAAAGCTTTTTTTAACTCCATCGCTATTCTTTCTCCAAAACTAATACTATCACCATATAAATAACCTGAATAAGGAGTGAATTTTGTCCCGGGAGATCCGGGAATTCTCATACTAACATCAAAAATTACAAACTCTTCTCTCCCTTTTTGACAATCAACCGCACCCTGCAATGCGAAAGGTCCGATTATTCCCGGCGCAACTTTATTTTTCATAATATTTACAAACTTTTCTCCGATTTCAAATGCTTTTTCCAATAAAGATTCCTTCATAGTAACAGCAAAATGTCCCGTTTCAATCATCGAAGGTTTAAATCCGTTTTCAAGCAGAGTCGATTGCGTAACAGCGTCAAGACGTAAAAATCCGTCTAAACTGGTTTGACGGCGCGAATCCGTTCCCATCAGTTCGAGCTCATTATCAAGTGTGGAATAAAAGAAATTCAAATTTACCTGCGCGCCAATAATAAATTCTTCAATGGTGGCTTTGTCAATCAATTCCTGTGTTGTTATCCTTTTAGAGATTAATTCCGCTTTCTTAAGCATATAACTCCCTGCATCAGATATCACAAAAAACGCCCTTTCGTAAGTTCTAATAGCTTCATTGGCTTTAACTATTAAAGGATTTTGGCTTGTCTTAAAGTGTTCTATCATTAGATCAATGCTTTTTTCCTCACTAAGTCTGCTTTCACCCTCGCGTACGATTTTAGGTATTCTGATTCCGGCTTGAGAAAGCAAATGATATTGATTTAAAGGCTGATCCCTTTCTTCCAGCTTTACACCTTCCCTAAGCCCAAAAATCGGTACTTTAAAATTGTTTTCAATTTGAGAAAAATCATTAAAATAAACCCAAAAATAACGATTATGAATAAAAATCGTATTTTTTTCTCTCAATGTTTTTTGCAGATTCTCATTTAAAATATCCGAAAATTCATCAACAATCATAACCTCATCCACGCAACCTTTTTCTCCACTACTTTTATAATATTCAGCATAAGTTTTTTCTCTTCCTTTTTTACAAATTGCCAAAGTTTTAAACCCATATTTCTTAGCCCCATGACAAATATCAAGAGCGCTATGCCCTCCAAGTACGCCAATAGTCACATCATTAAAATCATAATCCTTTATTATTTCCTGAATATTGATTTTCCCACCCATGACAAAAATTAAGAGATAAAAAATTCAAAATTATCTTAGAATGAAATGAAAATTTATACAAGAAAATGAATATCACCCCAGGACTTCCTCCACCCTATCACTCATAATCGCGTTTTTTATCTCTCTGGCGATTCTGCGACCTGTACTCATCGGTTCATTATACCTCACCCAGGTATAAGGAGTACCGTTAATGAAAGGGTTGGTTCCGGCTACAATACGAGCGGAAATTTCAAAAACATAGAAATTTAAATTCGGATCCAAAATAGTTTCTAAACAAAACGGACCAAAAAGGCCTCCTTTAACAAGCTCTTTTGACGTTCTCACCACATTTTCCCCCATTTCTAAAATTTCCGGAAGCAAAGATTCTCGAACTACCAAAGGCATATTTCCTGTCACTGTATAGCTCGTTTTTAAATCTACATCCAGCTGATCTTTCGCCGCGATTCTACCAATAGAATCAGCATTGGATTCATATCTCTTATCAAAACTCATAATTTCCACTTCATCGGTTAAAGGTGAATAAAAGTAATGTAAATAGAGAGGTACGCCAATAATATATTCCTGAATAACATAATCTTCTTTCCCTTTATATCCTTTGATTCTTTCATAAAATTCTTCTGCCGTATGTGCTATAAAATAACCGAAACCTCCACTGGCGCCATGAAATTTAATAATTACTTTTGTGTCAATTTCATCAGGTGTATTAAAAATTTTCGGAAGTCGAAGACCCGCTTTTTTCAACCAAACTCTTTCCATGTTTCTATTGGATTCCCATTCCAAAATTTCTTTTGTCCCAAAATGCATGACTCTTAAATTCTGAACTCTATTGGTTCCCAAATAACTGATAAAAGATCCATGCGGAATAATAATCGCATTCTTGGAAATCAATTCATCTTCAAGTTTTTCAAAATTATCAAAATTATCTAAAACAATTAATTCATCGGCGACATTGAATTGTTTGTAAATCTTTTCCGCGCCTTTTTTACAAATACAAATAGTTTTAATTCCTTCGTCTTTGGCGCCCTTAAGTATCTGTAAAGCGCTATGGCTTCCTATAGTGGCAATAGCATAATCTTTTATATTACCCATGATAATTTAAAAAAAGTTATTTGGCATACAAATTTTTACTATCATAAGAATTTTTGAATAAATTGTCTAGTGAATTTGAAGTAATTACTCACTGATTTGAAGATTTAGGGACCCCGTGATCAGTCACTGAATTTAAAATCTCCATAAACTGGTCACTGGTTACTAATTTTCCCTTCCCTCCAAATTCATATTCAACTAAAATAAACACACGAAATATTCACCTCCTGTATGTCCAAGACTACGCATAAATTTGATTACGGAATTTTTATTGCCACATTAATTCTTATTGTTTTTGGTATTGTTATGATAACCAGTATAGGCGTGCCAAAATCAATTGAACTGTCTGCGCCGAATGTGCCTTTCCCAAATTGTGATAACGATCAGGTGGATTGTTATTTTCTTCTAAAAAAACATTTGACACGCTTGGGAGTCGCGTTTATTGCATTTTTATTTGCTCTTAAAATTAACTACCGCACCTGGAAAAAATTTTCAGTAGTATTCTTTGTTGGCGCAGTAATATTACTTTTATCTGTTCTTATCATAGGATCAAGCAATAACACATTCGCAAAAAGCTGGTTCAATATATACAATACCTCCCTTCAACCTTCGGAATACGGAAAATTAGCTTTGATTTTTTATTTTGCAGCGTGGTTTGAGAAAAAGACACATGAAGTAAAGTCATTTAAATACGGGTTTTTACCGTTTTGCGTAATATCCGGAATTATGATACTTCCTATATTATTACAGCCGGACTTAGGTTCCAGTTTAGTTTATATAGCTATTTGCGTTTCTTTATATTTCGCTGCCGGAGCAAGAAAAAGAGATTTATTGTTTGGCGGGCTTGCCGCGATATTTATCTCAACGATGCTTATAAGCAATATTGATTATCTTAAAGATCGTTTCGGAGCATTCTTATACACAGGTGAAGACTGCAAAGAAAAACATTGTTGGCAATCGGTTCAAGCAAACATCGCGGTTGGAAGTGGCGGATTTTGGGGGAAAGGTTTAACGCAAGGTATTCAAAAATCTTATTGGCTTCCTCAAGCTACTGATGACTTCATCTTCGCAGCTTCCGCGGAAGAATTGGGATTTTTATTTATGAGTTTTTGGGTCATTGTATATCTGTTTATTGCTTACAGAGGATTAAAAGTGGCTCAAATGGCGCCGAATAGATTCTCCATGCTGGTAGCAACAGGAATTTCTGTTTGGATTACAGCTCAGGCTTTTTTAAATATTGCGGTAAATATCTCTTTAATGCCTGTAACAGGGATTACTCTGCCATTGGTAAGTTACGGAGGATCTTCATTGTTGGCAACATTATTTGGCATAGGAATACTTTTAAATATATCTAAACACACAGTAACATATGCGTATAGTTCTAACAGGAGGGGGGACAGGAGGACACATCTTCCCAAATATAGCTATATTCGAAGAAGCATCTAAATCTGAAAGAAATCTCGATTTTTTCTATATTGGCGAAAAAAATGGTATAGAACAGGAAATTATCCAAAAACAAAAAATTCCATTTTTTGGTATATATTGCGGAAAATTAAGAAGATATTTTTCAGTGAAAAATCTGTTGGATTTATTTAAACTACCTATCGGAATTCTGCAAAGTTTATATTATTTAAAAAAAATTTCGCCTAATATTATCTTTAGTAAAGGAGGTTATGTCAGTGTTCCTGTTATTATAGCCGGTAAAATTTTACATATAAAAATTATTATTCATGATTCTGATTCAATTCCGGGACTAACAACCAAAATTTGCGCCAAATATGCTGATACAATTTGTTTGGCTTATGAAGAAGCAAAAAAGCATTTATCGAAAAATAGAAGAATTGTTCGCACCGGAATACCTCTAAAAAAGGATAATATTGATGGAGAATCTGTAAAAGCATATGAAATTACAAAATTCAATAAAAAAACTCCTGTATTGTTAATTTTAGGTGGTAGTTTAGGAGCAAAAGCTATTAATGATGTGGTATATTCATCTCTGCCTGAATTAGTAAAACATTTTCAAATAATTCATCTCACCGGTTCCGGTAAAAATGAAGAAATTAATCTTTCATCGGATTTAAAGAAAAGATATTTTACTTTGGAATTTACAAATCAAATTGCTGATTTCTATCAAATAACAAACTTTGCCATCTCTCGCGCCGGAGCCAACACCATCGCTGAATTGCAGACTTTTGGAATTCCGTTTCTATTGATTCCTCTACCGAAGCAAGCCAGTCATGGAGATCAACTTGAAAATGCGAAAATCTTAGAAAAAGAAAAAAAATGTTTGGTGCTTGCTCAAGAAACTTTAAATCCTCAAACATTACAAAAAAAACTGGATGAACTGGTTAAAAACAAACAACAATTTCAATATAAAGAGAAAATACATATCAATGCCGCTAAAACCATTTTAGATCTTATCACCAATTAAATTGTCAAAAATTATAGGAATAAACGCGCTGTTTCTGACAAAACCAATGACCGGAATTGGTCAGTACACAATTAATCTTTTTAAAGCTCTCTCTAAAATAGATAAAAAAAATACCTATATTTTAGCGGTTCCGGAAAAAGTAAAATTTAACTTTGGAGCTAATTTTCACATCAAAATTATCCCATTTATAAAATTTGGAAGCCTTGGATTTAAAAAAGTGTTTTTTGAACAAATAGGGTTACCAAAATTTTTCCGAAATCAAAAAGTGGATTTAATTCATAGTTTATATCCTTCAAATTCTTTTATATTTGCCAAACCAAAAACCATAGTCACGGTTCATGACACAATACCTTGGGAATTAGCACAATATCGCCACGGTTTTTTTTCTGAAATTTATCATTATGTCACTTTAAAAAGTTTAAAAAAAGCTAAAAACATCATCTGTGTTTCTAAAATAACTAAAAAACATTTACAAAAAATACTAAAAAAATCCCCAAAAATTAATATAATCTATAATTCATGCTCCAATGAATTTTTTAAAAAAATTTCAAGAGAACAAAAGATTCAAATTCAAAAAAAATATAATATTACTTCTCCTTTTTTTCTTTACATCGGAGGGTATGACGAGCGTAAAAATGTGACAAAACTTGTTAATGCTTTTATTGCTTGGAAACAAAAATATCCAAATAATATATCTTTAATTCTGGCCGGCAATAAATTTTCTACCAATAAATTATATCATAGTTATGATAATATTCCGGAAAAGTATTCGAGCGAAATTCAAAAAATAGGTTTTGTGGAAGATCAGGATTTACCTGCTATCTTTCAATCCGCATTATGCTTTATGAATATTTCTCAATTTGAAGGTTTCAACATCCCTTTGATTGAAGCTGCGGCAAGTTCCTGCCCTATAATTACTTCAAATATAGATGTACATAAAGAAATTTTAGGACCAAATAACGCTTTATTCGTAAATCCAAATGATGAAAATGAAATTGTAAATGCCATGGATAAAATTTCCAAGAATAAAAAATTAAGAGAAAAATTGTCAAAAAATGCTTTAATTAAAGCCAAAAAGTATAGTTGGCAAAAATCCGCTGAAGAAACTTTAGAAATATATGAATTAACTGGTTGACGTGTCGTTTAGCTGGAAACCGATAACTAATTTCGCTACAATAAATCTGTTACTAAAACCTATTTATGAAAGAAATAGAATTCCCCGGACAAAAAGAAGGTGAACAAATACAAATGGTGATCCGCAAGCATTGGTTCCCGCATTTTAAAATATTTTTTAATTTTCTCATAGTTTGGTTAATACCCGTTTTGGGCATAATAGCAATAATAATTTGGAAATCACCCGGATTTTTCGAAAGCAACATTAATGTCGTATTAGTGATTTCTTTTTTAATTTACCTCTTATTTACTCAATTGATATTATTCTCGCGATGGCTTAACGAAGAACTTGACGTTATTATAATCACTGACCGGCGCATAATCAGCATAGAACAAGTTTCTTTTTTTGAACGGGAATTCTCGGAAACCCATTTTGAAAAGGTCGAGGATGTTAAAGCCCGATTAAAAGGTTTATTTAGCAATCTGTTTCATTTCGGTACTCTTGAGATTCAGACAGCGGCGGAAAAAATATTGTTTGTAATCAGAGATGTACCTCGTCCAACAAAATTATGCGAACAAATTACCGATTTAGTTGCCAAATATAGTAAATATAATAAAGATGATACTCATCAAAGTCCCTCCTAATCATTAATCAACCATTCCTAATGTTTACCACAACTTTCTCAACAATTATTTCAAGCATTATCTTGATATTGGCTATTGTCCTGATAGAAGCCAATTACCTTTTTAATTTACGTCGGAAAGAATTGGATTTGTACATCGATAAAATTAAAAAGTTAATCCACTTGAGATATGATTTTTTCCCTTATCTTATTGAAGCGATATCAGAATATTTGCCAAAAAATGAAGAGATTGACAACCTGATTGAAATTAGAGATCAAGCGCGAAAATATCGAATTTATCCGGGGTGGAATCCGGAAACTCAAAAAAAGATTAATCAAATCATTGATAGTCTTATGGTTGAAGCTCGTAAAAATCTTCATTTGAAAAAAGAAGTTAAATTTCTTGAAATTGAAAGAGAAATAAAAAAAATGAATGAAGTAATTGCCGATATGATAGAAAAATACAATCGAATGGTTAATGGATATAACAATAAACTATATAATCCGATTTACTTTTTGATTCACATATTTAAGTCGCGCAATAAATATCCACGATTGGAGTATGTGAATAAGTAACCGAAAAAGATACTAACCAACAATCAAAACTACCATCCCATGTCAACGTTCCACATCGAAACTCTCGGTTGTCAGATGAACCATTCTGATAGCGAAAGGATAAAAACAGTTTTAGAAAATCTTTCATATAAAAAAGCAAAGACTCAAAAAAGCGCTGATTTAGTGATTTTTAATACCTGTTCAGTACGCCAAAAAGCTGAAGATCGCATTTTTGGATTAATGAAAAATCTTAAAAAAATAAAAAATCGAAAACCCGATTTTTTAATCGGTTTAACAGGATGTATGGTCCGAAAAACATCAAACCGAAATTCAGTTGAACAAGATAAATTATTAAAAAAAATTTCCCATCTTGACTTTGTTTTTCGTATCGAAGAATTGCCGTTTTTGCCGCGTATATTAATGGAACTGAATCCGAAAATTACCATTGGAAATCAAGTAAATGATGAACTTCAAAATTATTTTAGTATCTATCCCGCTTATTCTTCAAAATTTCAGGCATTTGTACCGATTATGACCGGATGTGATAAATTTTGTACTTATTGTGTAGTACCATATTCCAGAGGAAGAGAAAGAAGCCGAAATTTGGATGATATTATAAACGAAATAAATTCATTGGCTGAGAAGGGTTGTATTGAAATAACTCTTTTAGGCCAGACAGTGGATTCTTATGGACAAAGTATTTTTGATAAACATAGTAAAAAATTTGCTCACATAAAAGGCTCCCCATTCGCATATTTACTGAAAAAAATAAATGACATTAAAAAAATAAAAAGACTCCGTTTCTCATCTCCCCATCCACAGGACATGTCTGATGAAGTAATTGAATTACATAAATCACTACCGATTCTATGCCCATATATTCATCTTCCGGTCCAATCCGGAGATAATCAAATTCTTAAGCGCATGAACCGAACTTATACCCGTGAACATTATTTGGAATTAATACATAAGCTTAGAAAAGCCAGACCCGATATCGCTATCTCCACGGATTTAATCGTTGGTTTTCCCGGAGAAACAGATGAACAGTTTCAAAATACATATAACCTCTTCCATGAAGTTGAATTTGATCACGCCTACATCTCACAGTATTCACCCCGCAAAGAAACTTTCAGCGCCAAACATTTTGCCGATGATGTTCCCGCAGCTGTTAAAAAGCAAAGATGGGATGCAATCAATAAACTCTTAAAACAGATTTCTTTTAAAAAACATCAAGCTTTCGAAAACAAAAAAGTGGAAGTGTTAGCGGAAAAATGCCAGGACGGGTATCTCGAAGGCCGCAGCGAACACTTTAAAACCGTCCGTTTTGAAGGCCCCAAAAATCTAATCGGCACTTTCCAAAAAGTCCATATTGACAAAGCTCTGGAATGGCTTATGGAAGGGAAATTAAATAATTCATGAAAAAATTAAAAAAATTAAATAAAGATATGGACAAATTAATGCGTGACAAAAATTCTACACCGGAAGCAAGAATGGATTGGCTTTACAATGCCTTAATATTTTCGCTAGCGCCAAAAAAGATTCTATACTGCTCCGCTTTCATTTTCTAAAACTAAGCAGTATATGCTTAAATAGCTTTTCAGCCTAGTAGCTGCACTAAAATTCGAAATAAGCTACGCAGTCCCGCATTGCGGGATACGCGATTTTAAAAGCGGAGGAGTATAAAAAAAGTGAGAAAATAACTAAATCCTAATCCCAAATTACTACCCCTTTTATCCTCCTAACCCCCGCACTTGACGCTTCTTCTTTCAAAATTTTAAATCCCCCAAGCTCGGAGGTGTTTTTCACATGCGGACCACCACAAATTTCTTTAGAAAAAAAGTCCGTATCAGATTTTCCGATAGTATAAACTTTCACTTTTTCTCCATATTTAGCTTCAAAAACACCTAGCGCCCCGGCTCTTTTTGCTTCCTCTACACTCATTTCAGAAACACTCACAGGTAATTTTTGATTTATCGCGGAATTTACCAAATCTTCAACTTTTTTTATTTCATCATCTGATATTTTTTCCGGATGAGAAAAATCAAAACGCAATCTCTCAGCTGTAATATTACTACCTCTTTGATAAACATGCTCTCCTAAAACTTTTCTTAGAGATGCCTGTAATAAATGAGTCGCTGTATGTAATTTGGTAGTTTCCTCGCTATGATCGGAAAGACCGCCGCTAAATTTCTGCTCAGCTCCTTTTCTTGATAATTCCTGATGTTTTTTATAAGCTTCATTAAAGCCATCTTCATCCATTTTTAAATTATTTTCACTGGCCAAATCTTTTGTCATTTCCAAAGGAAAACCATACGTATCATAAAGTTTAAAAGCCATTCTTCCTGATAAAATATTCTGATTATTCTCTTTCAATTTTTCCGCGATTTTAGTGAATTCTTTTTCTCCCTGCTCCAGAGTTTTTTCAAATCTTTCTTCTTCCAAAACCAATTGCTCCAAAATAAAATCTTTATTTTTTCTTAATTCATTATAAATCTCTTCATAAATTTTAATAAAAATTTCCGCAATTTTATGAGTAAAATTGCCATTTATTCCGATTTTTCTTCCGCACCTGATCCCTCTTCTGATTAATCTCCTAAGAATATACCCCTGGTCAGTATTCGATGGGGTAACTCCTTTCTCATCACCTAAAATAAAAACAGCGCTTCTTATATGATCCGCAATAATTCTTTCGAATTTGATATCGGAAACATTTTTCAATTCATTGATTTTATTCATAGCTTCAGAAAACAATTCGGTTTCATAATGCGTTTTTCTACCCTGTAAAATGGCTGTTACTCTCTCCAATCCCAATCCTGTATCTACATTTTTTTGTTTCAATTGCTCAAAACTTCCATCAGCTTTTTTATTATATTGCATAAAAACATCATTCCAAATTTCCACCCAAAGTTTATTTTCCGAGTCATAAATTTCAGGGGCTTCACCCTCTCCCGTCCAATAAAACATTTCAGTATCAGGACCGCACGGCCCGGTTTGCCCGGCCGGCCCCCACCAATTATCTTTTTTCGGCAAAAAAGCTATTCTTTTTTCATCAATACCCAAACTTCTCCAGATTTGCGCACTTTCCTCATCTTTAGGCGCGTTTTCATCACCTCTAAAACATGTGACAGCAAGCATTTTTTTATCAAGCCCCAAACCTTTTTCTTTCGAAGTTAAAAATTCCATACTCATTTTAATCGCCCCATCTTTAAAATAATCGCCAAGCGACCAATTACCAAGCATTTCAAAAAAAGTACAATGCGTGGCATCCCCGACTTCTTCAATATCATCAGTCCGCACGCATTTCTGACAATCAACAAGCCTCGTTCCCAAAGGATGTTTTTCTCCCATTAAATAAGGGACTAAAGGATGCATTCCCGCTGTAGTGAAAAGTACAGTCGGATCATTCTCAGGTAATAAAGACGCACTGGGAATTTCTTTGTGATTATGATATCTAACAAAAAAATCAATATATTTCTGACGAATATCTTTAGCAAGCATGAGAAAAATAATTAAAATAAAAAAGACAAAAAAAGTTTACTAAAAAACTTGTATACCCGCAAATCATTTGCTTCAATAATAAATTTATGCGAATATACAAGCGATAATATAACAATCCAAAATGCTCAAAAAAATTATTAAAAAAACACAAGAAAAGAGTAAAAAAGATATAAAAACAACTAAGCAGAAAAAAGAATCAGAAAACGAAAATAAAAAGAATAAATGGAAATCCAATAAGTTTATCGCGGTACTATTAATTTGTTTTTCACTTTTTTTTATTTATATAGTGGGATTGTTTTTATATCAGAATTTATTTGTTCCCAAAGATATTTCAAAAATTTTAACCGCGGACAATACACTGGCCTTTGCGCAAGTCACTATAACACCTGAAAATTATGCGAAAATAAAAACATTGGAAGAAAAAACAGCCCTGGATTCTCAAAAAATAATAAAGAAATTCGAAACACTTTCAGGAAGTAATTTTGAAAAAGATATAAAATCATGGATCGGTCCTAGAATCGGAGTTGCCTATTTGAAAAACACTAAAACAGGAAAAAGTTTTTCCGTGTATTTTCTTGCCAGTCGTAATCATCAGAAGGCTTTGAATTTTCTTTCTCAAAAAAAATTAACGGAAAATGAGAAAATAATCTCAGAAAAATTTGGACATTATAAAATATACTCATACCAAATAAGCCAAAATTTGGCATACACAACTCTCCAAAGATATATTGTGATTTCCAATGATACGGAAAATTTAAAAAACTATTTGCAAACTATCAGTGAAAATAGGCTTAAAGTTAAAAACGATAAAAATTTTATCACGATTAATAACAACTTGCCTTCCAGATCAATCGGCTTTTTTTATGTAAATATTCCGAAACTGTCTGCTGATCTTAATTTTGCCAAATATTTTGGAATTATTGGTCCTCTTTTAAATCCTGTGTTGGATATTTTTCCTGCGTCGGGAGTCGCGGCATTGCCAAAAGATCAAGGAATAGTTTTTTCTACATATACCATAATTAATAAAAATAATTTTAAAAATCAAAAATTATTCAGTAAGCAGGACAAATACGGATCAGATTTACTGAAGTTCATAAATCAAAAAGATATAGCTTTTATAGGAGGTAAGAATTTGCAACTTGAAATGTTGAAATATCAAGAAATCTTAGGAGAAATAGATCAATCTTTGCCAATGATTTTTCAATCTTATTTGCGCGGAAAAGTAAAACAGCATTTTAATGAAGAAATTTCATTGGAAAATGATCTATATCCTTTGTTCAAGGATGAATTTATTTTTAAAGTTTCGCCGAGCCAAAACAAAAATGTTTATACATTTGTGCAAAAACTGACGAATCCTGAAAAAAATAAAGAAACAATTTTAAATATTAAAGATCAATTTATTAAAAAAAACGCTTTATTTGATCCATATATAGAAAAAACAAATGATTCGGATATAAAAATTATCAATCCTTCAGGAGTTATAAATGAGTTTATAACAACTTATAAAAACAATAAAATCTATACGATTATTATTCCCGGATTGGGTTATGAAATTAATATGGGAATTGTCTCCAACTATTTGATTGTTTCAACGACAAAAAATATTTTAATCGAAAATATTGAAACAGTTCTAAATAATAATAATAAAATCGCTGAAAAGATTGATACCGCTTTGACAAATGAAATAGTAAAATTCAGTGATGAAATAGGTTATATTGATTTTTTAAGCGGAGATGTTATTCCAAAAGCGATTTCTGAAATTTTACCTATTAATTATTTATTCAGCGGTCACAATATTTTCGACGATGGAATGTCCACTTTGAATTATCTAAGATTTTCAACTGATCTGGAAATAAAAGAACATAATGACGCTTTGAACGAAAAAAATAAAATAAAGGAATCTGAAAATAAAGAAAAAGAAGAAAACCTTGAAGATGAAAACATATATCTCATACCCTAAGGCAGTATATGAGGGATATCCAAAAAAAAAGTCCGCAGAAAAAAATCATAAATCTTAATCACGAAATTAAAGACAAAATTTTTTCGACAAAAAAGACTTTGGATATTAGCAAGCCGCAACTTAAGCCATATTCTCTGGATTTAACTGAACTGCAAAAAAAATCATCGGATATTGTTTCAACGAAAAAAATAGAAAATACCTATTCATTTAAAGAGTGTAAGCATCCCGGATTGTACAAATCAATCAAGTTTTTTTTGATTTGTTTGATTTTTCTGATTCCACTTGAAAGTATTAATGTTTTTTACAAGGCTCTGGAAATAAAAAATAGTTTAGTCGAAAATGCTTTTGCCGCTATTGAAAATGTAAAAAATATTCCTGAAAACTTTAATGGTACAAATTTTTCCGACATTTATGAAAATTTTCAATCAGCCAATAAACAACTTTTAAAAGCTGATAAAAATATTTGGTTTCTGAAGCCGGGAATGTATTTAAATGATACTAATAAGGATATTTTTAAAACAGTCAATGATTTTGTACTTAGCGGAAAAATGTTAACTGAGGCAGGTATTTATTTTGGAAATTCATTACCTCAAATATATGATATTTCTCTGGAAGTTATAAAAAGTTTTAATCAAGAAGAAAAAGGAATTGAAAAATCTTTAACATCTGAATTGGAAGAAAGTTTTAAAAATATTCAAAACGGATTTGATAAGGTTAAAAGTTCCAACGAGTTAATAAGCAAAGCAAATTTTAAAGTACTTCCAAAGGAATATCAGAATAAATTTATAAAAGCTAAAGATCATTTACAGACTTTGACTACATTATCGAACGAAATTCAACAATATTTTCCGGCTTTTTTAAATATGTTGGGAGATAGATATCCTCGCCGTTACCTAGTCCTATTCGCGAATAATAATGAACAAAGAGCAATTATGGGTTTTCTCGGAAGCGGTATGATTCTTGAATTTAATGATGGTTATATTACCCAAAATCAGGTTTTTGATATTTATGAAATTGATGGTCAAATAGTGGAAAATACCCCGCTTCCAAAAGTTTTTGAAACTATAACAGGCAATTGGGGAGTGCGAGATTCAAATTACTCGCCATCAGGCCAAATATCCGCCAAAAACGCAGCTTCTCTTTACGAAAAAGCCGGCCGTGAAGGAGTGGACGGAGTCATTTTTATTGATTTGGAAGTGTTTAAAAGAGTATTGGAAATCATTGGCGAAGTTGAAATTAGCTCATTACCCCAAAAAATAAATCATCAAAATTTTGATCAAGTACTTTCTTATATAATTGAATCTAAAATTGAAGGCCAAAATGATCCAAAGAAAGTTTTAAAAAATTTAACGCCAATAATATTTAAAAAATTGGCAGAGGAAAAAAAATGGTTTGCATTGACATCAATATTTCCCGAATTGGTAAAAGGAAAACACATTATCGCGTATTCCAAAATTGAAGAAATAGAAAATTTATTTTCATATTTGGGCATAGACGGAAAAGTAATAAATCCTCAAGAAAAACAAGATTATTTAAGTGTAATTAATACTTCAATCAGCGGAAATAAAAGTGATTATTACATGCGGGAAAAAATCGATACTAAAACTCATATTTCATCTGAAGGAATTATCACTAATGAGCTGACAATAGAAAGATCGCATAATTTCAATGCTGAAGCTGAAAAAAATCTAATTAGCATTGCCGAAAATTTTAATTTGCCTCCACTTACTCCGGAATTGAAAAAAATTCTGGGAGCAGGGGATAATAAAGTGTCAGTCAGAGTTTATGTGCCTATGAATTCCCGCTTGAAAAAAATTGAAGGAAAAAATAAAGAAGAAATAGAAATAAAATATGATGAAGAGTTAAATTTAACCTATTTCCAAACCGAAATCATAACTAAAGCAGGAGAAAAACAAAAAGTGAAATTTGTTTATGAAACCCCATTCAAATTGAATTTTAATAATAATCCGCATATTGATGACTATATTTTTACAGTCCAAAATCAACCCGGATCAAGAAACACCATCTTTATAAAATCAATATCTCTTGATCCAAAGTTGAAAGTATTCGAAAAAATGTCCACAAAAACACTTCAATATGAAGATAAGCAAATAAAAATAAGCTCAATTCTGGATAGCGATATTAATTTAGGGCTTGTGGTTGGGAAGTAAAATGATTTCAAAACTTTTATACTCCGCCGCATTAAAAAAATAAAATTTAAGCAGTATATGCACCGGAGCTTTATGACTAGGTTATGCAAAAATCCAAGGATGTCTTCGCAGTATATCATTCCTCATCTTCTCCCAAATTTTTTCTCCAATTCCTCAAAACTGAATTTTAACATCGTGGGTCTTCCATGCGGACATGTAAATTTCATTTCCGCCTCTTCCAGTTGAGTTATCAATGCTTCCTGCTCTCTTTGATTTAAAAATTTACCAAATTTAATCGCGCTTCTGCATGCGATGTAATGCAATATATAATCTTCTTTATCTTCAATTCCTTTAACCGGTACTTCATTAATCAAGTCATCAATCATGCCTTTTAAAATAAATTCAATATCATCATGATTAAAGAAAGAGGGGATAGATAAAACATTAAATGTGTTGCCCCCAAAAAATTCCAGTTCAAAACCGATTTTTTCAAGCAACGACTTATTCGCGTTCAAAGCCTCAACTTCCTTGTAAGATAAATTTAATTGTAAAGGAAGTAAAAGCTGCTGTTTTGAAACGGTTTTATCCAATAAATTTTTCTTTAATTTCATAAAAATAATTCTTTCATGAGCCGCGTGTTGATCTATAATAATAAGTCCTTGATCATTTTCACAAATAAGATAAGAATTTTTTACTTGAGTTAAAGGCTTTATTGATGAGGTTCTCCTCTCTTCATGAATTTCGAAATTTATTTTAGACATCTCTTGGCTAAAATTTTTAGAGAATTCCAAAGAATCTTGAATATTTTTATCACTTAATTTCAAACCCGTATTTTGATACCCGGAGGGGGTATAAAAATTACTTTTAAATAAATGCTTGTCATTATTTTTGATTCTTTCATCTTTTAATTCCCAAACACCTTCGTTTCTAGTCTCAAATGGATTTTGTTTTAAATTGAAATTGTTCGATAACCCTTTTTCTAAAGCTTCTTTAACCGCGTATTTAGTGATTGAATAAACATCTTGCTGTTTTGAAAACCTTACTTCCAGTTTTCTTGGATGAATATTAAAATCCGCTATTTGCGGATCAACTTCCATTTTCATCACAAAGCATGGGTGCATTTTTTCCGGTAAAAAGGAAGAATATCCGCTTGAAACAGCATGAGAAATATATGCGTTATTGATTTGTCTGCCATTAATAAATAAATATTGACCGGATTTTGTTGTTCTCGCGCTCTCCAAATCTCCAATAAATCCTCGAATTTTTATCTCTTTATGATCGGAAAATACAGGAATTAATTTTTTTGCATAATTATCACCCAATAAATCAAAAATGCGTTTTTCCAAACCGGATACTTTCGGAAGGTCAAATACTTTTTTGGAATTATTATAAAATTTAAAGTGTATTTCAGGGTAACATAAAGCAAAATTTGTCATCGTATCCGCGATATGTGAATATTCCGTACTATCGGATTTTAAGAATTTTCTTCTGGCCGGAGTATTAAAAAACAAACTTTTAACACTAAATTGAGTTCCTTCATTAAATCCGATATCACTGATTTTTTTTTCATCACCTCCTTCAATATTTATTTCCGTACCTAAATTCGCACCTTTAAATTTTGTCTTCAATTCAACAAGAGAAACCGAAGCAACACTCGCGATAGCTTCGCCTCTAAACCCTAAAGTATATAAATGATATAAATCAGATTCATTTTCAATTTTACTGGTGGCATGTTTTACAAAACATAATTTTGCGTCTTCTCTACTCATTCCAACACCATTATCCGTCACCCGAATTAGGTCTTTGCCACCCATGCTGATCTCTAAAGTTATTGAATTCGCCCCCGCATCAATCGAATTTTCCACCAATTCTTTAACAATTGAAGCCGGCCTCTCAATAACTTCCCCCGCCGCAATCTGATTAATAACATTCTGAGATAATAATTTAATCTTGTTCATAAAAATTACGGATTACGAATTACGTTTATTTAAACATTGAAATCTGCTCCTCCCCAACTTTTTCCTCAACCTTTCTATGCGCCCTTTCCCTCTTCTTAATTGATTTCTCCAAAATTCCCTCTTCCAAATTCATTAAAATGGTTTTTGCTCTGTCTGTCACGTCTTTCGGTAAACCCGCCAATTTAGCGACTTCTATTCCATAACTTTTATCAACTATACCTTCTAAAATTTTATGTAAAAAAACTACTCCTTCTTCTTCATTTTCTCGCACTGAAACACATAAATTTTTACCTTTTTCCAATTTTTCCACTAAAGGTGTTAACTCGTGATAATGAGTCGCAAAAATAGTTTTTGCTTCAATTTTATCATGTAAATATTCCGTGATTGCCCATGCAATGGATACTCCATCATAAGTTGATGTCCCTCTGCCAATCTCATCCAAAATTATCAAACTCTTTTTTGTCGCGTAATTTAAAATATTTGCAGCTTCCTGCATTTCCACCATAAAAGTTGACTGGCCTTTCGCTAAATTATCACTTGCTCCGACACGTGTAAAAATTCGATCGATAATCCCGATTTCAGCTTCTTTCGCGGGAACAAAACTACCTATTTGAGCCAATAAAACTATTAACGCAGTTTGTCTTAAATAAGTACTTTTTCCGCTCATATTCGGTCCCGTTAAAAGCAATAATTGATTATTTTCATTATCTAAAAAAGTATCATTAGAGCTGAATTCATTTGCTAAAGTCATTTTTTCAATTACCGGATGCCTTCCCTCGCGTATAATAATTTTATCACCATTATTTATTGCGGGCTTTACATAGTTATTAAATCGCGCGAGAACTGAAAAAGAGGATAAAACATCAATTGTGGCAATAACTTGCGCAGCTATCTTTAAGTTTTTTATTTCCTTGGCAACAATTTCTCGAATTTCTAAAAATAATTTATATTCCAGCTCTTTAATTTTGTCTTCCGCCCCCAAAACCTTTTCCTCATATTCCTTCAACTCGGGTGTAATAAAACGTTCGGCATTAACCAGCGTTTGCTTACGGATAAAATATTCAGGCAATTTGATATTTTTCAAATTTGCTTTCGTAATTTCAATATAATAACCAAAAACTTTATTGAAACTCACTTTTAAACTGTTTATCTTTGTCATCTCTATTTCTTTTTTTTGCAAAGAATTAATAAAACTTTTTCCCTCTTTACTGATTCCTCTCAAATCATCCAATTCCTGATTATACCCATCTTTAATCATACCCCCCTCCCGTAGTAAAAACGGGGGATCATCAATTAAAGATCTATCTAATAAATCTACAAGATCTGAAAAATCATATAACTTATTTAATAAAGTTTGAATAATTCCGCAATTACATAATTTTAAAGATTCTTTAATCTTCGGCAATTGTTGCAAAGAATTTTTTAAAGCTGCCAAATCACGAGTATTCACATTCAAACAGCCGATCTTACCAACAATTCTTTCAATATCCATTATTTTTTTAAATTCTGATTGTAAATTTTCTGTTAGTTTTTCATTTTTGTGAAAAAAATCTACCGCATCAAGTCTGTCATTTATTTGATTTGAATTTTTCAAAGGATGAATAATCCAAAACTTTAGCATCCTTCCTCCCATAGAAGTAATTGTATGATCTGTTATTGAAAACAAGGACCCCTTTCTATTCTGATCGCGCAATGTAAAAATTAATTCCAAGTTTCTTAATGTTGCTTCATCCAAATCCATAAAATCATTATTTGAATATCTTTTAATATTGTTAATATGGGCTAAATTTGTTTTTTGAGTATCTTTCAAATATTGCATTAATATACCCCCCGCCCGTATGCTCGCAGATAAATTTTCCACACCGAAACCTTCTAAGTTTTGCACTCCAAAATGGTTTATAAGCGTTTTATACGGATCATAAAACAGTTCATAAGAAGACAAAGCATTAATATCAAAACCATTGATGAAGTTTATAAATTTTTCATCATTGCCTAAATTTTTATCATAAATACATTCGCTGGAATTCAATTTCGAAATATTATTCCCAAGCTCTTCAAAACTATTTAATTCCATAACTTGAAAATCTCCGGTAGTAGCTTCAGCAAAAGCCAATCCAAAAGTATTTTTTATTTTAGTAATTGCAATTAAATAATTACTGCTTTTATTATCCAAAATTGAATTGTCAAAAGTAGTACCCGGAGTAACAATTCTAACTACCTCCCTCTGCACAATTCCAGGCTCTTTAGGATCGCTCATCTGCTCGCAAATCGCAACTTTTTTGCCAAGTTTAATTAATTTAGCCAAATATTGATCAACACTATGATAAGGAACCCCGCACATTGGAACTGGATTCTCCTGAGTTTTATGCCGCGCAGTTAAAGCAATATTTAAAAGCTTTGATGCAATAACAGCATCCTCACCAAATAATTCATAAAAATCTCCCATACGAAAAAATAAAAGTGAATCCATATGCTTATTTTTTATGTCCCTATACTGCTGCATCATTGGTGTAGACATAGAAAAACCAATTAATCATTTAGTAAAAAAAATTTAGCACAACAAAACTAAAAATGTAAGAAAAAAATATATTCCAGGTCACCTGTCACTACTCTTCAACTGCCCGCAAGCTGCTTTTATATCCTCTCCCGCACTTTTACGAATGAAAGCCATAATTCCGTTTTTCTTCAAAATTTCCTGAAATTTCAAAGTTTTATTTATATTTGAAGATCTAAATTCACTCCCCGTACTATGATAATTAATTAGATTTACTTGTGCCGTCGGTACATTTTTAAGTAATTTAGCTAATTCTTCAGCATTTTCTTCTGAATTATTAATTCCTTCCAGCATTACATACTCAAAAAAAATTTTCTCCTGTGTTTTTTTACTATAAAATTTACAAAACTCCATTAAACCATCTAAAGGGAAATTTTTATTCACCGGCATAATAGAGCTTCGAATCTGATCATTTGGTGCATGTAAAGAAATCGCCAATTTTAATCCCTCAAGTTTATATTCCATTAATTTATAAAGCTGTGGTGTAATCCCACATGTAGAAATCGTAAATCTGCGAAAGGACATTCCATAAGTGAATTTTTCACTCAAAAATTTAATAGATTTAATAACATCTTCCAAATTTAATAAAGGTTCTCCCATACCCATAAATACAACTCTGGAAATTCTTTTATCCTCTTTCTGCAAAATTTTATTCCAAAACACAATTTGCATTACAATCTCAGAAAAATTCAAATTTCGATTAAAACCCATCTGCCCTGTCGCGCAAAATTTACATCCCATCCCGCATCCAACCTGACACGACACACAAGCCGTATCCACCCCTTCTTTTAAAGGAATATAAACGGTCTCAATCAAATTCCCATCCTCTAATTGAAGTAAAGCCTTCTTTGTCCCATCTCTTGAAATTTCAAGTTTCTCTACAGCATAATCATTTATCTCTATCTGTTTTTCCAAAACCTCTCGTAAAGATTTTGAAATCATAGTAAACTCATCAAAACTGTTTGGAAATTTTTCCAAATAGAATTTACAAATCTGTTCAAACCGAAACTTCGGCTCATTCAAATCATTAAGCAAATTTTTAAGTTGTTCAAAATTCATAAATTTACTATATTATCCCTGTTTATTATAAAATTAAAAAATAAAAATAATGAATTTAATTAAAATAACGTTAAATAAAGGCCAAGAACTAATGAATACTTTAGAGCAGGAACTAAAAAAAAGAAATATAATTTCCGGTGCGATAGTCTCAATAGTAGGTGCAGTGGATTCATGCCGTATTAGCAATATGCCAAAAAATGATGCATTAAAAGATATACTTACAGACTATAAGGAGCCAATGGAACTTTCAGGTACAGGAGAAATTAAAGAAGGTAAACCACATATTCATTCAACATTAAGCCGAGAAGATGATAGCGCGATTCACGGACATCTACACAGTGCTAACATCAAAAACTGGTACGTTTCAATATATATTATCCCAAATTAAATTCCATTTACTCCCGCATTACGAGACAAATTCCCAATTCCTAATTACTCTATCCACACAAATCAGTTAATATAAAATTTTCACTAACTATCTAAACTTTTAATAAATTAAATAATACATCCTCTCCGCCGCTATAGCTCAGCTGGTAGAGCAAACGCTTCGTAAGCGTTGGGTCCCCGGTTCGATTCCGGGTAGCGGCTCCATCTAAAACATCGCAATTTGCCCTGTATTTAACCTATAAATTGTTTTGGACCTTTTTCTGCTGAAAATTCTTTGCCACAAAGAACGTTTTCTTCTTGGATATAAAAGAGATGTTTTTGATATATTTTTTTTGGACATAAGTAATTGGTTTAAATTATAAATAAAATAAAAATATACTTTTACTTTTTAAACGGAAAATGCCACAGATCATTACATTTTTTTCTTCTGTAATTTATTGATATTTTTAAAATTTAGCCTTGTTTACATCTATAAATAGTCAATTTATTGGCCCTTTAGAAAATTTTAATAATTTCTGATCAATCCTGTCACCACACCCTGAATTTGTAATTCATTTTTTGGATAAATTGGCCCATATCTTTGATTTTCCGGCTTTAAGTATTCATGTCCATTTTCATCTTTCATAAATCTTTTTACGGTATTTCCATTATCGACTAAAGCAACTACAATATTTCCATATTTTGGTTCTAGTTTTTGGTCTACGATAACCAAATCACCTTCAAATATTCCCGCGTCCTCCATGCTATCCCCGCGAACTCTTAATAAGAAAGAATTATCCCGATGCCGTACGCCGATATCACCTACAGAAACAAAATCCACAATGTTTTCCTCGCTCAAGGTAGGACCTCCCGCTGGAATTTCACCAAGCAAAGGTAAGGTAATAACTTCCGAGGCTTTTTCAAATTTTTGTTTTACAGCATTTAAAAGTTTAATACCACGTGGAGTATTGTCTTTCTGCAACATTTTTTTCTCTTCCAAAGCCTTTATAACTTTTATGATGCTATTATCGGATTTCACTTGAAAATATTCTTTCATTTCTTTAATTGTAGGAGATTTTCCATATTCCAACTGATATTCTTCAATAAATTTTAAAACTTGTTCCTGCTTTTCTGTTAAATACATATTTGATTGATTAAAAAATAAATATTGCGACCCCCGCTCACCCCGTTTAATCTAAGCTTAAGCAGGGGGTCTCATGCCTTTTTTCTTAAGTTGGAGGGTGAGCGTGTGCTCTTATATTAGGTGAGCGAACACTCACTGTCAATATTTTTATTATTGACAATTTAAGTCACAAGTTTCTGATTAACTTTAGTGATTTGCGAGGTTTTGGCTTAAAATGAGGGTTGGAGTGTAGATATTAGCAAAGTTCAGGAACCTCTTGTGCACTCTTGAAAAGAAAAAGGGTAGAATTGTTACGTACACTACTACTTAACAAAACTACCCCATGCGTCAATTATACATCGGTAGGT
>Ga0208373_1001500_pt1 | contig 30777 bp, 29 predicted proteins | sample RifOxyC2_FD_184036 | JGI IMG/M metagenome (GOLD analysis project Ga0208373, IMG submission 184036) | Soil microbial communities from Rifle, Colorado - Rifle Oxygen_injection C2 (SPAdes) | ecosystem: Environmental > Terrestrial > Deep subsurface > Rock core/Sediment | place: Rifle, Colorado... | reverse complement strand
AACCGCGGGTTCGAATCCCGCCCTCTCCGCCGAAGGAGGAGGGATGGCTGAGCGGTTTAAGGCGGCGGTCTTGAAAACCGTTGAGGATCAAAAGTCCTCCGTGGGTTCGAATCCCACTCCCTCCGCCAGATTTCCAACTTTGAACCGTAGAAACTGCAAGGGTTTTCGAGCCCTTTGACGGTTTTGGTGGCTCGAGTTTGGAAACTTGCAAATCCATAAGAACATCAAAGACTGGCGTCCATATCGGCGTCAGTTTTTGATTACTGACAGTGAACCCCTCAAAACAAAGCTTCATTAATGTGCGTTTTTGATGCATTGAGCTGGTATTGAACACCTTGTCGGCATGATCCGTGAAGTCCAGTAATTCGTTAAATTTTTGCACGAATTTGTCGGACTTGCCCTCAAGTACCCCTAAACGATCCTGATACATTTCCTTCTCCTTTAAAAGCTCGTCCTGAATCTTTATAAAGACATCGGCGTCAATGATACGCTGGGAACGATCTACAACGATATTGCGAATCTGTTGCTGAACTCTTATAAGCTCACGCTTAAGGCTCTTGCGTTCCTTGTCCTCCTGTTCGAGCCTTTCTTTGGCAAAATATTGAAAATAAGAATCGAGTACCTTCTTAAATTTATCTGGTAGATGAACCCTTGATAAATGGTTAGCGACTTGTTCCTCAACAACTTCCCATCGCATATATTTGCGTTCGGTGCAGTTTTTATCCTGCCAGTGAGTGCAAGAATAATATAGATGACCTTTCTGCATCTGTCCGCAGAGCGTAGACCCACACACAGCACATCTCATAAACCCTGCCATAGGATACGAATGCTTACGAGTACGATCAGCGTAATGATTATGCTGTTGGACGACTTCCTGAACATCATCAAAAAGCTTCTTGGAGATTAATGGTGGAAAGTTTGCCTGACAGGTGGCTGATCGAGTTTTTATAAGACCGTAGTAAATCGGATTGCAAAGAAAATGCTCAATTGATTTGCGATTAACATGTTTGCCTGATTTGCTTTTGAGACCTCGCTTATTAAGCTCGGTCGACAGAGAGTCGTATGAATACTTGCCGGTGGCGTAAAGTTCAAAAGCCAGCTTTATATAAGGTGCTCGAATATTATCAACAATAAGAGACTTGGTCTTTTTATCGTTCGTATACCCAATTGGTGCATACCCAGGAAACCTGCCACGCTCCACGGCCTCTTTAAGGCCTTTCCTGACCTCCCAGCTGATGTTTTGAGATGTCCACTGGGCAATAGAAGCCATGATGTTCTCAACCAGCTCTCCGGAAAAAGACTCATCAAATTGCTCGACCACTGAGACAAGTTTGGCATCGTGCTTTTTAAGCATCATCTTAATGGCGGCGTAATCAGCCACATTGCGACACATACGATCAAGCTTGTGGACTAAGATGACATCAACCTTGCTGTCAGTCTTTGCTCGATGAAGCATTTTCTGAAGCTGTGGACGATCAGTCGTTCTGGCTGATTCGCCCTTTTCCTCATAGATACCATCTGGGAGTAAATTCCAGTGATGATCCATTCCATATTTTTGGCACGCTTTAACCTGTGCCGGAATACTCAATTCTCGTTCGGCCTGACGAGAGGTAGAAACACGGCCATAAATTAAATAATTTGTACTCATACTATTTGTTATAAAAAACAGCAGGGCTCTTGGCGAGCCCTGGGGTTAGTATTTTTTTATGTGATAAATTAATCGACCTATCGGCTTAACCCCTTTGATAGGGTAGGTCTTTTTAATGCCTGATTGACTCGTTGTAATTTCTAAAGAGTCACCACGCTTTTTGTAATAAGTCATGACCAGACCGTCTGGCGTATTCAGTGCCACGATGTCTCCATCATTAATCTCAATATCCGCATCAAGCATAATCAGGTCGCCTTCGATTATACCTGCCTCCGGAAATGGAGTAACAGAAACTCTGATACCAAATATACGGTGATCACGCACGATTCCATTTTTTGGAATAAAAATAAATTCCTCTGCATGTTTGAGGTGCAGGTCAAGATCGTCCACTGGAATCGTATTGAATAGTGGCATCTTATAATGAGCAACCTCGTCAGCCGTGATTGTTTTTTTCAACTCCTCCAAACCAGCTTCCAATTTGTGAGTCATCTCCTCGACACGCTTCTCGCCAGCCTCCTTGATATTAAATTTATAATCAGAGGAAAGACTGACCTTGTGAATTTTTGCTTCGGTCCACTGTTTGCTTATTTCCTCCTCCGATGTCTCGTAAGCCTTTGCCAAAAGACCCAACTGCTTCTGCGAAGGGAGCCGGGTATCGTTTTCCAGCTGGCTGACATAGCTGGCAGAAAAGCCAAGGCGATCGGCAATATCCTTGGCTGTCCACTGATTCGTTTCTCTTTGTTTTTTTAGATATGAGCCAAATGACATATTTTTGTTATTTGCTTAATTAATAATCCCTGATTACATCTTAGTATAATATAGCAAATATGTAAAGATTAAGCAAATATGCTTATCCACAAGAGCAGTAATTGACGAATTAAGCAAAATTGCTTAATATGACTATAGAGGTCTAATTTATCAAACTATGAAAAAAACACCAACCAACATACGACTGAGGGATCTTAGAATCGAGAAAGGGCTAACGCAATACAAACTAGCCCGTATTCTTGGCTTCAAGCATAACACAGCGATCAGCCGATATGAGACCGGACGAAAACGGCCGAATTTGGAAACCGCCCAGAGAATTGCCCTAGCGTTGGGGGTAAAAGTAGAGGATATTTTTTTGCCTTAGAAGTTAAGCAAAAACGCTTAATGGAAAGGTGTGTGAGGATCAATAAAAGTGTGAGGTCACTCTTATGAACCAAACCACATGTCCAAACCAACAAAGGATGAGGAAGCTCTTATCGAGCTTACTAAAAACGCTTTGTCCGAGGTGCTCGGGCGAGAACCGAGTAAGCAAGAAGTTTGGCGTGTCCATGCTGGCTTCAAGCGCATGGCATTCATGCTATTGGAGCATTTAGATCACATCAAAAAGTATGACAACGAGAATTCTAATCAAAAGAATAATTCAGAGGATCTGGAAACGGATGACTCGCAAACCACCAACCCGGAGAGAACTCTTGGCGAGGCGGGAGAGCCTGCTCTGTAATTTTACAATCCGAGAATTAGAGAACCCGAATATTCGGCGTGGCTTTTGCAGAGCAATGGACAACATCGACCGAGCTCTGCCGAAATCCAGAGAATGGTAGATAGCACCTTACTCTCCCCTCAATGACGCCAGGCGTGAAGGGAGGAATAAGGCGCGATCTGTAGGTCGGTCACGCCTTTTTATTCACGGCCATGTCGGACGATAAAATAAAAGTAAGAGATTTAAGAAATGGCGATTGGTTCTGGATTAGCAAAGTACTTCTCGATGAGTATGGAAGCAAAATCAAACCGATCGGTATTGCTATTTATAATTGCCTCGCTGAACACGCCAATCAGGAGGGTTTTTGTTTTCCATCTCACAAGCTTATTGCTGACAAAATCGGCTCGAGTGTTTCCAGTGTACAGAGAGGTATCCGACAGATGATCAAGCTTGGACTAATAAACAAGAAACGCCGTAAATTTTCCAATGTGTATTACCTGTTAAAAGTAGATAGGTCAGATAGACCGAACTTAAATAAGACCGGTCAGTCTGACCGGCAGTTCGGTCATACAGACCGGTGGGATCGGTCCAATGGACTAACTAACAAGAATAAAGAAAAAGATTTAAATAAAAAGAATTGCGTGGCAGATAAAAAAACTGTGGATAACTTAAATGAGATGAGGTCAATGTTAGCCGAAAAAATGTCCATTGGAGGGGTAAAGATAAAAATCATAGACGGTAAAAAGCACATGTGGACGGGACAGAAATGGGTAGCAGTCGAGGATACTTAGATTGCTTTTAACGGTTCGGGGAGGAGGTCGAACCCGAGCTTTTAATTGGTCGTTTATTAATCATTTATGATCAGGGCTCAAAAAACCCACAAATAAAAACAGTATGGACAGAGATGAATCCAATGTCGGCAATTGTCCCCATTGCACAAAGGTAATTTTTCGTGATGCGGTTTTCAATTCCGAAGCTGTATTTGTAACCCGATGTCCTCACTGCCAGAAACCCGTAAAAGTGTGCATAAGGAAAAAAGTCGAGGTTATATTACTTCCGATGGATGATCGTAAAGGAAGTGACAAGTCGGGCACGAAGCTGACTGGGATTGTCTTTGTCTTGTTCCTTCCAACAGCAATCGATCTTGTATTAGACAGCTTTGAAATTTTGAACGGTTTATTCTGACTCAGTGGTGACATAAAGCAAAAGGAGCCCTTTTTGAGCCCCTTTTTTGCCGTTTGTTTGCCCTTGTGGCGAGCTTTCTACAGCTCTTCCGACAATTCCACAGCATCATCCTCATCAAGACCGTATTCCTCCATAATTTCCTGAACATGCTCGGCTTCTTCCTTGTCGAGATCGTGACTTTCCATTAATTCTGCGACATCTTCGGTGGGAGTGTCATCGTCCTCGATTTCTTTTTCAATATCGTCTGACATATTTTTATTTACTATTTATTGTTCGAACATAATTGCAATAGTCACAATTAGGATCGGCTTCAGGAATTGTTTCTCCATTCAAACAATTGTGTGCTTTTATGATCGTCTTTTCTACCCACGAATCATCACCCTCGTAAGGGATTAAAGTTATATCAAATTCAAGTTTTCCATCAAATGCCTTTCGGTCTGTCTGGCCGTTGCAATAAACGAAATAGCCAGTGTTAGAAACCTTGTATCCATTCTGACGAAGCAACCACTGGTAGACCTCCATCTGTCTCTTATAGCCAATTTGCCAATCTTTATTCAGCTCAGTTATGTCCTCATCTTTTGATGTGGATTTGTAATCAACAACGATATATTCGCCCTTAGAATTTATCCAGAGATCATCAATCGCACCGAATATCAAAAAGTTTGTAAGCTCGTGCAGGTGTTGAATGCCTGTAAAATTATGTCGCCATTTGTCCAAGTCCTCGTGGGCAACCGGACGAGCATCAACGCTATATTTTTCAATAAGAGGATGTTTCGTGCCATTTGCACGATGAATATCAAACTCAAGTTTTAATAGATGGTCAACTGCCGAATTGAGAGCAAAAGGAAAACCCGGTGGCCGGCCGACACCAAGTTTGCGATCGTAGTAAAAACATCTTGGACAATTTAAGAACAGATCAATTTTAGATCGCGACAATTTAAAAGGCTCGGCGACTTTTGAATCGTATAGACCTCTTACTCTTTGTGCTGTGTAGTATTCTGACATATTTTTTGTATTACCAACCTGCTTGAGATGTGACTTTTTCCTCTTTTCTTTGACTTCGTTCACTTCGGGCGGTCTTTAAGGATCCACGAAGGCTGGTCTCAAGCTCGTTGAATTCTTTTTGAAATGATTCAAAATCACTCAATTGAGGAGGATTTTCTCGTTGTAAATCACTACGATTATGGGCTAACAAAAACCCCGAGATTCTTCCATGCAAATCGGTAATTTTTAATGCCAAATCTTTATCAAAGACAACCTCTTCTAAATTTTGCACTTTGATATGATCATCATATCTTTGAATCGTCCCAGCAAACAAAACCTCCTCGATTAAAGCCTCGCAGGCACTACGCAAATAATCGAAAGCTGATCCGAGATGGATTTCTTGTGTTGTGGAATCGAGAGTATCAATATCTTTGACCGCTTCTTGTGCTTTGGCCTTTAAATTCGCCAATGTTGCAAGCTTCGGACTGGCATTATCTTCAACGCAACCAGGAATACCATCAACTTTTTTCATCCAGTGAGCTACAAAAGGAATATTAAATTTATTTGCATATTTAACGAGCTGACTCATAAACACCATGTCATGAGTAAGAATTAATACCTGTCTTTGACTGGCCTCTTTAGTTAGTCTTTCGGCAATTTTATCTTTTCTTTCATGATCAAGTGATGTGACAGGATCGTCAAAAATTATACCGCAATTTTTATTATCCAATTGAACTTCAGTGAGAAAATCGGCTAACGAACAAGCGTTTTGTTCGCCCTCGCTTAATATCTGACTGGGATTATAATCCTCCGCGAAATCTAAACGATATTCTTTGACAGTATTTCCTTGCTCTCCACTCGTATTCATTACTAAATTAAAATCACAACCAAGACTGGCTAATTCTTGATTAAATACTCCTTTATAACTACTTCCAACACGAACCAAAAATGACTCGGTTCGTTTTTTGGTAGTAGCCATTTTAATACCAGAAAAACTGACACCACCTGCTTTTGATGACCATTTCAAGAAGGACAAATACTCAAGAGCTGCATCTTTGACGGCAGTAGCTTCTTTTTTATGTTTTAGAGAATTTAGCTTTGCGTTGAGTGTGGCAATCTCAACAGATGGATCAACGAGTTTAGATTCTTCCGCAGTCTTTGCATTTATTATTCCGGTAATTTTTTCTAAATTTATCGTAGGTATGCCATCCGTGCTAACAGACTCATATTTTCCAAGTTTATCAATCCAATCATCAAGAACATCAGACACAGCCGAGAATTGTGTTTTTAACTCAGACAGATAGGTAGAATTTTCTTCATTCAGTATTTTTACACCAGCATCTGTTGCTAAAAATTTCGGATACAAAGTTTTTGCTGATCTAAGATTTTCTAAGGCAGACTTTTGCTGAGACACCAATAAAGCAAGCTCAGACTCCGCCTTACTTTCAAGAAATTTCCAATATTTTTGAAAAAGAGTTTTTGCATCAGATGATAGTTCCTGATGGCAAAGTATGCAGTGATTAAGATCGTTGTCCCCATTGGCTACTTTTTCATTATCATAAAGAGTCTTGGCTGTTGATATAAGAGCTTTCCATTCAGGGCTACCAATAGTTTTTACGATGCCGTCATTAAAACTTTGTACACTCAGGCTTTCAACTATTTTCTTTTTCTCAGCAATATCAGAAATTATTTTGTTTATAGTGTCTCTCTTTGCTTCAGTGAAGCGATCAATCGTTGATTGTAGTGTAGATTTTAATGCAGTTAAATTTTGTCTATCCGATGCCAATTGAGCCTTCTTTTTTGTGATATCGAGTTTTTTCTTTTCATCAATTTGCTTGCTTAAATCTAATATTTTTGGTTCGTCTGTTGTTGTATTAAAATTCGCATGTTTAAGAAAATCATTCACTTCCGTAGATGCACTTATGCCTTTACAAAACAATGCCGTGTCTGATGTGGCGTCATCAGATAAAAACATTGAGGCAAAAGGATTGTCCTTTTTCTTTTCATTTTTTTCGTTCTGAAGTTTCTCTTCAAGTTTTGAGATAGTATCGGCAACTTTATCAAATATTTTTATTTGTGCCGGTGTAAAATTAACATTATTTGATTGATCAAGATGTATTAAAACACTTTCTGAATCGAAGACCGAAAAACATTTGAGATCGTCAATATTTTCACCAAGAGAATATTCAATATCTTGCGTGCTTCCGGATCCGTCATCAATAACAAAGGTGGCCTTTGCTTGCGGTCCGGGTATTGAGGCAATTTTAACATTTGGTAAAATTTCACGCTCTCCCCTCGAAAAACAGGCGTTGCATAAAAGTCTACTAACTCCGCTTTTACCGCTACCATTTCCGCCATAGATCAAGGTTAAATTTGATCCAAATTTGATAGAACAGCTACCAGAGATGGCATTAACATCAGAGAAATCTTTAACTTCAACTATTTTCTTTTTTTGAGCAGACGAAACCGATCCATCTTCTGCGTTTGTGGTATCAGTAAATATTTCATTCTTAAAAGATATCTCTGGCTTAGTACCCGGAATCGGATCTATTAAACCTAAGTGTTCGGATAAATATTTGTAACACAAATCAACATCTTCGTCTGTTAAAGATTCGTTTTCAAGATTAAGTTTCCAGACATACTTCTCCCAAAAAGGCTTGCTTGATAGCCATGTCTCTAAACTTTCAACTGGTGTGCCTTTGTCTGTGCTCATATATTTTATTCATTACCCCAATCCTTGCACAAGACTTCGGCTTGCTCCAAAACAGTCTTTGTAGCTTGTTCTTGCTTATCCGGTGGGTAACCGTATTTATTTAGTAACTTCTTAACATAGACACGAAGCTTGGCTCGAACCTGCTCTTTGAGCGTCCAATCAATCGTGGTGTTTTTGCGAAGCATGGCGACCAATTCTTGTGCTATCTGTTTAAGCGTATCGTCTCCAATTTCCATAACAGCACTGTCGCTTTCGCAAAGGGCGTCATAAAAAGCAATTTCATCTTCTGTAAGATTTAATTCACTGCCTCTCTCTTTTTCCTCGCGAATCTTTTTTGCCAACTCAACCAATTCGGCGATCACTTGAGCCGCCTCAATGGTTTGATTCTGATATTTTTTAATAGTCTCCTCGAGCATTTTCACGAACGAACGAGATTTGACCAAATATTTTCTTTGCATCGTTCTGATCTCGTCATTCAATAATTTCTTTAACAATTCGAGAGCGATGTTTTTGTGTTCAAGATTTCTGACCTCTTCCAAAAATTCATCAGACAAGACTGCGATGTTGGGAGATTTAAGCCCGGCCGCATCAAAGACATTCACGACTTCATCAGAAACAACAGCATTGGAAACGATTTGTTTAATGGCCTGATCGTAGTCTTCTTCTGTCGGTCCGCCTTGTCCGCCATTCTGATCAAACTTGCGAATGACAGCACTGACAGCTTGAAAGAATGCGATATCGTCTCTGATTTGCAATGACTCATCGCTAGGAACGGCCAACGAGAAAGCATGAGACAATTCGGTAACAGCTTTGAGATAACGATCCTTGCCTTTATCAAGACTTAAGATGTAGTCCATTGCTCCGGAAATAACCCGTGTTTTTTCCGATGCCTTTGACGAGAAGTAAGTCGAGTAATCAAATTGATGATATAAAGCTTTTACAACCTCGTATTTTTCTAACATGACAGAGACGGCTTCCTCTTGTGGAATCGTTGGTGTTTCTTTGTCGTTATCAGCGTAATAAGAAAGGGCTTCTTTAAGGGACGGAGCGATTCCAAGATAATCAACAATCAAACCACCTTGCTTGTCTTTGTAGACACGATTGACTCGAGCGATAGCCTGCATTAGACCATGGCCTTGCATCGGTTTATCGATATACATCGTATGTAGGACGGGCACATCAAAGCCGGTAAGCCACATATCACGGACAATCACAAATTTAAGCTCATCCTTTGGCTCTTTCATTCTCTTGGCAATCAATTCTCGTTCGTCCTTAGTGTGTATGTGTTTTTGGAAGCTGGCCGGGTCGCTTGCCGAACCAGTCATAACCACTTTGATGAATCCTTTGTTTATATCATCGTTGTGCCATTGCGGACGAAGTTTGATAATCTCATCATAAAGCTCAACAGCAATTCTTCGGCTCATGGACACAAACATACCTTTGCCCTCTATAGCATCACGGCGAGCCTCAAAGTGAGCAACGACATCTTTGGCAATTAGCTTGATGCGTTTATCAGAACCAACCATAGCTTCCAGCCGGGCCCATTTGCTTTTGAGTTTTTCTTTTTTAGCAACTTCTTCACCTTCGGTCAGTTCTTCAAATTCAGTATCAATGTGAGGTTTTTCTGATTCAGATAACTGGATCTTTGCTAACCGTGCTTCATAATAAATCGGAACGGTAGCGTGATCCTCAACAGCACGAGTGATATCATAGACATCAACATATTCACCAAAGACCGCTCTGGTATTTTTATCAGATAATTCAATCGGTGTGCCGGTAAAACCAATAAAGGATGCATTAGGCAGGGCATCATGCATATGGCGAGCAAAGCCATCAATAAAATCATATTGACTGCGATGAGCTTCGTCAGCAATCACGACAATATTGCGTCTGTCGGATAATAGCGGATGTTTTTCGTCTCTGTTTTCTGGGAGGAATTTCTGAATCGTGGTAAAGATGACACCACCTGAAGCAACACTCAATAGTTTCTTAAGATCAGCACGATCTTTGGCCTGTGTGGGAGTTTGGCGGAGTAATTCGTGACAATTTGAGAATACACCAAATAACTGATCATCAAGATCATTTCGGTCGGTAAGTATAACGAGCGTTGGGTTATCCAATACCTGAATAATTTTGCCAGCGTAAAATACCATTGTCAGAGATTTGCCGGAACCTTGAGTATGCCAAACAACGCCAGCCCTGCGGTCGCCTTTTTCTGAAGTGGCATCGATAGTTTTGACTATTGCTTTATTGGTAGCGTGATATTGGTGATAAGCTGCGAGTTTTTTGATTGTGGTTTCTCCGTCAGTTTCAAAGACGATAAAATTCTTTGCGATATCCAAAAGATGGTTTTTGGTAAATACTCCCTTGATCAAAATTTCCATCTCCGGAATAGAAGCCGGAGCGACAGTTTCTCCGTCTATGGTTCGCCATTTCATAAAGCGTTCCATATTTGCCGTAAGCGAGCCGATGCGACTATCAATACCATCACTGATTATACAAAGGGCATTATAAGTAAAAAGAGAAGGGATGTCTGACTTATAAGTTTGAATCTGATTGAAAGCATTTCTAACGGTAGCATTAACATCGGCTGGATTTTTTAATTCAAAGACCGCTAAAGGTAATCCATTCACAAAAACAATAACATCCGGACGGCGGTTGTGATTGTTTTCAATAACAGTGTATTGATTAACCGCCAACCAGTCGTTATTTGATAAATTCTTATGATCTACAAGATACACTTTGTCGCCGGCAATAGAGCCGTCATCACGGCGATACTCGACATCAACACCTTCGGCCAGCATTCTATGAAAAGCGTGATTTGTTTCCAAAAGACTCGGATTAGAATAAGCAACATTAATAACTTTTTTAATAGCATCCTCTTGGGCGTCTCGTGGAATATCGGGATTGATTGCTGAAACAGCGGATCGTAATCTGCCGATCAAAACAATATCTTTATACGACTCACGCTCTGGCGATTCACCATCGGGAGCAATGTTCGGTCCAAAGACAATTCCAAAACCCAACTCCTCGAGCCATTCGAGTGTTGCGTTTTCCAAATCTGATTCTGTGTATTTGTAGTTAGTCATAATATTTAAGATTTATTATTTTTTGCTTGTATCCATCCGAACAAATGTCTGAATATTTGCTCCGAAATACTGACCATTGCCTCTGTTGCTTCTATGATTGATTTTTCTGGTATGTTCTGTTGGTCGGAAATCACGAAACTCATACGACCGTCTTTCTTTAATTCTTCCACTGTGCTGAATATATGCTTATCGCTGACATGGATAAATTTTGACGATTCGCGATATAGATTGATAACCCACTCTGTTTCTTTTTCCTTTGACAATGACTCCGCCAAGTAGGTATCTGTCATAAATTGCCCGGTCTTATCTTTTAACTTGCTCGTCCGTTCTCCTCGCAATTTACTCATTGAAAATTCGTGCGGATCAGGAGCAATAAAAGAAGCGTGTAAATTTAATAAATTATCCAGGTGAAGCCTGACTATGGGAGCTGAGCTTAAGAAATTGTTTTGCCTTATCAAATTACAAAAACCAGAGGTTAATAAAATTGATCTTTTTACAATTCCAAGCACAAACAAATCCAGAGGATAAAGGTTGCCATTGGCAGACTCCAACATTTCTTTAGTCACCTTGATAAAAGGCTCTTTTGAGGTCTCCAATTTATAAAGTATTTTGTCTAAATTTGTTTGATTTTCCATAACATTATTTGACTCTTATTTTCCCGTTCATAAGTCTGGGGAGCAGTAAATCTCTCAGTGTAGAAAGATTTTTGATTTCGTTATAATTCTCGACCAGTTTTTGAAAAATTGGGTTTGCGACATCAGCAAAACGATCAAGCATATCCTGAGATGGAATTGGGATCTCTAGCGATTTAGTTTCAATTGGACTTAAATTCTGTTGAGCGGTCCCACGAGAAATACCGATTAGCGTATTTTGAAAATCTTTTTGCCTAAATAGAAAATAAGTAAAAGCCCGATTATTTTCATCAATAGGTACTAAGTTTGCTACACGCTGATTTAACAAATAGTTTTCACCGTAAACAAAACAAACTCGTCCGACATTTCCAGTTAATGACAAAAGTATATCGCCATTATTCAATCTGCAATGAGTCGGCACCTTTGAAGGTATTTCACTAAGAGAGTCTGTGCATTCTGGGACAAAAAAACCATCTTGGACATTTTTGATGGTAACTAATTTATAATTACCATTCTCGTCAAACATACTGCTATGAAATGGAAAGCCAGATTCAACTCGTATCAGGTCAGAAACTTTTCCTATTTTCCAACCATCTTGCAATTTTTGTTCGTCATCAACAATCCACTGCTTAAATAATAAGCCCCCAAGTTTTTCAAGATTAAAATTTATTTTGCGATTAAGTTTGATTTTATCTTCAATCGCTGACAAAATTTCTGCAATTTGTTTTTGCTCATGCAAAGGTGGCACCGGAACAAAAAGCTCATTAATGTCTCTCTGATATAAGTGAGGAATTACAGCCCCCTCTATTCTTGAATATACTAAATTTTTAAAATAGTCTGAATGAAAATAATGAAACAAGAAGTCTTGATTAAGTATACTGTTTTTATTATTTCTAATTACAAACACGCCAGAGGCAACGGTAGCGGGTTCTGGTAATTTATTTATATACGCAAGCTTGCCAATAGTTCCGTCTTTCGTCATTAATATGTCTCCATCCTTTAGCATTATTTCTGGAGATTCATCATATCTATCTTTACTAATTCTACCCACAGTTTTCCAATCAATCTCATCGTTACCAAATTGCAAGCCGTTGATTATGGCAAAACCATCATCAAGATATTCTGATTTTTTAAGACCTTTCCATCCAATCCTGCCTTTAATAAGTATATTTTCTTGAAGTTTGCAAACGCTCCACCCATGTGGGATAAGTCCGATTTCCGTTGATTTAAATTTTGTGGCGATTTCCGTACTCATAGTTATTTTATTTCAAATCCAATACTTTTTAGATTTTTCTTTACACGATTTTCAAGTTCTTTTGATTGTTTAAATTGTTCAGAAAGTTCAACTGTGATTTTTGTCATTTTTTCGTCAAAGGTGCCGTCATCTTCCTCTACAAAATCAGAACCAACATAACGGCCGGGAGTAAGAACAAACCCGTTCTTTTCGACTTCCTCAATTTTAGCTGCTTTACAGAACCCTTTCACATCCTCGTATTTTCCGTCGACAGTTCGCCAAGCGTGATATACTCCGGTAATTTTATTTAAGTCATCACTGGTTAATTCACGGTTCTTGCGAGTAACCATTGTTCCCATTTTGCGAGCATCAATAAAAAGAATCTCATCGTGGCGGTTGCGAAATTTATGGTTATAGCGATCGCGAGAAACAAACCACAGACAAGCCGGAATCTGCGTGGTGTAAAACAGCTGACTTGGGAGTGCAACGATACAATCAACTAAACCATTTTGAATTAAACTTTTTCTTATTTCTCCTTCTCCTGATGAGCTTGACGAAAGTGATCCGTTGGCCAATACAAAACCAGCAATACCAGTAGGAGCAAGATGATGAATCATGTGTTGAATCCATGCATAGTTTGCATTATTTACGGATGGTGTTCCATATTTCCATCGGACATCGTCTTTTAATCGCTCACCACCCCAATCACTGATGTTGAAGGGAGGATTTGCCAAAATAAAATCTGCTTTTAAATCTTTGTGCAAATCATTATGAAAAGTGTCGGCGTTGTTCGGTCCGAGATTGCCCTCAATACCACGAATAGCAAGGTTCATTTTGCAAAGTCGCCATGTGGTAGGGTTTGACTCCTGCCCATAAATAGCCAAGTCGTGAGTTTGACCGCCGTGTGCTTCCACGAATTTCTCGCTCTGCACAAACATACCGCCGGAACCGCAACAAGGATCGTAAACACGCCCCTTGTATGGCTCAATCATTTCAACAAGAAGTTTGACGACAGACTGGGGAGTAAAAAACTCTCCACCGCCTTTGCCTTCTGCACCAGCGAATCGTCCAAGAAAGTATTCATAAACACGACCAAGCACATCTTTACTTCGGCTGGCTCTGTCACCAAGACCGATGGAACTCATAAGATCAATCAATTCACCAAGCCTAACCTTATCAAGATCGGGGCGAGCATAGTTTTTTGCCAAAACACCCTTGAGACTTGGATTGTCTTTTTCAATTGCAATCATGGCATCGTCAAGCAACTTTCCGATTTCCGGTTTTTTGGCATTAGCTTTCAAGTATTCCCAACGAGCTTCCTGTGGCACCCAAAACACACCCTCAGCAAGATAAGCATCCTTGTCTTCCTCTTGGCCAGCGTAATAGTCCTTGTCGTTTTTGATTTCATTAAAAACCTCCTCAAAAGAGTCGGAAATGTACTTGAGGAAAATCAAACCAAGAACCACATGCTTATATTCAGCCGGATCCATATTATTCCTCATTTTGTCAGCCGCCGACCAGAGGGTTTCTTCAAAGCCAATGTTAGCGGAAGATGCCTTTTTTGCTTGTTTTGCCATATATTATGATTGCTTATTTATACGATATTTTTATAGTTACATTGTACCGCACTTGACTATAATTTGTCAATAATATACAATGGAAATAAGAAAAGTTATCAATTCCATCAAATAACATAGATATGGACAGCTTAATAGCAAAATTATATCAATCCACGAAAACAATCCTGTCAACCAAGGATTTGGCCTTAATTTGGCAAGAAAACGACAAATTCAACCTGAATGCCAAGATAGCCTATTATGTAAAGCAAAAAGCCCTGATCAGACTGACAAGAGGCGTTTTTGCCAAGAGTAAAGACTACAATTCAAAAGAATTGGCAACCAGTATCTACACCCCCTCTTATATCAGCTTTGAGACAGTTTTGAGAGAAGCAGGTGTGATTTTCCAGCATTACGAAACGATCTTTGTCGCATCCAAGTGGCCGAAAACAACCAAGATAGACAAATACACGATCACATTCAGAAAATTAAAAGATGCGGTCCTGTTCAATTCAACCGGAGTTATCAGCAAAGACAATTACAGTGTAGCGACAACCGAAAGAGCCTTCTTGGATATGATTTATTTATTCCCGAATTATTACTTTGATAATTTGAAATCAATCAACTGGGAGAGGTGCGATGAGATCGCAAAAATTTATAACAATAAGCAATTGATAAAACGATTGAATAAATATCGCAAAAATTATGCTCAATAGAGAAAAACATCAATTAATAATGGGTCAGATTTTGAAGGACATCTACACCGATGTCTCAATCAGTCCGCTCTTAGGATTCAAAGGTGGTACTTGTGCCTATTTCTTTTATAGCCTGCCGAGATTTTCGGTGGACTTGGATTTTGATTTGCTGGTGGTCAACGAGGAAAACCAAAAGTTAGTTTTTGAAAAGATCGTTGCTATTTTGAGCAAATACGGACAAATCAAAGATCAATACATTAAAAGATTTACAGTGTTTGCATTACTCTCCTACGGCGACGATGATCACAACATCAAGGTGGAAATCAATGTCAGAAAATTAGTAGATAATATCCAAGACCACTACGAGATGAAAGAATATCTTGGCATTTCAATGTTTGTTGCTAAAAAAGATTATTTGTTTGCCAGTAAGCTCTCGGCTTTAACACTCCGAAATGAAACAGCAATGAGAGACATCTATGATATTCATTATTTTGCCAAGAGCAATTGGGATATCAATGCTGAAGTGGTAAAAGAAAGAACCGAAAAGACCACCAAAGAATATCTGGCCGACTGCATCGCATTCATAGAAAAAGTAAAAGATAATCAGATAATGCAGGGCTTGGGCGAACTGATTGATAGCGAAAAAGAAAAAGCATGGGTTAGGAATCATTTGAAAACCGACACTATCTTCATGCTGAAAAATTATATGTCGGTGATAAAATAAAAATAATATGGCAAAAAAAGAGCAAAAAAAACATACTCCCGAACCGGAAAAATCAGACAAGAGATATCTGAAAAAGTTTGAGATCGTTGAAACCGATGTCGAACTTCCTATTCAAGGACAAGTCCGTGATCCGGAGGATCTATATAAATTCTTAAAAGACTTGGAAAACGAAAGCGTTTCCAAGGTTATTGGAATTTATTTGGATGACAAGAACCTATTTCTTGGTCATCAGGTTTTTCTCGGCTCTTCGCCTAAAGCTTTTGATACGCAATTGCTCTATCATTACTATGCCTTATTTTTAGCAAAGAAATTCATCGTCTTAATCAACCATCCCGGATCAACTGACCCGACTCCTGATGAAGCGGATAGAAAATTAATCAGGGCTTTACAGGCCGATGCACAAGTTTTGTCATTCAAACCTTTTTTTGCCGATTTCATCATTGTGGCCAAGCGATCATACTTCAGCATGTCGACCAATGATGGTACCGCCTGCCATTGTGGACACCAAGAATACATACCGGAATAAAATTAAATTGAAATATATGAAAGTAAACAACAAAATTATTCTAAGCGTAGTCATTGCTGTAGCGATTATTGGATTAGCCAGCTGGATTTTTTTCTCAGTTAACAATGATAATCAGACAAGCAACTTGCCGACTGACGAGAACAATCAGCAGGTAGTAGAAACGAAACTTCAAGCACCTGATCAGGATGCACTTGCCAAAGCAGAAGAAGCAATAAGAAACTTTATGGCTTTGCCAAATTTAACTTTTCAATACATAACGACTCAAAAGCATCCATCAAACTTTACTGTCGGAAAGTCAACGGCAATCGCTGATGGAGCAATCCGCATGGATACTCCATCTGAATGGGATCGTCCAGTCCATGTAATCCAACAAAAGGAATACATAAATGAACGATGTGAAGTTTATGAATATGAAGTACTGGCGAAAACAAATCAGGTCATTGAAGTCCATGTCCGATATCCTAAAGAAGTAGAGCAGACACTTGCAACAACTGGGCTTAAAGCATCAGAGTGTGAAAGTTATGGGTCAATGGAAATTCCTTTAAAAACGAAGGATGTTATTGAAAAGTCTGCATTTGAATACCTTGGCAGGGATCCGGAAAATGCAAAGATTCTCATCAGATCAGATATTCAACCCGAATACATTTCGAGTAAAAAAGGATCTGCAAATCCAGCCGCCAACGAATGGAAATGGGAGGATAAAAGCGTTTCATTGCCGGAGGGATTAACTGGCGATCCATGGCAACACCCGATAATCAGAGTTATCATGACGAGCGGAGGCAAACTTTTATACTATCTAAATACGACAGGTTTGTTTGCTCAATAAAATTATGCACAGAAAAAACTATTGTGCTGATTTTTGAAAAGTAGTATAATACAATTAACAATCAAATAGAGTTATGCCTTACGAGGCATCCTGAAAGGAATTCCGGGTTCAAGAGCTCGTGATCCATTATCACTTTTGTGGTAATCGGTCACGAGCTCTTTTTGTTTGTTACCAGCTCTCTGCCACGCCCAATAACGGTCGACATCCAATCTTGTTAATCGACCTCACACTGCCCGAGCTCAAGGGTTCGGGTAATAAAAAATATACAAGGGATGTGGGCGTGGTAGAGATTTGAGATTTAAAAAAATATATGTTTAGTAAATTTCAAGCATTGCCGAGTTACTTCGGCGGAAAAAGAAAACTGGTCAAGCACATTTTCAAACCGATCAAAAAGACCGAGGGAATTTTTATTGATGCCTTCTTGGGAGGCGGATCAGTGAGTCTCTATGCAAAAGCAAAAGGATATAAAGTTATAAGCAACGACATCGCCTTCCGATCGGTAATAATCGGTCGAGCGATCATTGCCAACAATTCCGTAAAACTTGAGTCCGAGGATTTAGCCAGACTATTTTTTGAAACAAAACATGACAGCTTTATAAAAAAGAATTACTGCCCGAAAGTATTCACCAGCAAGATATCCGACTTTTTAGATAATGCATTTGCCTCCGCCAATAAGGTGGAAAATGATACCAAGCGATACCTTTTGTTACATTTATTGATTAAGTTTATTCTCTCGTGCCGACAGTTTGGCAAATTTACGCACACCCGGGACACGCTGGACTTGGAAGCTCGAAAATGGGAATGGCCTCTTCGGTCCAAATCGCATGCACCGAAAAATCTGCGGATGATACAGAATCCGATGATGACCTTAGAAAAATTGAAAGATGAGATAAATCACGGCATCTTTGACAACCATCAAGACAGCGAAATACACCAAAAAGATGTTTTTGATTTTTTGAAAGATGTCAAAGGCGATGTCGTGTACTTTGACCCTCCATATCCCGGATCTTCTGCTTATGAGGTGGAATACGGAATCTTAGACAACATTCTCGCCAACAAAAAGCTGGATAACAAGCCGAGTGATTTCTCCAACAAAGATGCCGATGAATTTTTGGAAAAAATGTTTGAGTCGGCCAAGCACATTCCGCAATGGATCATCTCGCTTGGACAAAACAAAGAGGATGTGGGGGTAAAGCCGGAAAAACTTTTGGCGATGGTGCAAAAACATCGTAAAGCCGAAGTGCAGATGCTTGACCATAAATGGAGTGTGGCAAATGCCGGAGGTCGAAATCAAAGCAATAACATCGAATACATGATCGTAACTTTATGAAAAAAGAAAAAACTGAAATCAAAATAGTGAAAATAAAAGAGTGTGTTCCGAACTGGTGGAATCCAAACGAAATGAACGCTCGACAATTTACTTCGCTAAAAAAAGCTTTGACCAAATACGGACAAACCAAACCGATACAAGTGGGAGTCTGGCCGAACATGAAAGTCAAAGACGGCTATGTGATCGTGGGAGGTTATCACACTTGGAAAGTCATGGGTGAACTCGGTAAAACTGAGATTGAAGCCAATATCCATGATTTCAAAAATGAGGATGAAGCCAAGCTTTATGGATTAACCGATAATATCCACGGATCAAACCAGCAAATAAAACTCGGCAAACTCGCCTACGAACTGACCCAAAACGGATACTCAATCAAAGATATTGCCCAAAGTCTCGGTGAGGAGGATATCAATGTCAAAGATGCTCTCGACTTAGTAAAAGACGAGATTGAAAAGAAAATGATTGAGCTTAAAAAAGCCGAGCGAGAAAATACCATCATGCTGAACTTTATCGTGGATAAAGACCCGGAAGCGTCAGCCGATGAATTTATTAAAGCCGTGACTGCATTTGCCAAAAGCAAAGGCGTAAAGGTCGAGAAAGCAGTCAAAGACATAAACAGCAAAAGAGAGACCATCGCCCTTGTAAGTTTCAATGTCACCAATCCGCAAAAAGGCGTAATTGACGAAGCGTTGGACATCTTATCAAAGCAATCAAAAATGACCGAGAGTGAGGCAATCGCCGAAGTGTGTAGTCAGTTTATAAATACATTAAACGGCAGTAAACCGCAGTAAACGGCAACGATATGAGCAAAAAAGTCGACATTAAAAGCATCAGGTATCAAGAAGCGATTCGCCTTAAATATAACAACGAATCGTATTCTTCGATTGCCAGAAAAATAAAAGTACCTGTGTCGACTATCGAAAAATGGTTTGCTTTTGGCGGATTGCTCAAAGAGGAATACGAAAAATACCGAGACGAACAGAATCAAATCAGACACGAAAATGGCTTGGAGGTTTTCAAGAAAAATGTGGAAACTGCCTCAAGTATGATTGTCGCTTTAATGGCCAGTGAAAACGATACGGTAAAGCTTAATGCCTCCAAAGAGATTGTCTACCGCCAGTATGGAAAGCCGAAAGAGACGGTAGAACACAAAGGATTATTTGAATCAGGCTTGAATTATGAACAGATACTACGAAAATCAAGAGACAAACCACCCGATGGTTAATAACCTCATTGCTTTCCTGAGGTTATGCGAGGCTGACCCTAAAGTGTTTATTGAGGAGTGTCTGTCCATAAAAACCAAAGACCAAAAGACTGTTCTTTTAAAGTTTAATACCGCTCAATCCATGATTTACGAACGAATCAAGATGCTAAGAGCAAAAAAGAAACCGATCAGAATGATAATTCTTAAAGCCAGGCAAGAGGGCGTTTCAACATTCTGCGAGGGATTGATATTTGAAAAGACGGTTCGTCAAGAAAATACCAACTCGCTGATTGTTGCCCACGAGCCGGAGTCAACTGATGCGATATTCGCCATGAGCAAACTGTTCTACGACATGCTTCCGGTGGATGTTAAGCCGATGAGACGATACGACAACAAAAAGCAGATGGTGTTTGAAAATCCCGATCAGAAAGCAAGAGCCGATGACCCGGGGCTCAGATCAAGAATGGTAATCTCAACAGCCGATAAAGTGAAAATTGGTAGAGGTCTAACACTCCACAACTTTCACGGATCTGAAGTCGCATTCTGGAAAAACGCCAAAGAGCTGATGCTGTCGGTGATGCAAGCGATTCCGAGCCTGCCAACCACCGCTGTCTTTCTTGAGTCGACTGCCAACGGTTTCGGTGGTGACGGCGAATACTTCTACCAAATGGTGCAAGATGCTCTGGCCGGCAAAAACGAATTCGAGCTTATATTCCTTCCGTGGCATTTGATGCCGGAATATAGCCAACCGTTTGCCAGTGAAGCCGACAGAAAACAGTTTGCCGAAACACTAAATGAATACGAGAAAGAATTGCTAAACAAAGAAAACCTGAGATACGAGCAATTAAAATGGCGTAGATGGGCAATCCAAAACCTTTGCGGTGGCGACTTGGATAAATTCAAACAAGAATATCCAGCCACCATTGAGGAATCATTCGTCGCTTCAAGCAAGGCCGTAATTCCGAAACAGTACATTGAAGCTCAAGGCAAATTTGTCAGACAGCCGATAAGAAAACTGGATGACATCCTGATATACGAGGAGCCGAATCTGAACCATTTCTACAGCTTGGGAGCCGATCCAGCCGAGGGTATAGGACAAGACGACTCGGCAATCACGGTAGTCGATAAGATGACCGGACGAGAAGTCGGATTCTACATTGGACAGATACAGCCGGACTTATTTGCTAAGAAAATAAAGCAGACGGCCGAATTATTTAATAACGCTCTGGCAGTAATTGAAATAAATAATCACGGACTGGCGGTAATCAACGCTCTCAAGACCGAATATACGAATATCTATCAGCGAACGGTCTTTGATAAAGCCACAAACACCAAGAGAAAAGAATTGGGATGGAAAACCAGCCAAACCACCAAGCCTCTCATGGTCGATGACTTTATAGCCGGACTCCGTGACGATGATATTGGCTTATCAACCCAAGCGACAGTCAGTCAGATGATGACATTCGTTCATACCAGTGAAAGCAACAAGTACGGTATGGGAGCGGAAACTGGACAAAAAGACGATGCGTTAATCTCGGCCATGCTTGCTTGGCAAGGATTAAAAGAGCTTCCAAGCGAGATGCCAATGGCTCACAAAGGTCGAACAATAAAACTTTACTAAATATGGCAAATACAAAAGAACTGCAAAAATTTAATAGCGAGTACGATGAAGCCAAGAAAAACTTCCTGTACTACTACAAACCCGAATTTGATCGGGGTTATAAGCTATTCTCCTCTTTCAACGGCGATCGTGCCGAGGAATTGGAAAGAACCAATGACGGCGAGGTCTGGCAGTCAAATGTTTTCATTCCTCAAATTTTTTCTTACATCAAAACTTTTTTACAAAAGACAGTCGGGATAACGCCGGACTTCAAGCTTGAGGGAAAAAACAGCGAAGCATTGAAAGATTTGATTGTATGGCTCTGGGAGATTGGCATGAGTGACGACCTGATAGATTACTTCCTACAAGTATTCATCTGCGGAACCACAATCGGAAAAGACTTTCTCAAAAAACAAACCAAGAAAAAGAGAAAAAAAGAAGTCAGCTTTTTAGATAATATCAAAAAACTTATTTTCAAAACCGAGACATCCAAGATCGTCTTCCGTCCGGATTTTGATCCGGTGGATATTTACAATTTCTATCCTCATCCAAGAATGAAAAAGATTGCCGATCCATTCCCGGTATTTCACCGTTATGTGCTGACACTCGATGAAATGAAAGCTCAATATCCCGATATAAACGAAAGCGTTTGGAAGCAATTCCTGAACACGGACGGCGAAGTGGTAAAGTCCGGAGGCGACACCACCGACTATGCCTATGTTAGAAAAGAAGTCCTGATCCAGCTTAGAAAAAACATCCGAGAAACTACCAAGGCCTCAAGTCCAATCGAGGGCAATCCAAACAACCCAGTATCAGCACCAACCAGCGATGAAAAACTGTTTGAAGTCGTTGAACGCTGGATTGATGAAAGATTCACCGTATTTCTGCCAATGGACGGAACACCAATTGAAATCAAGGACGGCGACAACCCCTACGATCACGAACAGAAACCTTATTCCCGAACGGGATTCTTCCCAAGACCATTCTCGTTTTACTGGCTGGGTATTCCGAAACTTGTTGACCATTTGCAAGAACTGCTCAATTCCGTAACCAACCAAAGAGTCGATGCGGTGACCATGAAAATCCATAGCATGATTGCGGCCGCACCGGTGGCTTTGCCCGGGTATAAGCAGTCAACCATAACAGTCAAACCACTTGGAATCTTATGGACTAATGATCCAAACTCAGTCAAAGAACTTAAATTCGGCGATGTTAACTCCTCGGCTTTTATAGAACCAGACCACATCAAGGAAGCTATGCGAATTGCCGTAGGTGTGGATGAATTCACTACTACGGCCGGTGTAGACAGAAAAGAAACTGCTACCGTTGCCTCATTTATGCGAGAAGCAACGCTTGAGGGCGTGAAGCTATTTTTGATAATGCTTCGCAATTCTTACATCATGCACTTTGACCACTGGATCAGCATGATAAAACAATTCTGGACAAAGAAGTCCGTGATGCCCGACAAAGCCGTAGCAATTCTGACCAGACACGGACTTATAACCGATGCCGATGAGAGCGTAAACGGACTCTTTGACGATGAATATGAGATGTCTCTCGAATCAACCGCCTCGTTGGCCACATCATCGGAACTTAGAAAAGCCAAAGATTTGGAACTATGGGAGCTTATCAAAGATGTGAATGAACTGACTGATTCTGAAACCGGAATCGTGTACTCAATCAAAAAATTTAAAATACTAATGAAGCTTTTTGAGGACTACGGCTGGGAGCCAACCAATTACATCACCGAGCAAAAACAGCCGGTCCCAATTCCGACAGACCAAGGCATGCCCACCGGTGAAGCTCCTGCCATTGATCCAAATGAAAATCCAGCACCGCCACTTCCCGGAAATGAAATGGGTGCGATATTAGGAAACGCAATCAAACAATAACCATATGAGTGATAAATTAAACAAACAAACCGAGGAAACGATAAGCAATTTATTTGAGACAAAGTACTTTGAAGCTTTGTCCGAGCTTATTGCCGATGAATTGGAAATAACCAAAACTTGGCTATTAAACAAAGGACTGCCCACCGATGATATTCGGCACTATCAAGGTCGAGCCGAAGGGTTGGGAGTCGTGTTGCTTAGAATAAAAGCAATTCACGATGAATTTATAAAACCAAAAGTATGAAAACCTGATAAAAACAATTTAAGGAAATCGCCAAATTTTGAGAGGTTCAGCTGGCCTCTTGAGATGGGATTTCTGGCGATTTCCACATCTTGAGAAGCCAACCGAGCCTCCACAAAGGGGCTCGGTTTTATTAAACGGCGGACGCTTACAAAGTCTTGAGTGAGGTCGGACTTAGAAAGAACAATCCGTCATTAATACGCCTATGGAAAAACCAAACAATTCCGGCGCCGATCCGAATCCAACACCGTCATTTGACGATGCGGTCGGAAAGGAACAACCGGTCAATTCTGTTCCGTCAGGCACTCCGAGCGGAGAGCAACCTGACAAAAAACCGGACGCTTCGGGTGAACAGCCCAAAGATCAATCCGGCGTAACGCCTGCCGATAATGGCGAAAGTCCCGAGGGTAAACAACCCGAGGGCGACAAGTCCTTCTGGGGCAAATTCAAGAGCGAAGATGATGCAAAACGCTCATACGATGAAGCCCAAACCAAGATCATTGAGCAAGGAAAAGAGATCAACGAATTGAAAACGACACATGAGAAAAACGAACAGTTTCTCTCGGTGCTCGACAAGGCGTTGGCCAAAAATCCCCAACTGGCCGAACAGCTGAAAGCAAATCTTGCCGAAGCGATGAAAGCCAGCGATGACGAGCCAGAGGACACGCCCGATATTGAAGCACTCCTCGATAAAAAGCTCGAGGAACGAGAGATGAAAGCCAAAACAAAATCCGAGATAGATAAATGGATCGAGGAACATCCGGACTTCAAAGAGCCGGATCTTGGCCACAAGATTCTCGACATTATCGAGAAAGAGAAACTCCCGTTCAATGCTCGGACACTGCAATTGGCCTACGACTCCATAACCAAGGATGCCCAAGCCAAGAAAGCAACCGAGGAAGCTTTGAAAAAAGAGGAAGTGAAAAATCTCGAGCGAGAAAACGCATCAGGTGTCGGAGGCGGTTCACCAACCGCCAAAGGCCAAACGCCCAAAGATAACCCCTTTGACGATCTTGTGGGCGAAAGCATCAACCCTAACCGAGTCAGGTAACGCTTATAAGATTTGAGGTCTCGTGAGCGGTATCGACTCAATAAAATAACAAACTTATGCCTGAACCAACTCATATCATCGGCACGAGAAATACGCTGACAATCGAACAGTCACGCCGTATTCCCGATGTTGATGACAAAATTTTCCTCCTTGAACCAGGCGAATCACCGCTCACAGCTTTCTTGACCCAAATCGGAAAGATTGGCGACGGTGGAGGCAAATTCAAGGGCATGGCTCTGCAAAAAAGAGTCGTGTACAACCCGGAATTTACTGAATACGAGGATCAGTACTCCGGTGTCTGGGCTCAGATCAATAACGGTGCCGGTTACTTAGCTGGCGACACAGCATTGGTCGTAGACAACCCGGGCGGATCGATATTCACCAAATACGATCTGATCAAAAATACTCGTACCGGTGAAATCATGCGTGTGACTGCGATCAATTACTCCACTCACACCATCACCGTAACTCGTGGAGCCGGTGCCACGGCGGCCGCCGCTATCAATGATAACGACTGGCTGTTGATCATCGGTCCTGCTTTTGAGGAAGGATCAAAGTCTGGCGATTCCAACACGACTAAACTCGTGAAAGTCACCAACTTCACCCAAATCTTCAAAACCAAGTTCGGTGTAACCGAAACCGAGAACGCTTCGAAACTCTATCCGTCCGGAAATCCCGGTGCGGACTTGAAGTACTTGCGTGCCAAGCATGGTATTGAGCAAGCCAAGAAAATCGAACGCGCGTATTGGTTCGGTGAAAAGAAAGAGGTCACCGGTCCTGATGGCAAACCTCTCCGCTTAACCGGAGGTGTTTTAGAAGCCATTATCTCTGCGGGCAATGTGCAAGACGAAGCAAGTTCCAGCTTAACCGAAGCTGAATTCCGTTCCTTCTTGCAGAATTATGCCTTTAAGTTCGGCTCGTCTGAAAAATACTTTTTCTGCGGAAACACCATTCTCGGACATTTAGAAAGCTTTGCCACTGGCAAACTCATGCTAACTCCGAGCGATAAGACCTTCGGTGTGGAAGTTAGGAAGTATCAGTCTTCATTTGGAACGCTGAACATTGTTCGTCATCCGATGTTCGACAATCAGTATGCCGGAATGGGAGTCGTGCTTGATTTATCAACCTTGAAGCATTGTCCTTTGAATGGTCGAGATACTTCTCTCGAAACCAATATTCAGGACAACGATGCTGATGAGGAAATGGATCAGTACAAAACCGAAGTCGGTCTACAGAGAGTCAACTTCGAGAAAAACGCTTTGATCAAGGGCGTAGTCTAAATCTTGATCGTCGGCTCTGCTCTGACTCGCTGGCTTTCAATTTTGGAAGCCAGGAGTAAGGGCGGAGACCAGCATTAAAAACTTTAACCAATCAATTTATATGGCTAAATACAATTCTCACATCAAAAAACTGCGAATCGTGCTCAAGCCGGCCATGCCGGTCTATGAAGCCGGAGTCAAAGTCGGCGATCAGCCGGGCGAATACGCTCAATTCGAGGATGGTCAATTCGAAACTAAAGATGAAGCCGTCATTGAAAAACTTGAATCGCTTGGAACATTCAAGATTGACTTCTGGAGGGTCTCCGAGGAATCGTCCCCAACCGAGGACACTACAGTGGACAAAGACTTGGCCAAGATGACCAAGAAAGAACTCCAGTCTCTGGCACAAGAAAAGAATGTCGAGGTCGACGGCACCGAAACCAAAGAGAGATTGATCGAGCTCTTGCTTAATAAATAAACTCGACCGAGGTCGATAACAAATTCAAACTTATGCCAATAGTATCTGCGGACTTAAAAGAATATAAGTCATCAAACGCCAATTCGGACGGCGGTGCTATCTCTGCGACTGAAGTCGTGGATAATACCGACAATAACTTATTCACCGATATAACCGGTGATGAAGCATCTGCCGGTGGAACGGAATATCGAAAAGTATTCCGTAAAAATAATCACGGCTCGCTGTCTTGGCAAAATGTAGTCTCATGGCTTCAAAGCCAACCGACTAACTCCGCTCTGTCTTTCGGATTCGGCGTGGATCATGCTGATGATGCCGATGGTGCTCAAGGAAACATGTCGGCATTTTCCGCCAATGCGGTCGTGGCCGTAGTTTCTGACGGTGCTGATACAAGACAAGTGACGATTGTCGGCGAGGATGCATCAGGAAACAGACAGACGGAAACTCTGACACTAAACGGTACAACCGAAGTCGTCGGGTCTCTTACATTCTCCAAGCTTTACGGTGCCTATGTGAATTCATTGTCCGGATCTCGTTCGATAACAATAAGACAGGGATCGGGAGGAACTTCAAGAGGCACAATTGGAATCAACAAAAAGGTCAGCTTTATCTGGTATGGCAAACGCTATTCCGGAGGTTCTCTCGTAAATGCCGAGGGTGGCGATATGGCCAGCAAAGTGGCTGGATTAAAACACGGCGACATTGCTTCAGCCGGTAATTTCGGCTTGTGGTATCGCCTAACATGGCCAGCCGGTGCCGGTGCGGTAACAGCGACAACCACACAAGTAAAATCCGAGGGCGACACGGCGGCCTAAAAGAAGTTATAAGCTATGGCTAAAACATTCCTAACAAAAAAGAATAATGCCAAAAGCACAATCACTGATAATCCACTCCTTTCGGGTGCGACAACTTTGAATGTGCAAACTGGTGACGGCTCAAAATTTCCTGATGCACCGTTCCATGCAACTTTGTATGCGAGCGATCCTGCAATCAGCGAAATTGTGAAAGTAACAGTGAAATCAACCGACCAATTCACAATTGAAAGAGCTAAAGAAAACACCACGGCACAGGAATGGCCTCAAGGCACACGCCTTGAACTTTTAGTCACGGCTAAACTTTTTGACGACTTACAAATAAGAACCGAAATCACGGTCGCTACTGATGGTTCAGGTGATTACAATTGCGACGGTACAGATGATCAAACAGAAATAAACGAAGCAATCAGCAATCTGCCTGCCGGAGGCGGAATCGTGCAAATTAAAAAAGGAACTTATAACCTGACCGGTGTCGTTGAAATCTTAAAAAGCAATGTCGTCTTAGAGGGCGAAGGCTCGGCAACGCTCCTGAGAGCGGCCAACGCCAGCAACTTGGGAGATATCGTGAGAGTCGGAAACGGAGGCACAACCAGTTATCAGAATGTGATCATTCGAAAATTCATGATTGACGGCAATCAAGCCAATCAGACTTCGGGTGCCAGCAGTCCGCTGGTGTTATGGGGTGCTTCCTCTTACAAACATAGCCGAATCACGGTCGAGAATATGTGGCTGACCGGTGCTAAACAAGATTGCCTAAAAGTGATTGCTATTGAGGATAGCGTGATAAGGAATAATTTTATTTATTCCAACATAGGCACGGCTATCGGATTATTCACCACTTCTCAATACATCAGCATCACCGGAAATATTCTGACATCGAACTCTTACGGAGTGTATGACAGTGCCTGCAATTATTGCACGATGACTGGCAATGTCTTGCGAAGCAACGGCTACGGTTTCTATGTCTCAAACGGTTGGCGAGAAACTATATCGGGCAATACGATATTCACGAGCACCAATTACGGAGTGTATTTGATCGGATCTCAAAGAGTGACCATATCTGGCAATAATTTCTACGGCGATAGCTGGAGCATCGTCATCGGCAACAGCTCTAACATCACCCGATACAATGTGATCACAGGAAATGTAATCGCTTGGCCAACCAGTCAAGGCATCGCTTTGTATTATGGGTCGGGCACGACAGTAAGTAATGTAATCACAGGAAATCACATCTTCGGGGCTGGTGGGCACGGAATATATCTCTACGCTTCCTCTTACAATACCATCACTGGGAACGCTATCGATGGTTCATCGCGATCATCCAATAACACATCGCATGACATCTACCTATCGGACAATGGTTCGGTTTATTCCACTTACAATGTGATCTCGTCCAACAATCTCCAAGCCACTCAAGCAAATAAAGTCGCTTATCACATCAGAGAGCTGGTGCGAACGATGACTATAACTTGGTTATTGGCAATATCTGCAAAGACGGAGTGACTGGACAAATAAACCTACAAGGAGCCAATTCGGTGCGAGGTACTAACATCCCAACTTCGGGTTAAAGATTATGTTCAACGCTTATCAATTCAACACGGCACAACTTAATAGCACGGCGACCAAACCAATCGCTAAAATAATGAATTACGCGATGGATGTTTTCGGACTGATAGCCAGACCGGTCACTTATGTCTACGATCAGTTTGTTTCGGTTTTCAATCTGATGACTTATAAATCAGACATCCTAAACCTGATAGAAAAAGCTGAAATCTATGTGCTGGATGTTTACGCAACGATAAGCAAAACAATCTCATATGTACTGAACATCAAGAGTCTGATCACAAAAGCCGTATCTTACACATTGGATATTCGGAATCTGATAACCAAAACAGTCTCGTATGTGTGGGATGTAATCGGCGGTGCATTAATGGGAGTGATTTATAAGCTGGATATCAGACAACTGGCCGTAAAGCAAACGAGCTATTTGCTGGACATCTTACTTACACTCGGAAAAACTCTGACATACCGCTTTGACTCGTTTCTTTCTGCGATTAAACAAACGATCTATAAACTGGAGATCAGAAATCTTGCAACCAAACTTCAATCCTATCTGATAGACATCGGCGGTGTGGTAGCAAGAATTCATAACTATAAACTCGATATTCTGAACCTTGCCGAAAAACAAATAAGCTATTTACATGACATCAGAGCATTGATCGCAAAATATTGGACTTACAGTTTTGACATCAGAAGCCTGATTGCTAAAACACAAAGATACATCCTCGATGTTCTTAATAAGGTAGAAAAGACTGTCGGCTATGCGTTAGATATTTTGTTTCTCGCAGTAAGACAAACAGCTTATATCCTCAATATTCGAAGTCTGGCAAACAAGCTCACAAGATATTTATTCGATATCAAGAATTTGGCCGGACGAATAAGCACATACAAATTGGATGTCAGAACGCTCATTGCCAAGATTGAAAATTATCTGTGGGACACAAGAAGTCTGGTCGCCAAGACAGAAACCTATGTGATGGATATTTTAAGCAAGATTGCCAAGGCGTGGACATACACATTCGATGTTCTGATTGGGATCGGAAAACAATGGTCATATGTTCTCGATATTCGAGGATTGATAGCAAAAGTTTGGTCTTACCGTTTCCGCATTTGGAAAGTGATCGATGGAGTAAAAATTGCCGTTGAATTTTTATCAGCCAAACTGTCGGTGTTGATGCTGTCGGCAAAAGAAACCTTGAATCTTATAACTGCCAAGCAAAATATTGAGGTCAAAACCGCACGGCAGGATCAACAGATGCAGACATCAAAAACCGATATCAATCTGCCAAGCAATAAAAAAGATATAAACCTATGAGCATAAAAATTGTACAAAACGACACCAGACCGCCATTGGAATTCAGCCTGACACAAGACGGCTCGCCGGTGGATCTGACCGGATGCACTGTCAAATTCTACATGAAAGATGCGACCACTGGATCGGTAAAGATCAACGGAACTACCTGTGTGATTACCGATGCCACTAAAGGCAAATGCCGATATAACTGGTCGGGCTCGGACACCAACACGGTTGCGACTTACTTGGGAGAGGTAGAGGTCACTTTTCCCGACGGCAAAATCCAAACCGGATATAAGCAATTATCAATCATCATTCGTGATGACATTTAAAACCTATGACCAGAGGCGAAATTAAAACAGCGATAAAAAATGAAGTCGATGACCAAACACTCGATAGCTCATTGCTTAACACATGGATACAAAGAGCGGATGAAAAGGTGCAGAGCTGGCGACCGCCGGAAGACCGTGATCAAACTTTTGATTATTGGGATTACTTAAAAACCGAACAACCATTCACGACAGTGGCCAACCAAGAGAAGTATCCTGTGCCGGAAAATTACCGTGCGTTTATTGAACTTAGAATCGGAACAGATAAAACGCCTTATAAGCTGATCGACTTCCGGGACAGAGACAAGTTTGATGACCACGCAGTGTACATGCTGGGAGGTTATTTCTATCCGGCGGCGACTCCAACAACCGACGGCAATGCCATGAGATTTGTCTTTGTCCGAATATCTGATGACTTTGCATCTGACAACGATGAACCGGAGGTCG
>Ga0208373_1001499_pt1 | contig 30820 bp, 32 predicted proteins | sample RifOxyC2_FD_184036 | JGI IMG/M metagenome (GOLD analysis project Ga0208373, IMG submission 184036) | Soil microbial communities from Rifle, Colorado - Rifle Oxygen_injection C2 (SPAdes) | ecosystem: Environmental > Terrestrial > Deep subsurface > Rock core/Sediment | place: Rifle, Colorado... | reverse complement strand
TGAAGAAGCTATACAACAGGATAAAAAATTTTTTGTTGGATTTTATTTGTTTTATGTTCCTCTTCAAAAAGAAAAATTTTATTTTGCATTGTTGTTGAATAAAAAATGACTTTATAAGGAACGACTAATTAGCGTAAATCAATAATTTTTAATAGTTAATGGCTATTTTTTTTGTTGTGATATTGTGTAAAGTGATGATTCTTATATATTGATATAGATGGAGTTAGATTCTTCGCCTTGCTCAGAATGACATAGAAATAAAAAAAAGGGCAGATTTAAAAACTGCCCCTACAAAAATTTCATTATGCATTATACATTTTGAATTCTACATTATTTCAATGTTTCCTTTTCTCTTTAACACATCTTTTGCAATAATTATTTTCTGAATTTCATTAGTGCCTTCAAAGATTCTATTGATTCGTGAGTCTCGGTAATACCTTTCAATCGGCATTTCTCGGGAGAATCCCATTCCTCCATGGACCTGCATAGCAAGGTCTGCACATTTGCTCAGGTGTTCGGATACAACAAGCTTTACGATTGCCGCCTGACGAGGATTCATTGTCTTATTATCGTAATCGTTCGCAGTTCTGTAAACGAGGGATTCAGATACATATATCATCGCTGCAATATCGGCAAGCATAAACTGAACAGCCTGGAAGTTAGCAATGGGCTCGTTGAATTGCTTTCGTTCCCTTGCATACAAAGTCGAAAGCTCCAATAATTCTTTCATGCCTCCTAGACAGGCGGCACCAAGTCCTAATCTACCCGTATCGAGAGTGTGCATAGCAATTAGAAATCCCCTGCCGTCTTCACCAATAATATTTTCTTTTGGAATCCTGACATTATCAAAAGTAAGCGATGAAGTTTTGCTTCCTCTGATTCCCATCTTTTTCTCGGGAGCTCCGTGTGTAAAACCGGGTGTACCTTTTTCGACGACGAAACCTGTAATTCCCCGCTTGGTTCTTGCAAAGACAGAGAACACATCCGCAAAGGGACCGTTTGTGCACCAAAGTTTTTCGCCGTTTAGCACCCAGTGGCCTCCGTCAAGTTCGGCTCTTGTTTTAAGATTGAATGCATCTGAGCCTGCCCCTTGCTCCGTAAGGGCAAAAGCGGCAATTTTTTCGCCTGAAGTTAATTGCGGCATGTATTTTTGTTTTAATTCTTCGCTGCCTCCGATAAAGATTGAATTAGTGCCGATTGAAACATGTGCTCCAATCATTGTGGCAGTTGACATGCAGGCTCTTGCGATATTTTCCTGGATAATGCAATAGCCTATCTCACCAAAACCGCTGCCGCCGTATTCTACGGGAAATGCAGCACCAAGCAAACCAAGTTCTCCGATTTTTTTTATAATATGAGGAGGAATAGCTTCTTCTTCGTCAATTTTTGCGGCAAGAGGTTTAAGCTCATTCGTAGCAAAATCTTTGACCATATCACGCAACATGCGTTGTTCTTCTGTAAATGTGAAATCAAACATACCTGAATCCTAACTAACAATTAAAAATAAACTAATTTTTTGATTTCAAAATATAAACTACAAAGATATGTATGTTTTTTAATTTATGGAAAATTTCGGAGAAATTAATTGTGTTCGATGTGTTGCTATAATTGGATGCATAAAAAAATTTTTTTTTGAATATTTGGAATTATAAATATTTATAATTTTTTTAATTTGAAAACGTGTAACTTCAAAAAAAAAAGTTAGGGCATATTACCAACTTCGATTGTTCATTGTTAATATAGATTTCTAAATAACAAAACCACGAACTAATAAAGGAGTAGCGACTATGAAGAAAAAATAACATTTCAGTTTTTATCTTTCAAAAAAAAGAACCAACGAGGTGAAGCTCGTTGGCTCCGCAGTAGTTTTTTACTGCTGCCTCAATGACGGCTATAAATCAGCACCGAGGCTGATTTGCAAATTAACTAATTTTTGTAAATTTTTAGAGGAGAATAATAATGAAGAAATTTATTTTATTATTTTTAATTATACTTACGTGTTTACAAATTTCAAAATCACAAGAAGTATCAGTTGTAATGCTTCAAATGGAAATGAAATTTAGAAAAGTTTAGTTAATTTTATAAAACAAATATTTTAAGGAGGTTTTATGAAAAAAGTACTATTATATTTTACATGCATAATAAGTTTATTAATAAATTGTTTTATTTTGGAAGTTGACGATTTTAATTTTAAAATAATAGATTCACCCTTAGGTTCACAATATCAACTTGATGCAGTAAAAAAATTAGATGGTTCTTATCTTATAGCTACTCAATGGTGGAAAAAAATTTATGATTCCTTAAATATTTATAAAATTTATTTTTCTTTAGATGATGGCAATACATGGGAATTGCATGACCAAAATGCTTATACCGGTCAATATTCAATATTCGAATTATATAATGATACCTTATATGGAGCTCCTATTTCGGCACAAACTAATACTGATATACCTCCTTCAGCTGGTTTGCATAAATCAGGTGATTATGGTCAAGTTTGGTATTGGGTAGGTGGTGGTGCAGGTTTTTTTTGATAAAAATATTTGTTTGAATATTAATAGTGAAGGTAAATTATATATAAGTAATTCAAATTGGGGTATATTTATATCAAGTGATATTGATACAAATTGGATGTATAGACCGGCAATAGATGTACCAACAATTTTTGCAACAATAAAAAAAGAAAGTGATGAAGTATATATAAGTAATAGAGAATATGGTCTATTTAAATTAACATATGGTGGTATATATTATGAATACTTAACAGACAAATTTAATAAGCCAAATTTAAGATTTGAAATTATTAAAGCAACAGATAAATCTGAGTTAGTTGGGTATTCGAAAGTTTCAACAGAGCCAATAGGTATATATTTTTCAACAGATGACACAACATGGAATTTGATAAAAAACATTGATTCTACAACTGAAATTAATGTGATCGAACCTTATAAAAATTTTATTTTACTTGGAACTTCATCTGGTTTAGAGTATACAAGCAATAGCGGTTCTTCGTGGAATAGCATTGAACTACCAAATATACCCGGTAATGATAAAAGTATTTCCTCAATTTCAATAAGTGACTCAGGGCATATTTACGCTGTTTATGGCAATTATTATTTGATAAAAGGTATGTTGCCCTATACAAATGTTGAAGAATTAAATCCAAATGAAAATGGTTTTGCTTTATCACCAAATCAGGTAACAGACAAAATAATAATTCGATTTAAAGATGAATTTTTCAATACAACTGAATTACAAATATTCAACAGTTATGGACAGGAAATGGAGAGTCTGAGCCGAAAGATTGAAACTAATACAAATCAAATTGAGATAAATGTATCCTCGCTTCCAGATGGTTTATATTTTGTAGTTCTAAATGCAAATGGAAAAATAACTTCAAAACCATTTATTGTGTTGAAATGATATTTTACTCAAACGAATTAACTATACTTTCGCCGATGTTACGACAAATAAGGTTCTGTTAAACCTGGGTGAGCTTTCAACCACAAAGAATCTGCACATAAGTCAATTTCTTCAGGGAATACTAATGAACGGCCATCATCTCTTATTTCTACTTTTTCAAATGTATTTTTATCTTTTAGATTATTGAAAATACTATCCGGTTTGAAGTAAGGTGTAATATCTAATATGTATGAGGAACCATCATTAAATTCAATTTTAACCCTAAAATCATTTAGCGGTTTTACTTTTGTTATTATATGCCAATTAAATGTATTCATTATTCAAACGAATTTACAATACTCTCTCCACCATCTACTGCGATGATTTGTCCTGTTATCCAATAGGACTTATCATTTATAAATAATGATATTGCTTTGGATACATCTTCAGGCAGTGTGTTTCTTTGATTTGGATTTATTCTTTTTGATGCTTCCAACATGCTTTCATAACCGGGAATGTGTTTTACCGCCTGTGTATTAGTTACACCCGGAGAAAGGGCATTAACAGTGATTTTATAAGGTGCAAGCTCGACGGCAAGCTGGCGAACATAAGATTCGAGGGCGGCTTTGGCAACAGATACTGCACCATAATTTTTCATAGCACGCGATGAACCGGCACTTGTTAATGTAATGATTTTACTGCCTTCTCTTATTAATTTATTATGAATCAAATCCTGAGACCAGTATAAAAGACTGTGAGCCATGACATGCAGGGTCATTTCAAGATTCTTTTTCTGAAGCTGGTCAGCTTCGACAGGAGCAATTAAAGGTCCGATTGAACCAAATGCGAGTGAATGAATCAAAACATTAATATATGAATCAGGTTCATCAGCTAATGCGGTTTTAATTGTTTCGATTACATCATCCCTGTTTTTTTCATCTGCAGCATTAAGATTGAAAAACATTACCTTAACACCCATTTTTTTAATTTGTTCATGAAGCTCTTCGGCATTTTTTTTATTTGAGCCGAAATCGAGGTGAACACCGAATATATTATATCCTAATCCGGCTAATTCAAGTGCGGTTGCCCTGCCAAACCCACCTGAACAACCGAGAATCAGTGCGTATTTATTATTGTTTTCCATATTTTCCCCAAAAGTTAAATTAAGCGGTTACAAACTTAACAAAAATTTACGGATAATTTAGTCTTAATTAAAATTAATGTTAATTTGTTAAATAATTATTTTCAATAGACGTGTAACTTTTTGAACTGTTTCGTCATCTTTATATAAAAAGTTATTTTTATTTATTTTTCGGTGATGCTATGAGAACCATAATATTTTTTTTGTTGTTTGCTTTATTTCTTAATCCTCAGGGTAAGGAAAAATCATATTTGAAAGGTACTGTGCTGGATAAAACTACCAATAAACCTTTAACGGGTGTACAGATTACAGCATTTAATAAGGATACTGTTTTAACATCCATTTCAGACAGAAATGGTAATTTTAAATTCGATTTGAATCCCGGAAATTATTCACTCAAATTTTCATATTTCGTATTGCCTGATACAATTATTTCGGAAGTTAAAGCAGAATCCGGTTCTCAAACTCAATTGAAAATGGAATTAATACCAAATACATCAAATTTAACAAGTGAAGATGAAAAAGAATCATGGCCTAAAGATGCTTTTGGTGTAGGAGGAAAATTAGGGAAACCATCGGGAATAGAAACCAGTATTGATTCTCCTTTGCTGCCTGTACCTAAAAAAAGGACAAAGGATGGTGGTGGTAAAGAAGAAGGTACCGTTTATATTATGGGTGCGAAAACCATGGCAAAAGATGAGTCAACAGCAGAATCTTCAGTTGAATATGATTTAAAAAAAGTTAAATTGGATGATACAAGGGCTGTGGAACCGTCTTTACCTCCATCTGAAGGCACTGGAAAAGCCGGTGTGCTTACATCGGGTGAAGTCAATGATTTTCGTAAATGGGATTTGTGGAAAGATATTTCGGATAATGATTTTAAAAACTATTCGCAGGAATGGATTTTCAAACCAAATGAAAGATACACAGTACAACTTGTTACACTCGACAATATGCCTGTAATTGATGCTACTGTTCAGCTTCTTTCAGCAAATGGTGATGTTCTTTGGACAGGAAGAAGCGATAATACAGGTAAAGCTGAATTATGGGGAAATTTATTTACAAATGACCCGGTTGAAAATCAGGGTTTGTCAATAGTGATAGATTATAAGGGTAATAAAACAAAAGTTGAGAATATAAAGAAGTTTCACGATGGAATTAATGTTGTAAGGGTGGAGGATTATTGCAGTATTCCCGAGAATGTTGATATAGTATTTGCAGTTGATGCTACAGGCTCAATGGGAGATGAAATCAAATATCTGAAAGCAGAATTGAAGGATATTATTTCAAAGCTTGGAGATAAATTCAAGAATATAAAAATAAATCTCGGAAGTATTTTCTATCGCGACCTGCAGGATGATTACATTACCCGTAAAAGTGATTTGTCACCTGATATTGCAAAAACGACTGATTTTATTAATGCTCAGGAAGCAAATGGCGGAGGTGATTTTCCTGAAGCTGTCGAGTTGGCCCTGCAAAGTGCGATTAATGAAATATCGTGGAGTGAGACAGCAAGGACAAGGTTGATGTTTTTGATTCTTGATGCTCCTCCTCACAGCACACCCGAAGTTAAAGCCAGGCTCAAGGAGTTGACTGCGAGAGCTTCAATGCTTGGTATAAGAATAATTCCGGTTACATGCAGTGGTATTGATAAAAGCACAGAATACCTGATGAGGTCTCTCGCACTTGCAACAAACGGCACTTATGTTTTTCTCACTGATGAAAGCGGTGTAGGGGATAAGCACATCAAACCATCAACCGATAAATATGATGTCGAATTACTGAATGATTTGTTCATTAGGTTGATTGGGCAGTTCACGGCAGTTCCCGATTGCAATCCCGATAAGGCATTAGCAGGACTGGACCCGAATAATAATATACTCAATCAGGGTGACAATAAAATTGATTCGTCAGCAGAAAATTATCAGCAACTGGTTAACAGAATCAAGTGCTATCCGAATCCCACAAACGGAGAGCTGATAATCGAGTTGACTGGACAGGTTGATGAAATGTACATAGTTGATATAACAGGAAAAATTCTTGAAAAATACCAAAATTTAGCTCTCGGCAAGCAGATTGTTGACCTGAAGAATTATCCCACAGGTATTTATTTCATCAAATATATGATTGAAAGTCAGTGGGGAACACAAAAGATAATGCTTGTGCATTAATAAAATTTGATATACGCCACTCTTCTGATTATAGAAGAATAGCTTTTTATTCTAAAACATTGGACGTTGGATATTTCCATTTAAGTCAACAATATTTTGTATTTCTTTTTTTAATTTTGGCAGTTCGTTATGAATTATTTGCCAGACTTCTTCAGTATTGACGCCAAAATAGTCATGAGCAATAATATTTCTAAAACCCTTTATCGCTGACCAATCTATAGTTGTTATCTCATTCCTGAACTCATTAGACAATTTATTTGCTAACTCTCCAATAACAACAAAATTCATTAATGATGCATCAAGTACCTGATTATTAATACCGAATTCCTTGATATTTTTAATATTCTGAACATAACTAAATATTTTATCTATGGCTTCAAGTATTGCTAATAATATTTGATTATCTCTATTAGACATAAGTCACATCATTAAGAATAAGGTTCTTAAAAACAGGCTTAATGTATTTTTTTGTGCAAATATCAACTTCGAGGTTGAATTTATTTTTAAAGATGTTTTTGATTGCTTGCTTTTTGTGGAAGAGGTCTTCTGTATTATTTTCAAATTCAATGATTAGGTCTATATCGCTGTTTTCATTATTGGTACCATTGGCATACGAGCCAAATATTCCGATTTTAGAAACACAAAATTCCTTTTGAAAGAAATTCTTGTTCTCAGCTATGAAATTCAATATGTCCTTTTTTTCTATCATATATCTTAATGCAAAATTACATAAATTTTTAACATACAAACCTTATCTGTTTCCGCTTAACCTTAGTAACAAAACTTATGCACCCATACCAAACCTTATTACTTTATTTTTACTCGATTTTTATTCAATAAGCTAATAAGGTTTATGTGGACGATCCAATTTATGTTATTAAGGTTAATAAGGATTTTATAAGGTTTTTTATTTAAATTAATTTTTGTCAATAACGGAAATTATTGTCATAATAATTATTAATCGTATTTTTGAAATCGTTTAATTTTTACTTTTTGTAATATATAATTTCTGATGAGTGAAAAAATAGAAATACCTCAGGCGAAAAATCCTGATGATATAAATGAGCAGTTCGGTGTTCTGGTTGACATTATTAAAATATTAAGGAAAGAATGTCCATGGGACAGGAATCAGACTAACGAGTCAATCGCCCACCTTATGATTGAGGAAACCTACGAAACTATTGAAGCTATCAACAATAAGGATGACAAGGAATTTAGCAAGGAACTCGGCGATTTACTATTGCATGTGATTATGCACAGCGTTATGGCAGAGGAACGAAATGCTTTCGGAATAATTGACGTAATAAAAAAAATCCAGAAGAAGCTTATTCACCGTCACCCACATGTTTTTGGAGATGTCGAAGTAAGCGGCGAAAAGGATGTTCTCAGGAATTGGGAGAACCTGAAACTGCAGGAAGGCAGGGATTCAATTCTTGATGGTGTACCTCCTACATTGCCGGCATTGTTACGTGCCCAGCGAGTTCAGTTCAAAGCTTCCAAGGTCGGATTTGACTGGAATAAAAAGCAGGAAGCATGGAAAAAGATTGATGAAGAGTTGGCTGAACTGAAATATGAACTCGAACAAAATAATCATAAAAAGGCACAGGAAGAACTTGGGGATATTTTGTTTTCGATAGTTAATGCTTCGCGATTTGAAGATGTTGTTGCAGAGGAAGCATTACAAAATTCGAGCAATAAATTTATCCGCAGATTCAAGTATATTGAAGTGAAAGCTGCCGAGCAGGGCAGATTGCTCAGTGACATGACTCTTGCCGAAATGGATGCACTTTGGGATGAAGCGAAAAGTAAAGAAAATACAGAATAAATTTGTAGGGGCAGATTCTAAATCTGCCCATTGTAATAATATTGAAATTTATTAATTATTAAAATAATATAATATTGATAATTTTAAAATGTCAGACTCAAGTAAAAAAAGCAGGTTCATCGGAATACTAATAATAGTAACGATAATAATAGTATTCGGAATATTTTTTATTCCAGATATATTTAATGGGAGCCACAATAACGATTCAGTTCCGGTGGATTCTACAATTACAAATAAAAGAGACACAGCAAAACGCATAGACACAAACTTTCTAAAAGCCATCGTCAGCGACGAGGATACAAATGAGAGAATTATACGGGTCAGTGAGAAATCTGATTTGGGTGTCGAGTATCAGATTGATGATAAAGCCGGCAAGAGTGTCAGACGTGTATTCACTGGCAGAAGAATAAATATTGCAGTTATTGGTGTTGATGCACGTCTCGGAACAAGGTCGAAGCGTGCGGATGCCAATCATGTTATTTCGATTCTCATTGACCAGGGAATAGTTGAAATAACATCATTACCCCGTGATACACCTGTTGATATCGGCATGCCTGATACCAGTGGCCAAAACAAATTAACAATTCTTTATGCTAAAGGCCAGAAGGGATACTTTGAAGAAGTAGCCCGAATGGCAGGATTGGACAGGATTCATTATTATGTCGAGCTTGGTTTTTCACAGGCGATGGGGATAATTGAACTGCTGGGATTCAAGGACCCTCATTCAACACTTCAAGTGCTAAGAAGCCGCAAGGGATTAGGTGGAGATGATTATCAGAGATGTTACAACCAGGGACAGTTCATAAGACAAATGCTGCTGAAACATTTCGGTAAACTTACTGGTTTTTTCGGTGATATTTTATTAAGAGGGGGATTAGCTTTAATCAACACAAACATAACTTATGATAAAGCAAAAGATATAATCAATAAACTCAATAATAAAGGCTTTCCAAAGAATGACACTTCAGTAACAGTAAAAGTCAGGCCTCCAATAATGCTTAATTATAAAGTATATGATTTTTCTAATCAGGAAATCATTACACAGCTTGAAAAAAGAATCGAGCGTTTTAATGAAAATAACGGTGAAATTGATACAACAACCGGAGAAGTAGTTCATACTAGTTATAAAGTTGCTCCAAGGCTTTGGAATGCTATCAAGCAATCAATAAAAGATACTGCAAGGAATTCTCTAAGGGTGATTGGAAACCTGAGAACTTACTTTGACCAAAGAGCATGGCTCCAGGTAAGCGATAAGAACGACAGGGAAAAAATTCGTGAGCAGATTTGCATTTTGCTTATGTCTGCCTATACAAAAATGAAGAAACCAACTCAGGCTGATGAAGTGAGAGCACTGATTGATGCAGAGAAAAAGGTATTTTCGGTCCCACTACAATGATTTGAATTAAACACACTCTTATTACAGTTGGAAAATTACAATTTAATTGACTTTTATAATTTATTACATTATATTGTTAAATTCTTAGTTTAACTCAAAGACTTTTTATATTTGAATTATTATTAAAATCGAAATGAAAACTCTAATTTTAGTCAGGCACGCAAAATCCAGTTGGGAAAAACCTGAAATGACTGATTTCGACAGGCCTCTCAACGAACGTGGTTTAAGAGATGCTCCGTATATGGCGAAACTACTCAAAGACAAAGGAATTTTTCCTGACCTGATAATATCAAGTCCTGCTATAAGGGCACTGACTACAGCAAGAATCTTTGCTAAGGAATTAAAATACTCCCTGAGGTCAATTCGCACAAATGAAATAATTTATACAACCGGTCCCAAGGAAATTCTGAATATGCTAAGCCAGATAGATGATTCGAAAAATTGTGCGATGATTTTCGGGCATAATCCCGATTTAACAGCACTTGCAAATTATCTTTCGGATGAGGATGTTGATAATTTACCAACAGCTGCAGTTTTGTGCATTGATTTTTACAATGATAGTTGGTCTGCAATTTCAGATGATACAGGAAAGATAAGATTTTACGAATATCCGAAAAAGTATTTGAAGAAGAATTAATTTTGTGCAACTTCTCTTTTAAAAATTATGTTTAATATTTTAAAGTCCAAAAAATGAAACATGTCATTAAGAAGTACATACTGATAATGATTTTATTATTTGCAGTAATAAATATTACATGTTTTTCAAAAAATCAATTTAAAAAATCAATAGAATCAATTACAAAAATAATATACCATTATTATGACAGTTCAGTTCCACCAAAATACCACCGCAGTTACACCATACTAATTACGGAAAATAAAATCAAAGTTACAGTTGATAGTTACGGAGATATACTGAATGATAAGGAATTTGAAATTGATTCGAGTCAGTTTGAATTTATTAAGAAATCATTATTTCAAAATAAAATAAGAAAAGGAAAACTGATTGAAAATAAAGGTTGTACGGGTGGCACATCAGACCAAATAGAATATTTTAATAACGATGATAAGTTATTCTCTGCTTCTGTTTATCATTGTGGTAACAAGGATTACGGTGACTTGCGGGGTGATATAAGAAATGTTGGGAATGATATTAAGAGTCTTATACCGGATTTTAAGGAACTACTAAAATAGAATTACTTGAATCTTTTATTTATAATTACTTCATCAATTGCCTTTGTTATAGAGACGTGGTAACAGTTAAAATTAAAGGGGCAATTCGTGAATTGCCCCTACGTTTGCATTAAATTCTACTTTATATGCTTCAAAGATTCTTCGGTTGATTCCAATGTTGGCTCTATCGAAAGGACATTACCAACAGCACCTTTCATCCATTCATCTGGTAAAATGCTTCCTTGCTTGATGATTCTTTGCATTTCGGTACCGAGATTCTTTCCGGCGAGAAATTTTTCAAGTTGGAACTCAATCAGGTGCCCGATAGGATATGCTGAAAGATATAAGGGATAATCAATCATATGGGAATATATAGCGAGAATAGGCTCGTCCTTTACGCCAAATATCGGAGCATAATATTTATTCCATACTTCTTTTGCAATTCTTATGACAGATTCTTTTAATTGTTCCGGTGTAGCATCGGGATTTGCATAGAGCCAATCCCATACTCCCATGTCAACAAGTGAGACTCCCATGATTTCATAAGAAGACCAGCAATTATCGAGTGTCATAAGATAGTCTTTATCAGGGTTTGTTTCTTTTATACCAAGAAGTTCGAGGTCTCTTTTCTGAAACACGAATGCCCATGCCTCTGTAAATGCAGTGTTCGGAACACCAGCCAGCATGTAATAATCAACATCCTGAAGTGAAATTGTCTGCTCGACGTTATGCCCGAACTCATGTATTGCTATGTTATAGCCCTTGTAATCCATTCCGTCCTTACCAACGCGAGTTCTCAGATTCGAAATATCGGATTTCATTTCCGCTCCCGAAGCATGCCCGGCACCTCTTGAAGGGTCAACCTGAACTTTGGATGATATGAATGCTGTTTTTTCGGGATTGAATCCAAGTTTAGTAAGAATTACAGGTAATTCTTTTTGGAAAGCCTCCCGAGTAGGATATTTACTTTTTGTCGTTGCAGTTAGTTGTTCCTGTGAAATTGAACTTCTGGCTTTGAAACCATCATACCAAATATCGAACGGTTCGAGTTTTCTACCAAGTCTTTTGCTGATTAATTCTCCGACTTTATTCATTGTAGGAGATGATATGAATTTAACAAACATCTCCTCGACTTTTTCCTGAGGAATTTCAAACTCCTGTTCAAATTTTCTTTTAATATAGGTCGGGTAGTAAGGGCAGTATGGGTCAACTGCCTTCATAGCTTTGAAATTTTCGAGCAGGTATTTATATCTTGTGTTTGGTTCAGGCTTAAACTGAATTTCCTTCCCGTCTTTTGTAACTTTATTATCAATTGGATTCCACTTCACACTTTGATTATTTATAACATTCTCAGGTATCTCCTGTGAAATAATTCTTTTCATTACTTCATAAACCATTTTCTGTTTTTCAATTCCGTCAGCTTCGCCATAATGTGATTTGAGTTCATCACGCAAGCCCCAGTGGCTGATGAGTTTCATATCTGCCGGAAAATATGTTTTACCTGATTTATCAATCAGATTACCCATATAAATATTATATTCTGATATGTATGAGTCAGCATCTGTAAGGCTTTTTGAAATCTTCTGATTCAATTCTGCAGGTATTCTCGAATTAAAAATGTCAGCCATACGGGCATAAGCCCATTGTTTTCTTGTCCAGTTTGGTCCCAGCTTAATTTTATCATCTAATGAATAATACGGGAAATTCAGAAGTATTTGAAAAGCAATTTTATTTTTATAAAAATCTTCCTCAAAATGAGCGGTTGGGTCATAAGCCCCGAAATCCTGGTCTATCGGTAATTTCTCACCAATATCGAGAGCAAGAGGTTTATTCAGTTCAAGCACGAGCTTTCTGTATAGTCCTCTGATGTATTCAAAATTGGTTTGAAGCCTGTTAAATAATTTATCCAGTTCTTCATCTGTATTAATAAAATATTCGATGCAGAATTTTTTGAACTCTTCAGGTGAGCCATCAGCTTGCACCCATAGCGAAGCGGCTTGTTTCACTCCATGCTCAATTCTAAATTCATTCTTATTGCCGTATTTATTAAGCAATTCTTTAATTGTGTTATCAATAGTTGTATTGTCAATTGCACTCATTTGAGAGACCTCCATATTATCCATCTTTTTACATTGAGTAAATATCATAGCAAATGCTACTAAGAAAATTATCAGTGAAGTTTTCATGGTAATTCCTGTCCATTATTTTACAAATTGGAATTTAGTAAAATGTTAAATTAAAAAATTTATTCTGAAAAGAAAACAGCGAAGGCAAGGTTGTTCAATTAATTTTCATTTTTCAATTAACAATTATCAATTATTCGATGCCTATTCACTTGTAAATAAATACATAACATCTTCAGGATTAAGGTTTGCCTGAGCTCCAAAAGCTTCCTGAGCAAATTTTGGTGATTTTACGTAATTCAGTTCAATCAGAGCCTCTTCGTATGTTTCAATTGGTGCAGCATCTCTTCTGCTCAACGGGTGAATATCATCCATTTGAATACTATTCTCCAGCTTATCAATAGCTGAAAGGAGAATATCCTTCTGCCAACTTGTTAAATTACCTTCTTTTTTGTTCTTGTCAATGCTAGATTTTGCAGTATCCCTAACCTGTTCAATGCTTAATTCAGCACTGCTGTTCAGGTTTTTTTCGGTATTTGTTACATTTGTTATTTGCATAATTCTTTGTATCTTAATTAATAATTTTTTAATCAATAATTCAAATTAAATGCCATTTAGGTGCCTGAATGATAAAAAAAGAACAATTTTGGAATATTATTTTAAATTTTTAAAGAATAATATTTTTTTTTTCAAGGTTATTAGTTAAATTTATCTTAAAATAAAACTAATGTTAATCAAAGGGGATTATGTTATGAAAAGTATTGTACTACTTATTTCAATTTTATTTTTAGCTGTCGCTTGTGCACCAAAAGAGAAAGAACTTACTCCGGACCAGATTTCTAAAGAAAAACAAGCCATTGTAAAAGTGATGAAAGAATACAATGAAGCTTCCGAAGCCAAAAGCTGGTCAAGGCTCGTCGAAACTCTAGCCAGTGAGGTAAGATTCTATGGCACTGATTCTGCTGAAGTCATCAATACTTTTGATGATTATAAAGAAAAAATCCTGACACAGTGGAATTTGTTCGATAATCAAAAATATGGAGAGATGACAAACATCCATATTGAAATGGATCCTAACGCATCCTTTGCTTCCATTATTTACGGCATTCCTTTCGATGTTACTATTGGACAGAAAGTAGCCCATTTGTTCCTGAGAATTCAGCGAACATTGAAAAAGGAAAATGATAAATGGGTCATTGTGAGTGGGATTGTTGGTTCTACAGATCCAAAACAAGCTTTACTTCTTCAACAAATTTTGGAGGAAAAAGCCGGGATTCAACCGGCTCCCGCAAAATAATAGGTAAAATATTGTTTGACATAGGTATATGCAATAATTTTGCATGTACCTATTTTTTTATTTTCATAAAAAAAATATTTATTAAAATGTAGGGTCAGGTTCACAACCTGACCGGAAAAATAACAATGTAGGGCCAGGTTCACAACCTGACCGGAAAAATAACAATGTAGGGTTAGGTTCACAACTGACCGGAAAAAACAAAACAATATAGGATAAGGATTATAAGCTGACAGAAAAAAATAATACAGAGGTTTTATATGCAAAAATATATTGAAATAATCGAACAAGATAAAAACAGGCATCTTAATGAACTAATCGAGTTTCTGAAATTCCCGAGTATCAGCAGTCAGTCTGAGCATAAGCCGGATATGGAAAATTGCGCATCATGGCTTGTAAATAACTTAAATAATTCAGGAATAAAAAATACAAAGATTATACCTACACACGGTCATTCAATAGTTTATGGAGAATGGCTTGAGGCATGTAAAGATGCTCCAACTATACTTATATACGGGCATTATGATGTGCAGCCTGTTGACCCGGTTGAACTCTGGACTTCAAAGCCTTTTGAACCTGAAATCAGGAATGGTAAAATTTGGGCAAGAGGTACAGCAGATGATAAAGGACAATTATTCTGCCATGTTAAAGCAATCGAATCACATTTTAAAGCAAACGGGAAACTACCGGTTAACGTCAAGATTTTGTTTGAAGGTGAAGAAGAGGCAATGGAGAGCCACCTGGATGATTTTATTATTCAGAATGCTAAACTGCTTTCTTGCGATACTGCAGTCATATCTGACACAGAATGGTTCACCGAAGGATTACCAACTATTTGTTATGGATTAAGGGGAATAACATTAGCTGAGGTTACTGTAACTGGTCCAAATAGGGATGTACACTCAGGTTCATTCGGTGGCGGAATTGATAATCCCCTGAATGTTCTCTGCTGGATGGTAACTCAACTTAGGGACAGATATGGCAGGATTCGAGTTCCCGGATTTTACGATAATATTGTTGAATTAACAGATGAAGAACGCGAAGCATTTAAATTACTTCCTTATGATGAAAAATTATATTGTGAAGATTTGGGTATAAATTCTGTTTTTGGAGAAATAGGTTACAGCACACTCGAAAGGGTATGGGCAAGGCCTTCTCTCGATTTGAATGGCATTGTCGGGGGCTATACAGGGGAGGGAGCGAAGACAATTATTCCATCAAAAGCATCTGCCAAAATATCCATGAGACTTGTGCCGAATCAGGAGCCTGAAGATATTGCAAATAAGATTGAGTTCTATTTGAAATTAATTGCACCGCCGACTGTTAAAGTTGAAGTCATTGCAAAGGCAGGAGGAAAGCCGGTGCTGACGCCTTTAAATGACCCTGCAATTAAGGCAGCATCCCGTGCCTTGAAGCTTGCATTCGGCAAGGAACCTGTTTTCATGCGTGAAGGAGGCTCGATACCTGTCGCAGAATTATTCCAGAGTGTTTTGAAAGCTAACACAATCTTCATAGGATTTGGATTACCTACAGACAACATCCATTCACCGAATGAAAACTTTGATTTGAATAATTTTTATAACGGAATAAAAGCAATTGCATATTTTCTTGATGAATCATCAAAGTGATTATAAAATAGACATAAGACAAGTTAGAATCTTGCATAAAATCTTATTTTAAATAGCCACAATCTTTAGATAGTGGAGGTTAATGTGTTGTTTACGACTTTAGTCACTTGTTATTATAATGGGATAAATCCCGATTGCGGTAGTCATATTTTCCACTATTTAAAAATAGTGGCTATTCATTTAACATAAAAGAATGACTTCTATATCAAATTGTTAGTTCTACAAAAAAAATAATTTCTGGTTTCCATGCCGTTTGGTATCTTTGCAGGATATAATAAATAGGATATAAAAAATAATTGTTTTAAGAAATAAGGAGTGATTATGGCGGAAGAGAAAAAGTTTGTACCTTTTGTTTCTTCGGATACTTCCCTTCCCGAGATGACAATGAAGGCTTTAATTCTCGGTTTAATTATGGCTGTAGTTCTTGGGGCGGCAAATGCTTATCTTGGATTGAAAGCGGGTATGACAATAGCTGCAACCTATCCTGCGGCTGTCATCGGAATGGCTGTTTTAAGGTTAATGAAAGGCTCGATTTTAGAGGAAAACATTGCCCGAACAGTAGGTTCAATTGGCGAATCTGTCGCCGCCGGAGCAATTTTCACCATACCTGCTTTTATGATTGCAGGAATCTGGGATGGAGCTAACTTTGGCAGTTTCAGATATTATATTGAAACATCAATTATTTTACTCGTAGGTGGTGTAATTGGAATTTTATTTGTTACAATTCTTCGGCGTGTAATGGTCGAGGACAAAGACCTCCCTTTTCCCGAGTCAGTAGCCGCAGGTGAAATCCATAAAGCAGGCAGAACAGGTAAGAGCGGAGCAAAATTTCTCTTTGGGGCAATGGGAATAGGCGGCTTAATTCAAGTATTAATTAAAATTAAATTCTTTGCAGCCGGTTGGGAACATTTTATTGGTTTTGCATCAAAAAAGATAACTTTAGCAAATGGTACATCTGTAACTACCAGCGGTGGAGGATTGCTTAGCACGCCTGGTGTTAGTCCAGCTTATATGGGAGTTGGTTACATCATCGGCCCTAATCTTGCCGCTTTAAACTTTACCGGTGGTTTACTTGCATGGGGATTATTTGTCCCTTTGCTTATGTATTTTCTTGGACCTCAAATTTCTGCCGAAATGGCAACTAATGGCACCGCTATAAATAATGAAACATGGATTGGAGTTGCTACCAGCATTTGGAAATCAATAGTAAGACCTATCGCAATAGGTGGTATGTTGATGAGTGCAGCGTTCACTTTATGGAGAATGAGAAAAAGCCTTGCTGCAGGATTGAAACGAGCAATAGGAGATGTTTCTAAAGCGGCAACAAGCGGTAAGGTAGCTGAAGACAGAGTACAGAAGGACATGAATTTTAAATGGGTATTCATCGGCATTTTCCTTGCCGGAATTGCTACATTTTTTATATATAATTACTACGCACAAAATGTTTTAGCCGCTCTTGTGGCAACTTTGGTAATGATAATTGCAGGATTTTTCTTTTCTGCCGTCTCCGGCTATCTTGTAGGATTAATCGGTTCCAGCAATAATCCGATAAGCGGACTCACGATATCTACATTAATTGTTGCTGCAATATTGATGGTTGCACTTGGAATGAAAGGAGCTCAGGGTATAGCGGCGGTTCTTGGCGTGGCGGCGGTTGTCTGTGTTGGTGCCGCAGTAGCAGGTGAGATGCTCCAGGATTTGAAAGTTGGACATATCCTTGGCGGTACTCCCTGGAAGATGCAGGTAGGTGATCTATTCGGCGTTCTTTTGTCTGCTGCAGTAATGTTCTGGCCTCTCTGGCTTTTGCATCAGGGAGATATAATGGACCATGGCGGACAATTTATTAATGGAGTTACCGGCCTTGGCGGTGAATCATATCCCGCACCACAAGCGTCATTAATGGCTATTATATCGAGCGGTATTGTCGGTGGCGACATGGCTTGGCCCCTGATTGTTGTTGGTATTATAATGGCAATCGGCTTTATTCTTGTTAAGGTAAAAAGCCCGATGCTTGTTTGTGTCGGCATGTACCTTCCACTCGAAACATCATTTGCAATTTTCGTCGGTGGTTTGATTAAAGGAATCTATGAAAAGTTTGCTGCAAGGTCAAAATTCAATGATAATCAAAAGGCAAGAAGTGAAAATGTCGGAGTGCTCCTCGCCGCTGGATTGATAGCGGGTGAAGCACTGATAGGCTTACTATTTGCAGCATTGATAATTTTCAAAGTGAAGATTGATATACCTTCATTCTTAAATCTTCCATTCTATGTGAGCTTGCTTGTGTTCATTGCTGTTGGATACATTCTTGTTCGTATTCCTATGAAGAATGCAGGAAATCCTGATGAACCGGCACCACCAATGACAATGTAAAATTGAAAAGATATAAAAAATTAAACCCGCTTTGTTAAACAGAGTGGGTTTTTTTTTACGGTTTCCCCCTTTATCAAAGGGGGATTCAGGGGGATTATTAAACTATTTCAAACCTGATTTTCTTATTAAGTGCTTCGACATATTTGTTCAAAGTCGAAAGCCTTATGTCTTCTGCATGGTTCTCAATGCGTGAAATTGCTGACTTTTTAGTATGCAGACGTTTTGCTATCTCTTCCTGTGAAATGCCATTTTCCTCGCGCAATTGCCTGAGTAAAACGTTAATTTTAAAATTCCGATACCCTTCATCAAATCCTACTTCAAATTCGGTATCTCTTTTTTTCCTTGCTTCGATATATTTATCCAAATCATCTTTCATTGTAATGTCTCCTTAAATAATCTTTTTTTCTATTTTCTGCCATATCAATTTCATTTTTTGGTGTTTTCTGAGATTTCTTAATAAATCCTGAAGTTAATACTATTGTTTTTCCATTATGGAAAAAACACAGAACTCTTATTTTAGTATTACCAGCATTAATTCTTAATTCCCATAATTCATCAGTTCCAACAAGCTTCTTAAGATAATTAATCGGAACATGAGGAATCTCTTTTATCAACATAAGCACCCATGATGTCTTTTGCATTTGCTTTGAACTTAAAGAATCAAAGAACTTTTGAACGGGTGATTCACCATTCTCTGTTTTGTAGAATTCTACTATTCTCAAACTTTCTCCAAGGTTAACATATATGTTAACGCTAATTATTAGTTTTTATTTTTCTTTTAAACACTTTTCCCACAGGACATCATTAATTTTTTGCTTTCCCCCTTTATCAAAGGGGGATTTTTAATATCAAATTTGATAGATTTTAGTTATTAAACAAGACAGAAACAGCCGGTGAGTCCGATATTTGCAGGTCATTTAAATTTTCATCTTCGAGGTGAAGAGCAAGTGACTCTTTAATATTTCCAACAGTTTCATCAATTGTATAGCCTTGAGTAACAATTGGTAATTCCATACATTCGGCAACATATTGCTCATCGCCCTTAGATACTATAAAATGAATTATTTTTTTCATTTTTTTTGCCTTTGTCAATCTAATTATTAGAATTTAAATCAGTAACGTATAAGTTAGAAATTATTTTTTCAGTTTTAATTTAGATTGAAAACTCAATATTCTCTGGTTAATGATTTACCAATTTATGATTAAATTGCATTCTTTTGTAATTTAGAACGGGAATAAAATATTGTTTGGTTTGTTTAAAGAAAAAGAAGAATTGAATTATCTGGAGATGACTCCTCTCAGGAACTATGAACATGAATTAAACGAAAGTAAATTGATTGACGTTCTTGTACCGAAATTCAAAAATGAATTTCTCAGGGATTTTCTTGTACCAAGAAGCCGTTCACCATATATCAAAGCCAATCTCGATGAGTTCGGCTCGGAAACATGGTTGTTGATGAATGGCGAGAACAAAGTTGAATTAATTGCTGATAAATTAAATGAAAAATTCGGAGACAGGATTCAGCCTGTCCTTGGAAGATTGACAACATTTTTAACACAATTGTATAAAAACGGTTTTATTTCATTTAAAGAGATTGAAAGGAAATAACAATGGGAAAAATACTTGGGCATCTCGAGCCAAAAGCAGTATGGAATTACTTCGAGGAAATCTGCCAATATCCTCGTCCTTCCAAAAAAGAAGAAAAGATTGCCGCCTATATGATGGGCTGGGCAAAAGAAAATAAGTTTGAAACAAAGAGAGACAAAGCTGGCAATATAATTGTCCGCAAACCTGCAACCAAAGGTATGGAAAACCGTAAGCCGATTGCCATCCAGGGGCATATTGATATGGTCTGCGAAAAGAACAATGATGTAAAATTCGATTTCGATAAAGACCCGATTCAACCCTGGATTGACGGCGACTGGGTAAAAGCAAAAGGCACAACACTTGGTGCTGATAACGGTATTGGTGTTTCTATGGGAATGGCATTAATGACTTCAACCGATATTCCTCATCCTCCACTTGAATTACTTTTAACGGTTGATGAGGAAACAGGATTAACAGGTGCCATTCAGCTTGGTAAAGGAATGTTGAAAGCAGAAATCCTGATTAATCTCGATTCAGAAGAAGACGGAACATTTACGATTGGTTGTGCAGGAGGACAGAATACCTCTGCTTTATTTAATTACAAAAAGGATAAATATCCTGCCAATACAATTCCTTATGAGATTGTTCTTAAAGGGATGCGTGGCGGACATTCAGGTATTGAAATCCATGACGGCAGGGCAAATTCTCTTAAGCTGATGACAAGAGTGTTGATGAACCTTACCGAAATGTTCGATGTCAAGTTGTCAAGCATGAACGGTGGAAATAAACATAATGCAATTCCCCGTGAAGCGTTTGCCGTTGTACTTGTTTCAAGAGCAAAAGAAAAAGCATTTCTTAAGGAAGTGAAAAAATTCGATAAAATTCTCCATGAAGAGTATCTGACAAAGGAACCGAGTATTAATATATCAGCAAAGAAAACTCAGAAACCTGAAAAGGTAATGACTAAGGGTTTTCAAGCTGCATTATTAAAATCATTCTATGCTATGCCACATGGTGTAATCAGGATGAGCCCGGACATGAAAGACCTTGTGCAAACTTCTACCAATTTTGCCGTTGTCGAAACGAGAGACAAAAATGTATATGTTCTGACAAGCCAGAGAAGTTCAGTAGCCAGCGAGAGTGTTGACATAGCGGCAATGGTGAGATATGTCCTGGAACTTGGTGGAGCAAAAGTAACTCATGGTGACGGATATCCTGCATGGCAGCCGAATATAAATTCGCCTATCCTGAAAGAAGCTACTGCAATTTATAAGAGAATGTATGGCAAAGAAGCAATAGTTCAGGCAATTCACGCAGGTCTCGAAACAGGATTGATTGCTGAAAAATATCTAGGAATGGATATGCTTTCATTTGGCCCAAACCTGAAAGATGTTCATTCACCTGCAGAGATGGTACAGATTTCTACGACAAAGAAATGCTGGGAATTGCTGGTTGAAATAGTGAAAAATATTCCTGCAAAATAGGAAGTCGGAAGCTGGAAGCCGGAAGTTGGAAGCACGAAGCTGGAAGCCGGAAGACGGAAGCCGGAAGACGGAAGCCGGAAGCCGGAAGACGGAAGCCGGAAGACGGAAGCCGGAAGACGGAAGACGGAAGACGGAAGCCGGAAGACGGAAGCCGGAAGACGGAAGCCGGAAGACGGAAGAAAAGATAAAGGGAAGTATTTTTAAGATAATGAATGAAATTTAAATTTGAAAAATTAATTATCTGGCAAAAGGCAATGGAATATGGAGAAAACATTTTTAAGTTATCTCTCAAATTCCCCAAGGATGAAATGTACAATCTTACTTCCCAGATACGCAGAGCAGTTGATTCTGTTGCATTGAATATTTCAGAAGGTTCCATTGGGCAATCTGAATTGGAATATAAAAAATTCATTGGTTACGCAATTCGTTCTCTGGCAGAAGTAGTAACTTGCATATATAAAGCATTAAATAGAAAATATATTTCTAAAGAAGAATTTAACGAGCATTACGAATTTGCATTTAATCTAATGAATATGATGGTTGCTTTTAGAGACAAAATAAAGCCCACAATGAATGAATGATAAACTTCCTTCTTCTGACTTCGGGCTTCTTGCAAAAAATTGAAAGAAATTTATGACACAAGCTATAGATTTTAAAAGAGAAGTACCTGCCCTGTTTCGCTGGTCTGTTCTTGTCATAATATCTTTTGCCATGTTCGGCAATTATTATATATATGACAGCATCAGCCCATTAGCCGACCTGCTGGCGAAAGACCTGCATTTTTCAGATTCGGACATAGGTTTGCTCCAGGGGATTTACAGTTTTCCGAATATAATTATGGTGCTGATTGGCGGTATGATAATTGACCGAATCGGCACCAAAAAAGCCGCACTGATTTTTACTGTTTTAGTAATGTTCGGTGCTTTTGTTACTGCACTCAAAGGCAACTTATATACTATGGCTGCCGGCCGTTTAATATTCGGTTTGGGTGCCGAATCAATGATTGTAGCAATCACAACAATAATAGCCCGCTGGTTCAAAGGCAAAGAACTTTCTTTTGCATTCGGATTAAACCTAACTGTAGCCCGGCTTGGTTCTTTTCTCGCACTTAATTCTCCGACATGGGGCAAATCGTTTTACAGCAGTTGGGATGGCCCCTTGTGGATAACGGTAGGAGCAGGTGTGTTCTCTGTCTTTTGTCTAATTGTTTTTTATTTCGTTGACCAATACTGTGATAAAAGATATAACCTGGAAAAAGAAGGCGGTCAGGATAAAGTGGTATTCAAAGAATTATTTTCATTCGGAAGGTCATTCTGGTTCATCACACTACTATGTGTTACTTTCTATTCAGCCATGTTCCCATTCCAGACATTTGCAATTAAATTCTTCCAGGAAGTACATGGCACATCCCGTGAAGTCGGTGGTAATCTTTCTTCAATCCTGACCTTAGCGGCAATGTTCTGCACACCATTATTCGGTTTATTAGCCGATAAAATAGGCAAACGTTCATTGCTGATGATGTTTGGTTCATTGCTAATCATACCGGTTTATCTTATTATGGCATATAAGCTGGATATAGCGACTCCGCTTGGCCTTACTGGCTTTATAAATCTAAATATTGGTTTCATGGACATACATTCAAGTATTCCTGTTTACCTTATTATTCCTATGTCAATGATGGGTATAGCTTTTTCACTTATCCCTGCTGTTATGTGGCCCTCTGTGGCATTGATAGTCAAACATTCTAAGCTTGGCACTGCTTATGGCTTGATGACTATGATTCAAAACATTGGCTTATGGGGTATGAATGTATTAATAGGAATGGTTAACGATATGACTCATGCTTATACGGCAGGGATGTGGTTGTTTTCTTCACTCGGATTTTTTGGTTTATTATTCTCGTTTTTGCTTTGGAGAAATGAGTTAGGCCCCAACAGTCATGGGCTTGAATTTCCGAAATTAAAAAAAGAATAAGTTAATGGAATATTCTGTATATTGGTAAAGTAGCATAATAAAAAAAAGTAATTTCAAAAAAAATAAACAGATTAATAATAAAAATATTTTTTCCTGATTTCGTTAAGATTTTATAATTTTAAGCGAATTTAATTTTCAAATTTCATAATATTGTAACATTGCACGAAGGCAGTGCATCTTCTTAAGATAAAACCTTGATTTTAGCTTTTCAATTATTTTATTGATACTGAGGTATAAGAAGACATTTAATTAAAATCTTTTTTTTTAACAACAAGAGAAATATTATGGCAGGGAGTGTTAGACTTAGGAATGCAGCTACAATTGCGTTGAAAGAATACCTCGGATTAGCCGAGGAAGAATCTTTACTGGTTGTATGCGACGAAGGATTAAGAGAAATCGGCATAATACTATATGAATGTGGCAAAAAACTGTGTACGGAAGCAATGTATGTGGAAATGAAACAAAGAGAATTTAACGGGCAGGAACCTCCTGAATCCATAGCCCAAATGATGCAGCAGGTTGATGCGGTGATTTGTCCCACTTCAAAATCTATTACACACACAAAAGCCAGAAGAGATGCTTCTAAGCTTGGTGTCAGGGTTGCTACTATGCCCGGGATAACTGTCAGTACCATGGTCAGGTGCATGAATGCCGACCACGAACAAATAGTTGAACTCACCAACAAAGTTGCTGAACGATTGAAGAAAGTCAAACAAATTCGCATTGAAACTTCACTTGGTACAAACGTTACACTTCCAATCTCAAAGAGAAAAATTTTATCATCGACAGGTGTTCTGCGAAATATTGGCGAGAGTGGAAATCTTCCTTCAGGTGAAGTTTACCTTGCACCCTGGGAAGAAAAAACCAACGGCACTGTTGTGTTTGATGGTTCAATTGCAGGTATTGGTTTATTGAGAAACCCAATAAAGGTTCAATTAAAAAACGGATACATAGAAAAAATTGAAGGTAAATCCGAAGCTAAGGATTTTGAAGAACTTCTTGGTAAAGTTGGTTTCAGGGATGCTAAGGCTGTTGCAGAATTTGGTATTGGCACTAATTATAAAGCCAAACTTACAGGCGATATTCTCGAAGATGAAAAAGTGTTGGGGACAGTCCACATGGCATTTGGTAATAATATGTCCATGGGTGGAATCATATCAGTTCAAAGTCATATTGATGGTTTAATAAAAGAACCTACAGTTTTCTTTGACGATGAAATGGTAATGAAAGCTGGAAAACTTCTGTTTTAATTCTGAATTTTTTATTCTGAATTATGATTGTTGAAGATTGGTTAGAAAAAAATAAATGAAAAGAATTTCAAGAATAAAGGTAATTTTATTACCGTCTCTTATTGCATTTATTTTATTTATAAGTTGTGAAAAAAAAGAAGAGACTATCGAAATCCCTTTAACCAAAGAACAGCTTGATTCAATAAGAAAAGCCGATATTGAAAAAGAGATAGCCGAACATGATACATTTCCCCAAATAAATTACACACAGGTTGTAATAAGAGACAAAGCACATCTTCAGGAGATATTTAATAAGATAAAAAATCCGAATACAGAATTTCCAAATCTTAAAGTATTAGCGACATTAAACAGGAAAGAACTTAGGTTCTTCGCTGTTGGCCAGACAATCGTTGTACCTGATACTATTATTGAAAACATGTTTGCATATTCCTGCTTTCCGCAATACTATCCCGGTGCGAAAGATTTAAAAAAAATCATAATGGTATCGAACAAATACCAGGCATATGCATGTTATGAATATGGAGAACTGGTGAGGTTTTCAGCTTCAAATACAGGCAAAGAAAGGACCCAGACATATCCCGGCAGGTATGCCCTTGAATGGAAGGAAGCAGTTCACCGTTCCTCCCTCGACAGTGAATGGGTAATGCCTTTTAATTTCAATTTTCATTCGGAAGCCGGTAGCGCTTTCCATCAGTTTATGATGCCGGGCAGGCCTGTATCACATTCCTGCTGCCGTCAGTTCATGGACGATGCAAAGTGGCTATTTTATTGGGGTGAAGGATTTAAAAAAGATGAAAAAGGAAAGAAAATACCATTGTCCGGGACTCCTGTTGTTTTGATTGACCATTTTGACTTTGCACGTACAAAAGGTGGGCCATGGCTGGATTTAAAATCGAATAAAGATAGTATTTTGTCATTACCTGAAGACCCTATGGCTGTCGAAGAAGCCCTTATTCCTATGTGCCAGATTCCCGAAGGTAGCCGGGGCAGTCTAAGAAATAGACAAAGGTATGTTCATGCCGAGGATACATTGAGAGAAAGAGGTATCATCAGGCCAGGTGTTAAATTGATTGTAACTGTTAATTACAACGTTCTTCGCCGTCAGAAAGAACTGAAAGAAATTAAAGCAAGAGAAGCAAAGCTGAAGGAAGCCCAGAAAAAGAAAGAAGCCGAATTACTTCATGAAGGAACTAATTCAAACAGCACACCCAAATAACTTCCTGATTTAGCTTTGGGGGTAGGTATTAATACATCTCGTATTTAGAATTAATTGAGGTTGATTTGAAAGCCTGGAAAGCAGAATTATTCTTACTTTTAATGACATTTATTTGGGGAGGGACTTTTTTATTTACTAAAATCGGCCTTCAATATACATCACCGGCTTTATATGTTATAATCAGGTATTCAATTGCTCTGACAATATGTTTGATTGTTTTCAGGAAAAATTTTAAGGTATTAAACCGTCAAACTTTCATCAGTGGTATAATATTAGGATTATTTCTCGGCGGAGGATTCCTTTTACAAACTCTCGGCTTAAAATATACTACTGTTTCTAAATCTGCATTTATAACAGGTGTTTCTGTTGTATTAACCCCGATTGTATTTTGGTTTGTTGAAAAAAGAAAAATCAGCTATTGGCAAATTAGCGGAGTAATTATTGTTACAGCAGGATTATGGTTATTTACACAACCTGATTTTTACAACATAAATATAGGAGATTTCCTTACTCTTCTTTCAACATTTTTCTGGGCATTTTACATAACTTATATGGATGTCTTCACCAAAGGGAAAAGCGATTTTAAGGAAACAAGCTTGCTTGTCATTTTTCAATTTGTAGCGGCTTTGCCTTTGGCATTAGTTTATTTTCTTGCATTTGAATCATCAAACATATTTTTAGTCTTCGATAAAGGATTATTATATTCATTATTATATAACGCTATTTTAGCATCATTTTTCCTGACTATTATACATACCAGCGTCCAAAGATATACTACACCCGTAAAAGCCGCACTGATTTTTTCTCTCGAGCCTGTTATAGCATCATACCTTGCTTTCTTATTTTTAAATGAGTTCATGAATGCTATCGAGTTTATTGGTGCAGCTATACTTTTATTCGGAATCCTATTATCCGAAACCGGTGAGTACTTCATGAAAATAATTTTTCCAAATCAAAAGAAGATAAATTAAAAGCTCGTAATACACAATAATTATTATCTGCAGATTTAGATGTTCAATCCCTATGGGATTTGTTTTCTATTGCAGGTTATATTTGTTACAGACATTCAATCCCTCTGGGATTGTAATTAATCCTTTGGGCTAACTCCGAAGGAGTTAAACATCTGTAACAATGACATCACATTACAAAAAACCAACTCCGGAGGAGTTGAACGTGATGGGTTACCAAATTTGTTAGTTACCTAACATGAAAAAAAGAAAAACAATTTTCATATCACTTGTAACTTTTTTCTCAATTGATGTGTTTTTATATATAGAATGTAACTGGCGCCTACTCTACATTCAATAAATAAACGGGTTGTATTACAGCCTTATTATAAATTATTGATTGTTTGAAGGAGTATGAAAATGAAAAAGATTCTGATAGCTCTCGTCGCATTAGCATTCATAGCCTTGCTAATTAGTGCAAGTTCATTTGGAATAATTAAAGGTGTTGTTCTCGATGAAAAAGGGAATCCGGTAATCGGGGCAACAGTCAGGGTTGAAGGTACATCCAGAGGAACTTATATTAAGAATAAAGATGGTAGTTTCATAATTCAAAATGTACCTGTTGGTACATATAAATTAATTATTACTGCTGTCGGATATGAGAAATATTCAACTACAATAAGGATAACCGCAGAAGAAACATCTGAAATAACTGTGAAACTAATATCAGGAAAAGTTGAAACAAAATCAGTTGATGTTCTTGGAAAAAAGTTAATTGTTAATAATACAGAGATCGGTACAAAAAGAAAAATATCAGATGAAGGTATAACTCAAGTTGCTCGTGAAGGTGTTATTTCTGTAAATGGTATTGATGTCGGAAATCAATTTACTGGCGGGTATGGGTGTAAAAGCAGTTATGCTCCTGCTCCATATCAACAGGGATATTTCAATACCGAAGCCTACGACAGAATATATGATAATGAATTTAAGGAAGCGATTTCTGACCCGCTATCAACTTTTTCGATTGATGTTGATAAGGCTTCATACAGCAATGTGAGAAGAATTATAAATAGTGGCAGTCTGCCTCCCGAAGATGCAGTCAGAACTGAGGAATTGATAAATTATTTCACTTATGATTATCCTGAGCCCCAAAATGATGTTCCATTTGCAATTTATTCTGAAATAGCTGATTGCCCCTGGAACACAAGTCATAAACTGATTCACATTGGTTTGCAGGGGAAAAAAGTTCCACTCGAAAATATCCCACCCGGAAATCTTGTTTTCCTGATTGATGTATCAGGCTCTATGAATGTTTATAATAAACTGCCTTTAGTGAAATCGGCTTTAAGACTATTAATTGAACAACTGAGACCCCAAGATAAGGTTGCCATCGTTGTATATGCGGGTGCGGCAGGCCTTGTTCTCAATTCAACTCCGGGAAGCAAGAAGAATGAAATTATTGATGCAATTGAAAAACTGGAAGCAGGTGGAAGTACAGCAGGAGCAGAGGGTATTAAATTAGCTTATGAAGTTGCAAAGAAAAATTTGATTAAAGGTGGAAACAACAGGGTCATACTTGCAACCGATGGTGATTTCAATGTCGGTGTATCAAGCGATGGGGAACTTACAAGAATGATTGAAGACAGAAGAGATGATGGAATATATCTTACCGTTCTCGGCTTCGGAATGGGGAATTACAAAGATTCTAAAATGGAAAAACTGGCTGATAAGGGGAATGGCAACTATGCTTATATTGATAATATACTCGAAGCAAAGAAAGTGTTTGTCAATGAGCTTGGCGGGACTCTTTTTACTATTGCCAAGGATGTAAAAATCCAGATAGAATTTAATCCTGCACTTGTTAAGGAATATCGTCTAATCGGTTATGAGAACCGATTGCTGAATAAGGAAGATTTCAATAATGATAAGAAGGATGCAGGCGAACTTGGTTCAGGGCACACAGTAACAGCATTGTATGAAATTGTTCCTGCTAGTAGCGATAAAGAAAACGGTTCAAATAAAGTTGACCCGTTAAAATATCAATCTTCAAATGTCAATAATACTTCATACAATACCGATGAAATTGCAACAGTGAAATTCAGGTACAAAGACCCTGATGGAACTCAAAGCAAATTAATTGTAAATACATTGAAAAATGCAGATAATAAATTGAGCCAATCATCCGAAAATTTCAGATTTTCCTCTGCAGTAGTAGAATACTCAATGTTATTGAGGAAATCAAAATTTGCGGGAACATCAACTTATGATGGAGTAATCAAACTCGCAAAAGGTGCGAGGGGACAGGACAGGGAAGGTTACAGAGCAGAATTCATCAGGTTGGTTGAGGCTACGAAGGTGCTTTCGGTGGCAAGCAAGTAAAAAATGCTGAATTAAAATGAAAATGTAAAATGTAGGGGCAGATTCAAAATCTGCCCTAGTGCTTTGGAATTATTATAAAAAATTTTAAATTCTAAAAAGATTAAATACAAGCACAAATTATAAAAGATAAATTACTCTTTTATTAATTGAAAATATATTTTTTCTCCACTGAAACATTTTACGATTTTTTGTGTTATTACTAATAGATAAAGGACACTTTTTAAATTATTTTAATTTTTTTTGTAACTTTTTATTGTTTCAGGTGTCATTGTATATATAAAAAGATAATTTTTAACTTATATAAATTTTCTTAAATAATTTTATAAGTAAAAATATGAAAACAAAGTTTTTTCTTTGCTTGTTATTATTTATACTCATATTTTTAAATTTTACAACCAGTTCTGCACGAATATCAAAGGATGAATACCAACTTTCAACACTTGATGAACTTGAAAATTATATTAAACAAAACAAACATTTACCGGATATTCCTTCTGCCACTGAGGTAGAGGCAAACGGCATTCAACTTGGAGAAATGCAAGGCAAACTTCTTAAGAAAATAGAAGAGTTGACATTATACGTTATTGAATTGAAAAAAGAAATTAAACAAATTAAAAAAGGAAAGAAAAAATGAATACTTTTTATTTAATAAAAAAATTTGGTTTTTATATTTCAATTAAATGTTTAATGATAATTTTTTTTATTTCCTTAAATTCTTGTGAAGAAACAATGGATATTGGACCAGTCGTACAACCTCCATTTTTTGCTGTATTTGAATATATGTACCCAAATCCCATTAATCAAGATGATACATTAACTATTGGGGTTGATATCTTTAAAAATGATTTACCGGTATATGACACTATTGATTTACCGAGATCCATAAATGATATTACAGTAGAGCGAATTAGTTCTGGATTATCCGTTAGTGATACATTTGAAATTACATATTTTTATAATCCAAAGACTAAAGAATATTATGGAAATTTAAAAAATGATTCGATAATTCAAATTATTAAAATTAATACATATTGTTTTATTATACAAACAAAAGTTAAAAGAAAAAATAATAATAATAAAATTGGTTTAATTTCAATAATATTATATAATAAATACATACTTAATCCCGATTCTCATTTAATTTTTTATTAATAATAAGGGTGATTAATATGAAGACTTTTTTATTTATATCTCTTATATTACTTTTCAATTTAATTAATATTAATGCAAGTTCAAGTACTTTTACTTATTTGGTTAAAATTAATAATATTTTATTAAATAAATCAATTGAAAGGAAGGAGGAATGAGAAATGAAGTTAATAATATATATCTGAGAGTGTTAACATAAGATAGATATTTTTATTATATTTGTATTATGTTAAACAAACCAAGTGGAAGAATTATGGAAATATCTTGCAAATACTGTAGCAGTACTGATTGTACGAAAAATGGGAAAGTA
>Ga0208373_1001497_pt1 | contig 30832 bp, 29 predicted proteins | sample RifOxyC2_FD_184036 | JGI IMG/M metagenome (GOLD analysis project Ga0208373, IMG submission 184036) | Soil microbial communities from Rifle, Colorado - Rifle Oxygen_injection C2 (SPAdes) | ecosystem: Environmental > Terrestrial > Deep subsurface > Rock core/Sediment | place: Rifle, Colorado... | reverse complement strand
CCGCCATACCCTTGCCCATTTCCGCCCCGCATCCGTCCCTGACCGGGCGTACCGGTGGCTGTCGGCTGAGTGCTGGAAGTAATACCGCGGCGTTCAAAATCTGGCATAGCACCAATCATAATTCGTGCCGCATTCACTGTCCCATCAGAGTTGGTCGTACCGGTGATCTGCACATTTTTTCCTACCACCAGATCGGCCACCGTGCCTTTTGGTAAATTCTTAAATAATTCCGCTTGTGGATTACGATTGCCACCACCAGCCCGCAACGTGCCGGTGGCATTATCTTTTGACCCATCATTATTATTGACACTATTATTTACCACCACACTACAACCGGCCGTAACGAGTAGTGCCACTATCGCCAATACCCCGATAAAATATTTTGACATAATTTTTGAAATTAAATGTTAAAAAATAAATAATAATTTATTGATAACGCAACGCCTCAATCGGATCGAGCTTGGCCGCCCGACGCGCCGGATAATATCCAAACACAATACCGACTAACGCCGAGATACCCACAGACAAAGCAATTGACGACCAAGTGACAACCGTCGCGGTCCCACTCAATTTCGTCACGAGATACGCCGCAAACCAACCGATAAAGATACCGATAATCCCGCCAATAAAAGTCAAAGCGACTGATTCGCCAAGAAATTGCGCGCTGATATCACTACTGCGCGCACCGAGTGATTTGCGCAACCCGATTTCGCGTGTGCGTTCAGTGACAGTGGTAAGCATCATATTCATAATACCAATGCCGCCCACTATCAGAGATATGCTGGCGATCGCTCCCAGAAGCAATGTTAAAGTACCTGTGACAGAGGACGCCGCCGACAAAATATCCGCCTGATTAACAATACTAAAATCGGCCGCAGTCGGATCAGAAATACGGTGCCGTTGCAAAAGCAAAGCTTGCACTTGTTGTTGTACCGCGCTCATCGTGTCGGCTGAAGATGCTTGAATACTAATATTGTTCACCGACTGGCTGCCGGTCAAATACTGTTGAGCAGTCGTAATAGGAACATAAATCAAATCGTCGGCATTGCCAAAACCGGTACCGCCTTTCGCCACTGTCACGCCTTGCACAGTGTATTCTTGGCTACCAATACGAATTTTCTGGCCAACCGGATCAACTCCAACCCCAAACAAATCATCGCGCGCCGTCGGCCCCAAAATAGCCACCCGAGAACGCGACTGTATCTGGATATCTGTCATGGGCGTGCCCAAATCCACTTCAATTGTTTTTATCACAAAATAATTACCGTCAATACCGTAAATACTAGTATTGGTATTACTCCCCTTTGCCGTCACTTGTTTGCGCGAACTCACTGTCGGTGCTACCGCCGCAATATCTTGCACAGTAGAACGAATAGCCACCACATCTTCCATGGTCAAACTTTGGGATGAACCACTACCGCCACGCACAATATTACCGCCGGCCTGACGTTGTGAACCCGGAGTGACGACGAGCAAATTAGTGCCGAGCGATTCGATGCTGTTAGTAATCGCCGCCGAAGCCCCCTGCCCCACCGATATCATGGCAATCACCGAGCCGATACCGATCACAATACCCAAAATCGTCAAAGCCGAGCGGGATTTGTTGGAAGAGAGAGAAAAAAAAGTTTCAGAAAATAAATCGCTGATAGTCATAGATAAAAAATCAATTTTTATGATCGGAAACAATCACCCCATCCTTTAATTCAATCACACGATGGGCGTGACTAGCCACATTTTTATCATGCGTGATCAAAATCACGGTGTGGCCTTTTTCACGATTCAATTTTTCGAAGGTTTCAAGCACGATTTGTCCGGTTTTGGAATCCAAATTGCCAGTCGGCTCATCGGCCAAAACAATATCCGGATCATTGACGAGTGCGCGCGCGATCGCCACTCTTTGCATTTGCCCGCCCGATAATTGATTGGACAAATGATTCCAACGATCCTCGTCCAACCCCACGGCGCGCAAGGCGATTTTTGCCTTTTCCAAACGTTGCGCTTTGGGGATGGTGATATCATAAATAAAAGGCAGGGTGACGTTGCGCAACACAGTCGCCCGCGATAGCAAATTAAAAGATTGAAAAACAAACCCGATTTTTTGCGATCGAATATTGGCCAACTCTTCATCAGACAAAGTAAAAACATCTTGCTCGTCCAAAAAATACTTGCCGCTAGTTGGCCGATCGAGCGCGCCCAAAATATGCATCAAGGTGGATTTACCGGAGCCAGACGGACCGATGATCGCCACAAATTCACCTTTGGCGATCTCAAAACTGACATCTCGAAGCACGGGCAACTCATTGCCCACCGTTTGATAGCTTCTGGTAATATTTTCGCATTTAATCATAAACGAAAATTGACAATAAATTTTAGTTGTCATTCCGACGATACGTTCACTTGCGTTCAGTATAAACTCCGGAGAAATCTCTGTCCCACACACACGTTGTCATTCCGACGACACAGGAGGAATCTCTGTCTCGTTGTTTTGATCGACCGGACAGAGATTTCTCCTGCGGTCGAAATGACAAAATGTTGACAAAATGACAACCGCAAGAACCTGCGCTGAGTTATCTCCCCGGTCCACCACCACCACCCAATTGAAATGCCCCACGCAAAGCATTTGCACCACCGGCGGCTGCATTATTATTCGTAGTCGCCGTAGTCGCGCCGCCAGTAGTGATAGTTTGGGTCACCACTGCGTCACTCTCGTTGACACCACTCACAATTTCAATCATGGTATCATTGCTTTCGCCCACGGTCACTACTTGTTTTTGTGGCGCACCATTTACTAACACTTGTACATAACTTTCGCCATTTTGATTTTTTACAGCCGCGCTCGGAACCATAATAATATTTGGCTTACTACTTAAAATAATATTGGCACTGACGCTCATACCGCCTTTTATGCGATCATCCTGAACGTCAAAAGTAATTTTTACTCCATAACTAACTACTCCTTGACTGACCGCACCCAGACTATCAATTTGAGCCACTTCACCGGTGATACTCAACCCATCAATCGCATCAAAAGTCAGGATCGCCTTTTGCCCCACTTTTACTTTAGCAACATCAACTTCATTCAGAGTAATACTGGCGATACGCTGTTTGGTAATCAGTGTGCCAATAGAAGAACCAGCTGAAGCACTACCTCCCACCTGAGTATCAACTGTCGCCATAATACCATCAAAAGGAGCGCGCACAGTGTAATCGGCTAAATTGGATTGCGCATCAGCCATAGCGTTCTGTTTTTGCGCCAAAGCTATTTCTTGAGAACGCAAATCCAGAGGATCAACGTCGGCTTTCAGATTCGCAAGCGAAGCAGTCTTTTCGGCGATAGATCTCCCAGCGCTAATAATGGCGGTCTTGGCATTGCTAATAGTGTTTTTTGCCGACAATAAACTCATCAAATCACTGTTGGTAGTACTAATAAAATTATCTAACGAAGATTGATGGGTAGACACCAATGTCGGCAAAGTGATACTGGTATTACCGATTAAATCTTGGATATAATCAATAAAATTATTAGCACTTTTTACCGCTTCCGATACCACCGCCATAGTATTGTATGTTTCTATTATCAATGTTTCTATAGTGGAAGTGCTCGAGAAACGCGTTGCCGCTTTATAATCTACAAAACTAGCATCATAACTTTTACGCGCGGCCTGATAGGCGGCATTTACTTCTTCGCGATATCTCATCGTCTGGTCGCGAGCATCATAATTCGCCGTCACCCCCTGATTAACATACCAATCGATATTCCACCAAGTAGTATTGGGGAAATCCGATCCATACAGCATGCTTTGCAGACCAGTGAGAATTGTCGGCAAATCCATAAACGCCGCTGATACTGTATTAAAACCGTCATCATATGATTTTGCTAAAGTCATTTCTGACTGTTGTTTCGATTCAATGGCGGCCGCCAAAGAATTCTCCGATTGCAAAATTTCCAAATCCGTAGCCGGTTGTTTTAATTTTTCCAACGCCAAACGTGCTGTCTCAAGATTGGTGGCCGCATCACGCACTGACTTCAATGCGCCGGTAGCGTCAAGTCGGGCCAGTACTTGACCGGTTTTTACTTCCTGTGCCGGCTTGACTAGCAGCGCAATCACATCGCCAGATGCTTTTGGCTTGACATCGACTTGATCAGACATTGATACTTGTCCGGTGCCAGACACAGTGGTCGTAAGTGCCCCCCTGGTTGCGGCAGTAGTAATATACCGAACAGTGGCAGGACTGGTGAACCATTTTTTATACCCCCAATAGCCACCACCCGCGAGTGCGGTGACAATCAAAAAAGCGATGACTTTATGTTTGATGATAAACGCGAGAAATTTTTTCATAGACGCAAAATTGGAAATAAATAATTATTGAAAACATAAAGGCGGCGTCCCTGAAGGGACACCAAAACGACGATGAATTTCTCGCCCAAGCATTGGCATGTCATTTTCATTGATCAATCGTAAACCGCGCGCAAAAAACACATCGCCACGCTGTTCTCCCACCGCCATCACAAACATGCCTGCGACAATTTGCATGTTGGGCGCATCTTCCACTATAGAAACATCCACTTTGCGAATACCAAACGGAGTCTGCAAATTGAGAGAGACGCCATTCACTTCCAACACTCGCCCTACCATACCATGACCGCGCGCTTCAATGCCGCGATGTAAAAAAGGTTTAAAAAATCTACCACCACACCGATCCCCAAAAGCGCGATGTTCAATACCATCAAAAATATCGGAAAAGGCCAAAACGATGCCGACGATCACCACAAAACCAACCAGCCCGACAGCCACAAAACCAAACGGCCGACGATACAACGCCCCACTACGTTTAATAATCAATCCGGCCACACACACTAAAAACACCGAAGCGACTACGAGTAAATACGGAAACGATTCCAAAAAAGCAAATAATCCCCGACTACCAAAACTCAAATACCACAGATTGTCAGTGGCTTTCAAATAAAAAAATGTCAGACTAAAAAATAACACTGCCAAAACAACAGTGAAAACAATCGCGCTGCCGAACCCTAATTTTTCCGCTAAAAAAACATAACGGGAACGCAATTTGATGTGTCCGCTTTTAATTGCCGACATCACTTTTTTTTCAACGTCAATTTTATTTTCGCTCATACGATTTATTTAAATATTTTTTTATCGCTGATTTGCCGCGCATGATAAGCGTACCCACACTATTACGGGGTAAACGCAAAATCTCTCCAATCTCTTCATATGTTCTTTGTTCAAAAAAATACAATATGATCGGCGCGCGATATTTCTCCGGCAATTGCGTAAGAGCCTTTTCCAATGCTCTTTTGTCCAATATCGTATTGGCGAGCTCCAGGGCATCCGGTTTGTCATCTACTATTTCCCATTCCGTTTCTTCCAAAGAAACATTGCCGCGATGAAATTTTTTCAAATAATTTACCGCTTCATTATGCGCTATACGATAAACCCAAGAAGAAAATTTCCGGTCTGCATCGAAATCGTTAAGGTTGCGATATATCTTGATGAAAGTCTCTTGCAAAATATCTTCCAATTCGTCCGGGCTACTGACAAATTTACGCAAATAATGAGCCAACTTTTGTTCGTAGCGTCTAATTATCTCACTATATAGCTCTTTGTCGTTGGCGCGCACTTTTTGCGCCAACTGCTCGTCGGACAGGTTGGCTTTTGATGCTATTGTCGGCATATATACTAATACAATGGCAATGGACCAAATATTTCGACTCTATTTTATACCCACATTTTACCATCCGAAAAATAATGCGCCCAATATCTACAACTAACAAAACCCCCAATTTGGGGGTTTTGTTTCGCGTGCGCTCGTTAGGAGTCGAACCTAAATTTTCGGCTTCGCAGGCCAATGTCCTATCCATTGAACGACGAGCGCGTGGCATCCCAGCCAAATCGGGATAACTACCCATGGAACATATACTAATGTATTTGAAACAATCTGGCAAGCCTATCGGTAAACGGCTCATCCTCCTGACTTAAATCTTCTTCTAAATATTCATTTAAATAATCGCGAATCGGACGCGGATCATAGTCCAAAAGCGGAATCACAATCCGATGTTTGATCGCGCCATTAATCCCAAAATACAAACATTTTACATCCGGCGGATTATATACCAACCAAAAGTTGTTCAATTCGCTAAATTTGTAATATTTTTTCCCCACCACTATGCCGGTCTCCAAAACAGCAAACGGCACATCGATCGGCTCTTGGATCTCATGTAAAAATATGATAATCGCAAACAGGACAATGACCAGCGAAAATAAATAATCTCCGGTCCAAATCGAATAAATCATGAGCGCGATCCCGAGAATGGTCGTCAGGACGTACCAACGCCGACTACGATCGTATTTGTTGTACTCCTTTACCGTCCACTGAAACACCACATCACCCAAAGGAGCATTTTCCTTTGTGATATCGATGGGCATAAGTTTATTTTTAAAAAATTTAACGGTGTGGATGATACTGGGCTCGAACCAGTGACCTTTGCAATGTGAATGCAACGCTCTAACCAACTGAGCTAATCATCCATTTCTGGATTTTCAACAAAAAAGCCCGCCTTTTGCAACCGGAGATACTATATCATAAATAAAAAATGAAATCAACCCCTCGCCTCGCTTGTACTATTACGATTGCCGAGCGCGCTCGGTTGTGATATAATATTTTTATAATATAATTTATGGACGAAGAAATTCAACCCGATCAGCCGGTAAATTTTCTTGAACCCAAAAACCAAACTCTCCACGAGACACCCCCGCGCCGGCGTCGGTGGTTTTTATATTTACTCACCTTGGCCATACTAATTTTCGTCGGCAACTGCGGTCTACGCGCTTTTTCTCTCTACGAATTACCTCAAAACGGCGACGCTTATGACGCCCTCACCCTCAAACCCAAAAACGTAGGACTATTCCAAACGGTCAAAAATTTCATCTTTCATTCCGATAATGTCCTCGCTGGACAAACCAATAATCGCATCAATATATTACTTTTGGGCATCGGTGGCAGTGGCCATGACGGACCGTATTTGTCTGATACCAATATCATTGTCAGCATCAAGCCCAGCACCAAAGAAGTGGCGATGATTTCTGTGCCGCGCGATTTGGCCGCGGAGATGAACGGCGGAATTTTCAAAATAAATAGTGCCGACGCGTTTGGCGAGGCCAAACAAAGTGGTGGCGGCGGCGAGTATGCCCGACAGATTTTTGCCAAAACTTTCGCACTTGATATCCCCTATTATATTCGCGTTGATTTCAAAGCGTTCGAAGATCTCATCAACACGGTGGGCGGTGTCTCGATCGATGTGCCTCGCGCCTTTTCCGACAATCTTTACCCCGGTCCAAACAATTCTTACAAACCTATAAGTTTCGAAGCCGGCGTCCAAGCTATGAGCGGCACCCGCGCGCTCGAATATGCCCGTTCGCGTCACGGCAACAACGGCGAAGGTTCGGATTTCGCTCGCTCCCGTCGCCAACAACAAGTGCTCACCGCGCTCAAACAAAAATTATTATCTTTTGGCACCTACACCAATCCGAGCGTGATCCAACAAATGCTCAGTACTCTATCGACCCACGTCGTCACCAATCTGAATTTCGGCCAGATCATGTATCTCGCCAGTCAAGCGCGCGAGATGAGTGGTGATATCAAAACTTTGGTACTCGACAACGCGCCCGATGGATTTTTGTATTCCTACATCGCGAACAGCGGCGCCTTTTTACTCGGACCCAAATCCGGCAATTTCAATGAGATCAACAATGCCATACAACACGTCTTTGATGCCACCAATCCAATCATTGCCGAAAAAACCACCAAAAGCATCCCGGCCCAAGCCAATCAATCCATTTTTCCCGCCGCCAAAATCGAAATCCAAAACGGCACTTGGCACGTCGGCCTCGCCGCGCGCTACAAGGCCAAATTAGAAGAAAAGGGCTTCACAGTTTACGGCACTGCCAACAGCATTCGACGCCCCATCGACAAAACCGGTATCTATTTGATCAATCAAGCTGCCCCCAACGACATTGTCAAAGGACTGTCAGAGGCCATGGCCGCCCCGATCATCTCCACTCTCCCCGATTGGCTCGCCGAGAGCTACGACGACCCCCTCACCTCCAGCACCGAGGAAGGCTTGAAATTTAAACCAGAGTCTGATATACTAGTCATTCTTGGCGAAGACGCCAATAAATGATAATGGCATGGCCACACCAGCGACAATTATCGATCTGAATTTACCCGCGATTGCCCTCGTCGGACGTGTTAATGTTGGTAAAAGCACCCTTTTTAACAAAATTACCGAATCCAAACACGCCCTGGTCTCCACTGTGGCCGGCACCACTCGCACCCGCAACGTCGCCACCGCCACCTGGCGCGGCAAACAATTCCGTATTATCGACACCGGCGGACTGACCTTCGACGCCGACGTGCCACTCGAGGAAGACATCATCCACCAAACCGAACTAGCCATCGCCGAAGCCGATGTTATTTTGTTTGTCGTAGATATTCAAGACGGTATTTTGCCACAAGAACGCGAGTTGGCCAAACGCTTACACAAAATGGCGCCCGGTAAAAACATTCTCTTCGTGGCCAACAAGGCAGACACCGCCGAGCTCCGCGAACGAGTACATGATCGCGAAGTGTTGCAATTGGGCCTAGGCGAGCCATTGCCGGTATCAGCCATCAACGGCGCCAACCTGGGCGACCTATTGGATCTGGTTTATAGCAAATTCAGTCAATCACCCAAACGTCCGAAACGTTTGAAAGAACAAAACCCAATTCGCATAGCCATCATGGGCAAACCAAACGTAGGCAAGTCTTCACTTTTCAATAAGCTCATCGGGGAAGATCGCGTGATCGTATCGCCGATGGCCCACACCACTCGTGAACCGCACGACACTTTGGTGACATACGAAAAACAACCAATTTTATTTGTAGACACCGCTGGTATCCGCCGCAAGACCAAAGTTTCGGGCGTGCTCGAACGCGCCGGCATCGGCAAGAGTCTCGATATGATCAACAAATCTGACATTGTTTTGATTTTACTCGACGCCACTGAGCCGATTTCCGACCAGGATCAACAGCTCGCCGGACTTTTGCGCGAACACACCAAGAGCGTGCTCATCATCGTGAACAAATGGGATAAAGCCGAAGGCAATGAAGATTCATTTCGCAATTCCGTCAAAGCATTGGTTTACAAAAAATTCCCGCATTTGGACTTCGCGCCGGTTTTATTTGTCAGCGCGCTCAACGGTTATCACACTCATCAGATTTTTCCGGAAATTATCAAGGCGTGGAACGCGCGCCAGACCGAAGTGGACGCCGAGGAACTGCGCCAATTTATCAAACGCGCGGTAAGGAAACACTTGCCCACCCGCGGCAAAGGCACACGCCACCCGGAGGTGCTCGGCATGCGCCAGCTCGGTACCAACCCGCCGATGTTCGAAATGCTCATCAAACCGCGCACTTCCGTGCATATTTCATATGTGCACTATATCGAAAATCGCCTGCGCGAACAGTGGAGTTTTTATGCCAGTCCGATCGTGATGAAATTGAGTAAGATGAAAAAATAGGGTGGGGATAAATGGGGTTGACAAAACTTATAAAATTTGATATCCTGTAATCAGGTGATAATCCAGCGCAATACCAAAATATTGCACTCAGAACTTCAGAGCTCCCGCAAGGGAGTTCTTTGTTTTGTCCAAATGTGCTATAATATGCGCGCCGCCCCGAGCAGGGCCGAGTGCAAACGGTTTTGCGCGCCGGATTATCACCCAGCGTCTGGAGTTCAACTCTCCCTCGGTCCACGGCGACCAGCCTCATCCTTATACGATGAGGTTTGGTTTTGAAAACTATTTTTCAAAACATTTTCTAAATTATAACCGTCGCAATGTCCCAACACCCCCAAATACGATTGCAAAACTTGATTAAATTTCTCTTTTTTTATCTCGCCGGCAATTAGCTGGCTCCGTTTGTACGACATTTTCTTCAACATCCGTTGTTTAGTTTTTGTCCGCAAAACAGTATGACGCGAAAAACTCACATAACCCAAAAAATCTATACCCTGTGACAATTTGCAAATTTCCACTTTACGCGGGTGCAAATTTAATTTCAAATTTTCATCTAAAAATTTTTGGATGACAGGTACAACCTCGACCAAATATTCGGCATCATTATTCAAAATTATAAAATCATCGCAATATCGCAAATAAAATTTTCCTTTCAAAATATGCTTTACGAATTGATCTAATTCATTCAAATATACATTGGCGAACAGTTGGCTGGTGACATTTCCAAGAGGCAATCCTTTACTATCGCCGACATTAAAACTCCCAACAATCTTCTCCAATAACCATATTACATTTTCGTCGGTAATTTCTCTTTTTAGCAATCTCAATAAAATCCTATGATCAATATTGTAAAAAAATTTCTGCACATCGCATTTGAGCGCGTAAACCGGCCGGTGATAATTTTCACTAACTTTTGCCGCAAACTCACACAACCGTCGCACGCCGGCGTGCGTACCTTTTTCAAATCTACAAGAATAAGAATCGAAAATGAAATGTCGGTCAAATAACGGATATAACACCCTAAATACTGCCTGAAATAATACGCGGTCACACACTGTGGCTTTGTGGATCGGCCGTAATTTTGGGTCGCGGACATAAAAAAACGCGTACGGCGCGGGCGCATAACTTTTATCCATCAGACTAGCACGCAAATCCAACAAATTATCTTCCAAATCAAAATAGAACCCAACCACATCTTTTTTCCTCATTTTTCCGTACTTGAATTCTTCCCACGCTTGGAGTAAATTATCCAATGAAATTATTTCTTTAAATAAATTATGTTTTCCACTAATCCCCCCCCCGAGATTACCACAGCGCCTATCATCCAACATATTACAGATTTATATAAAAATATTTATCGTCTCGGCCACAGTCTGCCCAAACGAGACAAACTGGGTTTGCATACAAAATTGGAAAATCAATGTGGTGATTGTTTGAAATTGGCGATCGAGGCCGCGTTTACCGCCAAATGGCAAAAAGTGCCGTACCTACAAAAATTACGCCTAGAAATTGAAGTGACTAAGCGACTGACGCGATTGGAACACGAACTCAAAATTATTGACTCGAAAAATTACCTCGACATCACCCAACAACTGTGTGATATCTCGAAAGAAAACACCGGTTGGCTAAACTCTTTACAGAAAAAGGAGACCGCCTAAGCGAGCTCCTTTTTGCTTGAAACTTCGGTTGAAGCGAGGACGCAAGTTGCCGTCAGAGTTGTCGGGATTGTTCCAGTTGACGTTGAAGTTGTCGTCGTTCATGTTGACGTTCGGAACGTTGCCGTCGGAGTTGCGCGAGCCGCCCACTATTAACCAATCCCATCCATATTCACCGGCGATCTTTTGCAAAATCACCTGCGTTACCCCAGCTCTGCGCTGGCCGTGTTTGGAGGCTATTTACTCCCTAGAATTGATTAAGCAGTTTCATATTGTGGCAAATCGTTATCCCGATTTACTCGAGACCGATTTAATAACCGAAATGTAATATAACAAAAAACACTGCCTTTGCCAAATCGAACGAGTCGATAAGTGACAAAGACAGTGGGCAGGCCTACATCAGCACGACTTTCGTAATGTTAATGTAGGGTTAAAGCGAAAAAGGAAAGAGAATTACGAAACTGCGGCCTCGCGAGGACGCAAGCGGCCGTCAGAGTAGTCGGGATAGCCCCAGCGGACGCGGAAGTAGTCGTCGCTCATGCGGACGCTCGGAACGCTGCCGTCGGAGCAGCGCGAGCCGGAACACAGAGTCCAGTTCATGATGTCGAGGTGCTTACCACCGGTTTTCCAGTGGTACCACAGCTCGAGCAAGATGCGTTCGAGTAAGGTGATCGTCGCGATTTTCTTCGTGGTGATATTGTTGGCAGAGGTGTCTCGCCACTCCTCATCGGCCTCCACGCGATCCCGGAAGCGGATGGCATAGGTGCCGAGTTTCGCAGGATCACGTTCGTTCGTAGGGACGGCTTTATCCAAGTCGTCACCCATGTACGAGTAGCACGATTTGAACCGCTCCCGACACTTGGCCCAGGCGATGTTCAAGGTCATTCCGGCCGGCACGAGCAAGAGCCAACCGAAACCTTCACGTTCCGACGGGAGTTTGAGGCCGGTGACGTCCACGTCGAGGCCGAAGACCTCGGAGTAAAACCGGAGTTGTTCCTGGAGCCGAACATCCAGCTCTTCGCCTTCGCCAATCAGCGCCGTGCGCAGGACCTTGGCCAACTGGCCATTTTTGCCCTGGCGAGCGATCCAATGCTTCATCGCCGTTTCGTCCAGCATCGGCAGACTTTTCAGCACCGCCGAACCGAACTCCAAGACCAACCCATTGTCCGTTTTGCTTTGGGCATTCCGATTACTCATCGGCATTCCCCTTTCCTTTACTATGCCCTACACTCCGGGCCGGAGTTTTTGCCTTATTTTGCGACCTTCACAAAACCGGCAAATTTCAAAGAACTGACAAAATACTATAGCACAAAACCGCCAATTTGTCAATAGCCGGTTTTTGTGCTAAAATATGGCCAAGAATTTGCTTTATGTTTACGCGACCCAACAATTACGCTTTTATAGACAGCCGAAATTTGAATCTTGGTGTCAAAGGTTAAAACAAAAAAGAGGCATTCCCTCGGGACGAGCCCTTTGGTAGTCCTCTCATCGTGATAAAAACAGTATACCATATTTTACAATTTTGTCAAACCAAATTATCCACATATGAAACTCATCATCGGCCTCGGCAACCCAGGCAAAGAATACATGCGCACGCGCCACAACGCCGGTTTTTTGGCATTGGACGAATTGGCCAAACAACTAGAATGTACAACGTCTGACTGGAAAGAAAGTAAAAAAGCGAAAGCGTTATATTGCAAAACCACGATAGATGGCACGAGCGTCGAACTACTCAAACCACAAACTTTCATGAACGACTCCGGTATCTCGGTCGCCTACGCGGCCAAAAACCACAATCTCAAACCGACAAATATCATCGTCATTCACGACGACAAAGATATCCCCCTCGGCGAGTATCGCGATCAGACTGACCGTAGCGCGGCCGGACATAATGGTGTCAAATCCATCATCGAACATCTCGGCACCCAAAATTTCCGCCGCATCCGCATCGGCGTCGCCACACCGGAGATGGCAAAATATGACGACAAGGCGGATTTTGTGCTTGGCAAATTTTCCAAAGAAGAATTCATCATTCTAAACAAAATTCTGAGCGAAGTGGCGACAAAATTACTGTCATAATTTTGAAGAAATTATTTATGGGTAATTTTACCGCCCCTCTAGCCCATTTCCCCAAAATCACATATTCCCGCTTTCAAAAACTGCGGGCATATTTTTCTAATCTCGAAAATCTCTGGCAAGCGGAATTGCCCGAGATGATCGCGGCCGGCCTCGAACCCGAAATCGCGCACGAGTTTATTATTTGGCGTGAAACCAATCCGAAAGAAAAAATTTCCGAACGCCTAGCCAAAGAAGGTATCACCGCGGTGTCGCTAGGCGATCCGGATTATCCCAAATTACTCGCCGAAATTTCCGACCCGCCGATCACATTATTTATCCGCGGCCAATTACCGAACCCCAAAAATCCCACACTCGCCGTCGTCGGTACGCGTAAATTTTCCGAATACGGACGACTGGTCTGTCGTCAATTGGTCGAGCCACTAGCTCGTCAGGGTATCACCATCGTCAGTGGGCTTGCTCTCGGTATCGACGGTATTGCTCACGAAGCCACACTCACTGCCAGCGGCGCGACGATTGCTGTACTCGGATCAGGTGTTGACCGTGAACATGTTTTTCCTACGACCAATCGACAACTCGCTGAACGCATTATTGCGAGTGGCGGCACTGTCATTTCCGAATACCCGCCCGGATTCGCTCCCACCAATTATTCTTTTCCGGCGCGCAATCGCATCATCGCCGGATTATCTCTCGGGACACTCGTGATCGAAGCGCCCGAACATTCCGGCGCGCTCATCACCGCCAAAGTCGCCCTGGATTACAATCGCGAAGTGATGGCCGTGCCACATTCGATCAATTCATTATCCGGTGAAGGCAATAACAACTTACTCAAACTTGGCGCGCGCATCGTCACCTGTCCCGAAGATGTTATCGAGGCACTCAATTTACAAGATTTACAAAAAATGGTCGCTCGACCATTACCACTACCGGCCTCACCCCAAGAAGCGGATATCCTCGCCACCCTCTCACGCGAACCCAAACACATTGATGTGATTATCAAAGAAAGCGGCCTGCCCGGGTCGCTCGTCATGAGCACCCTCACTCTCATGGAAATGAAAAAACAAGTACAAAATACCGGTGGCATGAGATATTGTATAATAAAATAAGGGGCCCGCAGACCGCAATCTTTCAACCAAAAACCCTCAAAAATTGACTTTTCGCCCATTTTCAGGTAGTATGGATAAATATATATAATATTGTATGTCCAAACTCGTCATCGTCGAGTCTCCTACCAAGGCCAAAACTATCACCAAATTCCTCGGCAAAGGCTTCGTTGTGAAGTCTTCTTTTGGCCATGTCCGCGACCTACCCAAGAGCAAAATGGGGGTGGACATCGAGAACGATTTCGAGCCCCAATACGTCGTCAGCAAAGAAAAGGCGGCTTTGGCAAAGGAGCTCAAAGACAGCGCCAAAAAAGCCGACGAAGTACTATTCGCCACTGATGAGGACCGCGAGGGTGAAGCCATTTCTTGGCATTTGGCTGAAATTTTGAATATTGACCCCAAAAAAGTCAAACGTATTGTTTTCCACGAAATTACCAAACACGCCATCGACGAAGCCCTACTCCACCCACGTCCGCTCGACCTCCAACTCGTGAACGCCCAACAAGCGCGTCGCATTTTGGATCGCTTGGTCGGCTACGAGCTCTCCCCGTTTCTTTGGCGCAAAGTTGCCAAAGGACTTTCGGCCGGACGCGTGCAATCGGTCGCCGTGCGACTAGTAGTAGAGCGCGAGCGTGAAATTCAAAAATTCAAATCCGACGAATACTGGAGTGTTGACGGAATTTTTACCGAACCCAAACATCCGGAAAATTTTTCTGCCAAACTACACGCCATCGCCGGCAAAAAAATTGATAAATTGGATATCAAAAACAAGGAGCAGGTAGATAAAATTTTGACCGATCTGGAAAAAACCAAATATGCCGTCACGGCAGTGGACAGCAAAAATGCCAAACGTTTTCCTTCTCCCCCATTTACCACTTCCGCTCTCCAACAGGACGCCAACAACCGTCTCGGTTTTTCCGCCAAACAAACTATGCGTCTGGCTCAACAACTTTACGAAGGTATCGAGCTAGGCTCCGAGGGTTCGGTCGGTCTCATCACCTATATGCGTACTGATTCGGTGAATTTATCCGAAAAATTTTTGACCGAAGCGAACGAAACTATCAAAAAAGAATTTGGCGACAAATACGCGCTCGACACACCCCGCGCTTACAAAAATAAAAGTAAAAACGCGCAAGAGGCCCATGAGGCTGTGCGCCCCACCGAAGCCGCTCGCACTCCCGACGACGTCGCGCCTTTTCTCGAAAAAAACCAACTGCGTCTTTATGAATTAATTTGGCGCCGCGCCATGGCCACTCAAATGGCCCCGGCCGAAATCAACGCCGCCACGATTGAAATTGAAAGTGAAAACAAATACACTTTTCGCGCTACCGGCCAGACGATTGTGTTCGATGGCTTTTTGAAATTATATCCGGACAAATCCAAAGAAAATCTTTTACCAACACTCCAAGCCGGCACCGCTGTGGACTGTACAGAATTGAAACCGGAACAACATTTCACCGAGCCGCCCGCCCGCTACAATGACGCTTCCCTCGTCAAAGCGCTTGAAGAATATGGTATCGGCCGTCCGTCCACCTATGCACCAACCATCGCTACTATTGAGGATCGCGGTTATGTGGAACGCAACGACCAAAAACGCTTGGCTCCGAAAGATATCGCTTTTGTGGTGAATGATTTGCTCGTCGCTCACTTCCCGCAAATTGTTGACTTGGATTTCACCGCGCAGATGGAGGAATCTTTCGATGAAGTGGCCCGCGGAGAAAAACAATGGCGCAAACTCATCGGCGATTTTTATAAACCATTCAAAAAAAATCTAAAAATAAAAGACAAAGAACTCGACAAAAAAGAACTGACCGAAGAAAAATCTGAAGAAATCTGTGACAAATGCAACGCGCCCATGGTCATCAAAATTGGACGCTATGGAAAATTTCTCGCTTGCTCCGCCTATCCGGAATGTAAAAATATCAAATCCATGCCCGGATCCGATCGCGACAAAAACGGCGTGGCCGATACCGAACAGGTGGCGGCGCTCAAAGAAAAATATGCCGGCGAAAAATGTGAAAAATGCGGATCCGACATGGCGATCAAAGTTGGCCGTTTCGGCCCCTTCCTCGCTTGCACCGGCTACCCCAAATGCAAAACCATCAAAAGTATCGCTGAACAAAATACTGCTACCGGCATCAAATGCCCGACCTGCAAAGAGGGCGACATTGTCGTGAAACGTTCACGTCGCGGACCGTTCTATGCCTGCAATCGCTATCCGGATTGCAAAACCATCTTGCCAGGCAAGCCAATCGATGAAAATTGTCCGGAATGCAAATCCGTACTCGTGGAATATGGTACCAAAGGAAAAATTAAATGCAGCAACAAAGAATGTAGCTTCAAAAAATAACTATGCCTAACCGCATCGTCGATCCCAAAAAGTTATCCGTCGACGATCTGATCGCCGAGATAAAAAAATACAGTCCCCAAAAAGACCTTGATTTGGTGCGTCTGGCTTACGACTTCGCGGCCAAAGCTCACGGCACCCAGACGCGTAAATCTGGCGAGCTTTATATCAACCACCCACTGGCTACCGCTCATATCCTCGCTCAAATGCGCATCGATATCAACATTATCATGGCAGCATTACTTCATGACGTGCCGGAAGACACTGACGTAGAATTAGAAGTGATTGAAAAAAATTTTGGCGCCGACGTGGCCTCTATGATTCGCGGTATTACCAAATTAAGCGTGCTCAAATATCGCGGTGTGGAACGCTATATCGAAAATCTGCGCAAGATGTTCGTGGCGATGGCCGAGGATGTGCGCGTAATGATTATCAAATTTGCCGACCGCTCACACAACCTGATGACCCTCGATGCTCATCCACCCAACAAACGTTATCGCATCGCTCTCGAAAGTCTGGAAATTTATTCCCCCATTGCCAATCGTTTAGGCATGAACGAGTTCAAAGAATTACTCGAAGATTTGTCGTTCAAGTATGTTTATCCCAAAGAATTCGAACGGGTGAAACAAATTCGTGATCAGGCGGTCGCCGTGAATATCGACTACCTGCCCACCGTGATTACCCAGATCAAAAAAGAATTAGGGTTGGCAAAAATAAATTATTTCGACGTTTACGGACGAGAAAAACAATTATATAGTTTGTATCAAAAACTTTTACACAAAAATTGGGAAATTGAAAAAGTTTACGACGTGATCGCTTTGCGCATCATCGTCAAAGATATCAGTGACTGCTACGCGGCGCTCGGAGTGGTACACCAAATTTGGCATCCGCTCAAAGGCCGGATCAAAGATTATATCGCTCAACCCAAACCTAACGGCTACCAATCTCTCCATACCACGGTTTTTGGCGAAGGCGGACATATCATCGAATTTCAAATTCGCACCCAAGCGATGAATGACGACGCCGAATACGGTGTGGCCGCGCATTGGCATTATGACGAACGCGGCGCGCGCCTGCCAGCCAAAGATGTGGCCTGGGCCAAAGAACTCGCCGAACTACAAAAAGATATTCTCAATAACATTTCCGATTTGGAAGTGATGAAAGTGGAATTTTTCCACAATCATATTTTTGTATTCACCCCCAAAGGCGACGTGATCGATCTGCCGGAAGATTCCACGCCAATCGATTTCGCCTATCATATCCACACCGAGATCGGTAATCATTGCAATGGTGCCAAAGTCAACGACCAATTAGTGAGTCTCGACACCCCGCTCAAAAGCGGCGACGTGGTAGAAATTGTCTCCGACAAAAATCGCAAAGGACCTAGCCCCGATTGGCTCAAAATCGCCAAGACTCACACCGCCAAAACCCACATTCGCAACAACCTCACCAAATCACGCGTGAACGAATGGCTACATACAATTTTGCCGGGTAAAAAGAAATAAAATTGTAAATACTGTTTTTTTAATTTCAATTTATTTAGCGAGCTCTTCGATCAACCGTTTCAACTCATCCTTGGAAAAATAATCTACCACAATCGTCCCACGCTCGCCTTTTTGGGTGATGGTCACTTTGGCCCCGAGTACCTCGCGTAATTTATTTTCCAAAAATAATAGATTGGGATCACGCCGTGATTTGTGCGGATCACGACTGCCGGCCACCCGATGCTCCACTTCACGCACGCTAATTTTCGCGCCCAGCATCGAAGCGAGCACTTCCATTTGTTTGGCTTTATCATCCAAACTCAACAATGCTCGCGCTTGACCGGTGTTAATTTTATCCGCAATCAAGGCCTCCTGAATCTCTTCCGGTAATTCAAGCAAACGAATACTATTGGCCACGGCCGGACGGCTCTTGCCCACTTTGTCGGCGACGTCCTGCTGTGTCAAATCAAACTCTTCGATCAAACGTCGAAAAGCAAACGCCTCTTCGATCGGATTGAGGTCTTCACGTTGAATATTTTCGATCAGAGCGATTTCCACTTTTTCTTGGTCGGCCAGATTCTTGATAATCGCCGGAATCGTAGCGAGCCCGAGTAATTTGCTGGCGCGCAAACGACGCTCACCGGCGATGAGTTCGTATCCACCGTTGGATTTTTCGGCCACCAAAACCGGCTGGAGCACTCCGTGTTCTTTGATTGAGTTGGCCAATTCAGACAACTCTTCCGGCTTGAAAGTTTTACGCGGCTGATTGATATTAGCCTCAATCTCACCTAGTGGAATATGCCAAATCTTATGCGCGTCGGCATTGTGGTCGTCGCCGGTATTATATTGTTTGGTTTGTCGTCCGGTGGAAGACGTGATGAGCGCCCCCAATCCTCTGCCTAATGACATAAAATTAATTATTGTTTTCAAAACGATCTAAAAATTCGCGCGTTAATCTCTCATAGGATCGCGCCGCCTTGCCGTGCGGTTCATAGTGAAAAATACTTTTGCCAAAACTGGGAGCCTCGGCCAAGCGCACCGTGCGCGGAATGACTGAACGAAAAATATTATTCGGAAAATATTTATAAAGTTCGTGGAGCACTTCTTCGGACAGACGATTGCGACTATCAAACATGGTGAGTACCGCTCCAAGCACTTTCAAATTCGGCTTGATATTATCACGTACGAGATCGATAGTTTTGAGTAATTGTCCCAACCCCTCGAGGGCGTAATATTCAGCCTGTACCGGAATCAAAATTTGGTCGGCCGCGACCAAACCGTTGAGGGTCAAAATACCAAGGGAGGGTGGGCAGTCGATGATAATATAATCGTAAGCGTGTTTCACCTCGGACAAAATATCCGACAATTTATTTTCCCGTCCCTCTACATTCACTAGCTCAACGTTGGCTCCGGCGAGATCGGGTGTGGCCGGCGCGACCCGTAGTCCGGCATGCGCCGTATTATTGACCACATCATGCAAGCGATGGCTGCCAATCAACGCATGGTACAAACCTTTATCCAATTCTAAATGTTTCACACCCAGACCAGAAGTGGCATTACCCTGCGGATCCAAATCTACCAGCAACACAAATTTGCCGGCTTCAGAAAGCCCGGCGGCCAAATTCACGGCAGTAGTAGTTTTCCCTACTCCACCTTTTTGATTGACGACAGAAATTACCATTGGCATATTGTGATAATATTATATCACAAATCACCAAAATACAAAACCCCAATCATTATGGCGCGTTTACATTTTGGCCCAAATCCCCAACATAATAATTGCCAAGCAACGAATTGGCATATTGCGAATGACCACGAGATGAGCCTGACCGACCATTGGTGTCATAGGCCTGGGTCGCATTGGTACCACAAGTCGGCACAATTGTGTACGCTCCACCCGGATGCTCGCTAATATAGCTCGTCACATCATACACTTTGCTATTAATGAGCAGCCAACAATTTTCGGCAGTATTATGCTTGGCAATTTCCGCTAAATTGAGTGTGACTTTTTTACCGATATTATTAGTGGGCGGTTTGATCGTTGCCAATGAAATATTGCTGGCCGACACAGCCGATCTCGCCACTGGAAAATTATTACCATTGCTAGCGGGTTTATTTTTTTCATAAGACAACAATCCGGCAGTGAGTATTGCAACTAGCCCAACCCAAAAAATAAACAAGGCGACGCTAACCACTTTTTTAGAAAAAGTATTAAACATACAAAAAATTTAGAAACTAAATTCTTCGGAGTGAATATGATTGTGGGACACCCCCATTTGTTTGAATTGCTCTTTGAGACTCTTCACCATCGGCGGCGGACCGCATAAAAATATATCTTTATCCGCGAGACCATTACTAGTATCGGATACAAATTTGGCATTGATGAATCCTTGCGCGTTGGAACAAAATGATATCACGCGAAAATCGGTACACTTCTGACACACTGATGTCAATTCGGTACTCAACACCATCTCCGCCGCATCACGCACACAATAATACAAGTCAATCGAGTAGTCGGCCGCATCTGGCAAACCGGCCAAATACAAACCCATACTCACAAACGGCGTAATGCCGATACCGCCCGCGAGCCAAATTTGTTTTTTATTTTTACAGTTCAAAAAAGAAAATCTACCGTAAGGCCCTTCCAGTTGAGCGACTGTGCCTTTGCTCAATCTTGACAACACACTAGTATAGTCACCCAAATTTTTGATAGCAAATTTGATATAACGGTCGCTCGGGGCAGATACAAATGAAAACGGGTGTTGTTCCTTCCCCACTTGGATATCATTAAAATGGATAAAACCAAATTGACCGGCAGTATAAGACATCGCCTGATTGGCATCAAGCGGCAAAAGCGAAATTTCCGCTACCGAATTTCCCAAATTTTTGATTTCATCTACGACGTACAGATATCGTCTCACCAGCCAACGACCCAAAATTGTCCGATAAACATAGGCGGCAATTCCCAACAGCGCGAGCGTAAACATGTAATAACGCAAAATGGGATTGCGCGAAATGTCACTGGTGATCATAAGGGCATGCAGTCCTCCCAGAAAAAAAGCCGCGCCCAAATATTTGTGTGTATTTTTCCAAGCGCTGTATTTCAACGAAACGAAAAAAGTCAAAATCAATAATACCATCATACCAAACAGCGCGGCCAAACCAAAATTTAGCGCCCAATTCCCGCTTGGCAACCAAAATTTGGCCGCCATCACGAGCGAATGCGCGCCGAGGCGAACTGTCAAAAATAACGGGTGAAATAACAGTAGCACAAAAGCGGCCGCGCCAATGCGATGATGGTTGACATACACGCGATTCAAACCGCCGAGATAGCGATCAAAAAATTTTAACCGCGCCGATAAAATAAGACTCCAGGAAAATAATACCATACCCGCGAGGGCCGCGAGTTGACCCAGACTAGTACAAATGGCAATCACGCCACCAAATCGAAATTTCAAAGGTATCATGCCCAGCCACAAAAGTACCGGGATAAAAACCAACAAAACGACCACCAACCAACTCAAATTTTTCTTCAAAAAATCCATAAAAATGTAAGATATTAATTGCCATTCCAGCCATACAAAGAATCTTTGTCCCACACATGTTTGTCATTCCGACGACACATTCACTTGCGTTCAGTGTAAACTCCGGAGGAATCTCTGTCACGTCATATGGTATCATATTATGATACAACGCAAAAATCAAATTTATTTCTAATTTTTTCCCGAGTTATGTAATACGGAAATGAAAATGTCCTACCCCCCGGGAAGTAGAAATGTCCTACCCGTGGTATGGTGATTGCGTTAATTCAATAACGCAATCACAGTATGGCTATTCTAGTTTCTTTATCTAATCGTGAATTAAGACGATTGGAAATCGTCAATCGTTTGTTAAAAGGACAGATTAATGGCACCCAGGCGGCGGAAGCCGCCGGTTTGTCGGTTCGTCAAATCCGACGCCTTAAATCTCGGGTAAGGGTGGCGGGAGCCAAAGCCATCGCCCATGCCAGTCGCGGACAAACCAGTAATTTCAAAATATCCTCAGACGAGCAGAGTATAATCGTCTCTTTGCTCCACGAACACTATTCTGACTTTGGTCCAACCTTTGCCGCCGAGAAGTTATTTGAGCGACACCATATTGTCCGCGACCCCAAAACAATTAGAACCATCATGATCAAAGAGGCATTGTGGACACCACGGAGAAAGAAAGGCGGTAATACCAAACCCCACCGCGCTTGGCGCATACGCCGAGCCAACTATGGCGAACTAATTCAGTTTGACGGCTCCTATGAGCATTGGTTTGAAGACCGTGATGGTACCAGTGAAGTTTGTCTGCTTGCCGCCATTGACGATGCCACCAGCCAAATTGTATCCGCTTGGTTTGACCAACATGAAGGAGTATTTCCGGTATTTGGCTTTTGGCATAAATACCTAACAAATATCGGCAAACCACTAAGTATTTATCTGGACAAATTCAGTACTTACAAGATGAGCCAAAAGGCGGCCATTGAAAACCATGATCTAAAAACCCAATTTCAAAGAGCGATGACCGAACTCCGGATTGAACCAATCTTTGCCAATAGCCCTCAAGCCAAAGGTAGAGTGGAACGGCTATTCCGTACGCTACAAGACCGGCTCATTAAGGAACTGCGGCTAAACAATATCTCTGACATTGAAACCGCGAATAAGTTTCTCAAAGAGAAATTTATTCCCGCTTTCAATCGCCGGTTCGCTGTGCCCCCTCGCAATCCGGCCAACCTGCACCAACAGTTGTCGGACAAAGAAAAGAATAATTTAATCAGGGTGCTATCCCGCCAAACCCCAAGGGTGGTTCAAAACGACTTTACTATTAGTTTTAACACCCACTGGTTCCAACTATTGCCCCAACAACCGGTGACAGTTTGCAAGCGAGATCAGATTATGGTTGAGGAACGCATAGATGGCTCAATACATTTCCGTTTAAGAAACAAATATTTTAACGCCAAGCCAATACTCAAACGCGCTGAATATTCCGACCGGAAACGCCAACCGTGGGTTTTGGCCGCCGGACAAACCGATTAACCAACTACCAACCGAACGAACAACTAGGACAGTTCTACTTTCCATCTAAGTAGGACATTTCTACTTCCCGCTAACAATTTTTTCCCGAGTTATTGACAAAAAAATCATAATCCACTATAATTTTACCATCATGCCGAAGTGATGAAATTGGTAAACATGCACGACTCAAAATCGTGTGCCTTCGGGCCTGTGGGTTCAAGTCCCACCTTCGGCACATTTTATGCTTCCACAGGAGGAAAACAAAAAACTGGTCACCGCTTACATTATAGGCGTTGCTTTGGGTGATGGGAATCTCTCTAATCCAAATGGGCGGGCGATACGACTTCGTGTCACTTGCGATACAAAATACCCAAAAATAATCAGAAAAATACAAACAGCAATTCATAAAATTTTACCCACCAACAAAATATCGACCATCAAAAAACAGGGGCGGTGTTGCGACATCAGCTGTTACTCGAATCGCTGGGAAACAATTTTGGGATGGAGAGCAAAAGACGGTTCAAAATATAAACAAGGCGTAAGAGTACCACGGTGGATAAACCTCAATAAACAATACTCGATCGCCTGCCTTCGCGGCCTTATCGAAACGGACGGGTCGATATATTACGATCGTGGATATCTTATGGTAAATTTTACCACCATCATTGCACCACTTGCTAAAGATTTTACGACAATCGTTGATCATCTTGGATTTACATCCAAAATTTATAAAATCAAAACCAAGACAAAAGACCGATACAATATTCGCATATCAAAAAATGTAAATAAATTTATCAAACTAGTAAAAATATACAAAAAAATAAAACGCTCTGTTCGCAGAGGATCACACAAAAACCGGCCAACTAGCCGGTTTTTTCGTTGTTATTTTACAATATTTCCCCTTCCCGATTTTCCACCGCCGCCTCCCGTGCCAAAATATATACATCTGCCCCAAAGTCATCTTGGCCAACGAGTTCTCCCTCTCCCCGCGCGATCGCCTCGTATGGCCGACAATTACCACAACCATCGTCACCGTGCGGACATTTGAAACGATTGATCTGCCGAGCGAGCTTCATCTGCCGGGCGACATCCAATACTTTTGTCTCCGCCTCAAACGCATTCGGCAATGGTTTTTCGGTCAAAGTATCCGACGATTCCAAATACCAATAACTCGCCTTACTTACTTTTCTTTTTTGACAATTATTTACCAAAAGCAAATATATCGGCAACTGCAAAGAATCTCCAGACTCTTCATTTTTGCCGGTTTTAAAATCGATAATATGCACGCTGTCTGACTCGGGAAAATATTCGAGCCAATCGACTTTGCCGCATAAAATGATATTTTCTTCTTCCGATAACCAATAATACGGCAAATCCATTTGAATCTTTACCGCCTGATTATTCATCGGCCCCGGATGATTATACACTCGGCGCAACATTTCCGCACCCCGTTGTTTGAAATTATTTTCCACCTCGTCACTGGTAAACCCACCGCGTCGCCCGGTGAATTTTTTCCAAACTTCGTCGTATTTCGGGATGAGTGGTTCAGCAAAACGCGTGCCCTTGGGTAAGACCGACAATCCCTCGAGCACCTCATGCACCGCACTCCCGAGCGCGAGCGCCGGCGACATCAATTTGATCTTGTGATTGGTGCGCGGATCTTTGTAAACATTTTTGAGATAATACGCGCGCGGACAACGCACAAAATCACTGATCGAACTGTGCGACGTCCACACAGCGGTGTATTTATCGGGCATAAAATTGCAAATTTAATTCCAAACGACAATTGCTATTGTAGCAAATCATATTAATTTAGGCCAGCCCGTTTACACTGCGGTCATTTGATGATAAACTATCTCTCATAATCACCCATAATTATGACCAATTTTTTCGACATTGTCATCTATGGTTATTGGCTCTGCGCCGGATACGGCAGTTATATTATTTGGCGCGACCGCAAAAATCCGACGACTGTTTTCGGACAATATAAAAAATTCTCTTTAGGCGTGATCATAATTTTGCTATTTGGCGCTGTGGTAATTTTTGACGCGCATTTTATTGAACCGTGGACGATTCGAACCACGCCAGTGGCAATCGATATGAAAAATTTGACCGCGCCGATTAAAATCGCTTTTGTCTCCGATATCCAAGTCGGCAACCATAAAAAATCCGAGTGGGTGGAAAAAATTGTCGAACGAATCAAACAAGAAAAACCGGATTTGGTTTTACTCGGTGGCGACCAGATCGACAATGAGGGCACTTTTGAAGATGAAAGTGTTTATTTGGAACCACTAAAAAAATTGGTTGGTGAATATCCGATTTACGCCGTGATGGGCAATCACGAATATGGCATTGGCAATCGCGTGCGAGACAATTCCCGATATTGGTCAGGAGATCGATCACAATTGGAAATTGACCGTTTCAAACAACTGAACATCCCGATTCTACACAACGATCTGATTTGCCCCGAAATACAAAAACAAAAAATTTGCCTCTATGGCGTCGACGATCCATGGGGATCAAAAATTGATTACACTAATTTGAAAAACTGGAACCAGACTACCCCGCTGGTTTTACTCACCCACAATCCGGACGCAGTGATGACTTGGCCCGACAATATCACCAAACCAAATTTGACTTTAGCCGGACACACTCACGGCGGACAAATTTATTTGCCCATTATCGGCCCGCTCGGCAGTGCCGGTATTGATCTGCCCAAAAAATATTACCGCGGACTAAACGACTACCACGACATACCTATTTACACCTCGGTTGGCATCGGCGAGAGCGGCGGACAGTTGCGCTTTTGGACGTTGCCGGAGATTGCGATCATAACATTAAAACCACAGGAGTAACCTGTGGTTTTTCGTATAACTTTCTCTAATCATTACGGTCGCAATCTCCCAATCGTCCGCGGAAACGGAATACATTCGCGGACATGTTCCACTCCACAAATCCAACGTACGGCGCGTTCGAGCCCGATGCCAAATCCGGAGTGCGACACACTACCGTATTTACGCAGATCGAGATACCATTGATAATCTTCGACATTCAACCCTTCGTGTTTGATTCTGGCCAACAGCAAATCATGGTTATCTTCACGCTGTGATCCGCCGATCAGCTCTCCTCCATTATCCGTCGCAATCAGATCATCGTTGAGTACCAAATCCGGATTGGTCGGATCGACTTTCATATAAAAAGACTTGATCGCCTTCGGCCACTTTTCAACAAACACCGGTACATCACTGTCCTTCGTAAGCAAGCCCTCATCGTCATTGCCCAGATCCTCGCCATATTTAATATCACTGCCGAGCTCATGCAATTTCGGGATCGCCTCGTCGTAAGTATAGCGCTTAAATGGCGCATCCGCTTTTTTTAATTTTTCAATATCGCGTTCCAAAATAGCGAGTTCCTCAACACAATTTTTCAAACAGTGGCGGACGATGTGCCGCACCAACTCTTCCTGAATTTTCAAATTTTCTTCATGTTCGACAAAAGCGCCCTCGGCATCCATCATCCAAAATTCGGTAAGATGACGTTTGGTCTTGCTTTTTTCCGCGCGAAATACCGGGCCGAAATCGTAACAGCGGCCAACTGATCCAATCGCCGCCTCGATATATAGCTGGCCGGATTGCGACAGATACGCCGTACCGAGATCAAAATACGGCACGGGAAATAATGTAGTCGTCCCCTCGCACGCGTTGGGGGTAAAAATCGGGCTATCGGTGCGGATAAAATTTTCTTGATGCAAAAAATCACTGATCGCCGTAATGATCGCGTCGCGCACACGCAAAATCGCCCACTGTTTTTTGCTACGCAACCACAGATGGCGATTGTCCAAAAGAAAATCCGGACCATGATCTTTGAGCGCGATCGGATAATCCACCGCATTTTGTAAAATTTTGAAATCTTTTAACTGCAATTCAAAAACATTTTCTTTTTTCGGATGCTTGGTGACAGTACCGGCGACTTCCACCGACGATTCCTGCCCGACTTTCTCAATCTCCGCCCAAACCGATGCAGACAAATCTTTTTTTACTGCCACCGCCTGTGCCCAGCCAGTGCCATCGCGCAACTCCAAAAACGACAAGGAGTCACTGCTGGAACGTTTGTTGTACAACCAACCAAAAATCACGACTTCCTCGCCGACATGCTGGGCCAAATCTTTGATAAAAACCTTCATAAATTGGATATTTTACAGGTTAGATAATAGATAATTTAGCAGGTTTATGGGATATTGGCAAGGTGCTAAAAAAACGCAACCAGTTGACTTTTTGGGAATGTCGGGGGTATAATACAAGTACAAGGTGAAAAGCCTAATTTTAATATATTTAACTATATGTCGGATAATTACAAACCTCAAGGAGACCAAGATTGGAAAGCGCCCACTACCCCAGAAGGAAAAACCCCAAAAAACCTTTCCGATTTAGAAAAAGCACTCAAAACAAAATACACAGGAGAATCAACTGTACCTCTGAATAAAAAACTCGCACCAGGTGAGTTCAGTAAAAAATTCCGAGGAGAAATGGCGGATACGGCAATGAAGGGTCTTGAAGATATAGCCAGAGAGGGTGTGGAGGACATCACCATGGAGACATTCGCAAATTTTAATGCCGCCCGACCTGACGGCCAAGAACGCATCGCGGCCATTATTAAAAACATTTTACACAACAAAAATGCAAACGTCTCTTTAGTGAAAAAAATGGAAGGATATTTTGAGCGTGAATCTCAAAAACCGGGTGTCACAGTCGCTAATGCCGTCACCGAACTCGCCGGCGATATCCACAAAAACTTCTTACAGTTGGCGCTGAAATATCCCAAAATTTTTGACAAATACTTCGACAATATGGGCGATACCCTGCCCGGCAAAGCGGCTGATGTGAAAAACCTCTTCGAACATGCCCTGTCGGCGTCATGTAACGAGGAACCCCTCAATGTTGATGAATTAAACTAGGATTCCGACTCAAAAGCCCCCTAAATCCGCCCCCAAGGCGGATTTTAGTTATCCACAGGCTATGGTTTGACAAACTGGCCGTTTTAGGGTATGATGACCTGTTGTTTAGCCCTTTGTTTACGAACCACAAACCCACAACAGAAAGGGGGTGGCCATGCCACCGTGCCTAAGCCAACTAATCGACACGGAGTTCATAAGTGGCGGGTTCGCGGTCGTAACCGCGATGGTCGATTGGCCTCACGAGGGCCTAATGAAGACCAGCCACAAAGCCGGGCTGTCGCCGGCCGGTTTTCGCAGCGTTGAGGACTTTCTCGATGCCAACAAAAACTTTTCCCTGCCGCCCCAGGAAAAGCTCATCTTGCTTGGAGATGCCAACGATCGAAACATCGGCATCCTAATCCTGCAATGGGTAGGGGAAGAAAACGACCCCCAGTTCGGGAACGACCCAATCGGGTACAAAGAAATATGGCCCGAAGGAACAAAGTTCCTGTTCCGCCGGCCGAAAAAATAAAAAACCGACACCAAGACGTCGGCCAACATACATACCCCCGACTCAGTCGGGGGCTTTTTTATCAGATACCCAACACGCTCCAATCCTCGATTTTTCTCTCCAAATGTTTGAGGGCAAAATGATAAAGTAATTTTTGCTGTCGCGTGATTTCATCAGCGCTCGCGTTGGCCAAACCGATCATCTGCCAACTACCACGTACCAAAATTTCAAACTTTCTTTGTCCAAGCCCCTCATCCACAGCCGACGGATCAAAACCGAGCAAGGTGAGAAATTTCGCGATAAACGCGATGAGCGGCCAACGGAGATCCTTCGCTTCGCTCAGGATGACAGCGGACGCATCCACCCACTCCAACCAACTTTTGATCAACGCAAACATTCTTTTGTCCGCCTCGCCCCCGTGGATATTTTTGTCCACCAAATCCATCACGTAGCCGGCCGCGAGGCTCGCGTCCAAATCCGCGCGAATATTTTTGAAAATATTGATCGGCGTCACACTCCCCAACCGCGCGATTTCTTTGCCAGGAATAATTTCCGCCTCAACAAAACAAAACGGCTCCAAGTAGGCCGCATTTTTGCTAAGTATTTTTTTCACCCCGCGCGCGAGCGCCTCCACCTTGCCATGTTCCAGCGTATAGAGAGAAATCATCTGATCGTATTCACGAATGTCGCGCCGGGAGAGGATAATTGATTGCATAACTCAAAGCAAAAAATCAATTACTTTTGCGCTTGTTAGCAACAAGATATCCCTCCAAAATAATCATCGCCGATTTCTCATCGCGCGACACACCGCCCGGAGTGCGATCGGCCTGTTGCGAAGAAAATCTTTCATCGAAAAATTCTATCGGCAAATCAATGAGTGCTTTCAATTCCGCGGCAAAATTCTGTACTCGCTCAATATTTTTTTCTCCACTGCCGCCTACCCCCGTCGGCATTCCGATCACTACGCGTTCGATCCGTTCTTCTTTGACCAATTTCACGAGCTCTATTTTCCATTTTTTGGCATCCAATTGTCCGTACGGCAAAACCGCGCCGATGCCGGTGTCGCACCACGCGAGTCCAATATTTTTCGTGCCAAAATCGATGGCGAGAATATTCATAACATTTCTTTTTTCTCATTCGGCCGCCGTGTCGCTACTTCGTGTCCGCGCGCGGTGACAATCACCGTATGTTCGTAATGCGCACACATACTACCATCAGACATTTCGATCGTCCAACCATCGTCCGCAGTCTTCACGCGCCAATCACCGAGCGAAATCATCGGCTCAATGGCGAGCACCATGCCGGGACGCATAATAAATTTATCCAAATTTTTGTCATAATAATTCGGGATACTGGGAGCTTCGTGCACATCATGGCCCACACCGTGCCCCACCAAATCGCGGACGATCCCATATCTGCCTTGCGATTTCACATAGTCCTCAACCGCGTGGCCAATGTCCGACAACGGCCGACCAGGCTTGATCGCCTTGATCCCTTCTTCGAGCGATTGCCGCGTGACGCGCATCAGTTCGCGCGTTCTCGGGTCGATATCACCCACCGCCACCGTGATCGCCGTATCAGTAAAAAATCCACGCGTGCCTTTTTTGTACGGCCATTCCATACCAATATCAACACTGAAAATATCGCCGCTTTTCAAAATTTTATCTTTCTTGGCAATACCATGCACCAACTCAGCATTACAAGAAGCGCAAATAGTAGACGGAAACGGAACGTCGTCGGCATGCGACCGGTACCCTTTGAAGGCCGGCTTACCACCAGCTTTGATGATCAACTTTTCCGCCATAGCATCAACTTCAAAAGTAGACACGCCCGGGACAACCATCTTGGCGAGCTTGCTCAAAATTTCACCAATAATTTTCCCGCTTTTCACTATTTGGGCAATATCTTGCTTGGTCTTGATAAGCATATTATGCGGATTTTTTTACCACTTGTTCCAACTCGCGCGCGATCATCGGAATCTCTTCCATGCCGTTGATGCTTTTCACCGGCGCGACTTTTTGTAGATATTTAATAATCGGTTGGATCACCGCGTTGCCCTGCGCTTTGAGACGCGCACGCACGGCCGCGACTGTATCATCAGTACGATTT
>Ga0208373_1001496_pt1 | contig 30853 bp, 19 predicted proteins | sample RifOxyC2_FD_184036 | JGI IMG/M metagenome (GOLD analysis project Ga0208373, IMG submission 184036) | Soil microbial communities from Rifle, Colorado - Rifle Oxygen_injection C2 (SPAdes) | ecosystem: Environmental > Terrestrial > Deep subsurface > Rock core/Sediment | place: Rifle, Colorado... | reverse complement strand
TGGCCCCCCGACGAAGAAAAATCGATAACCACGCACGAGCGTCCGCAAAAGGTACCACCTCCCCTTCAACCTCCACCTGCTCTATCCTATTTCCATGAACCGGCACGACGCAGAAACCCGCATCGCAAAACTCAAGGAGGAGATCAAGCGCCTCAACCGCGCCTACTTCATCGAGAACCGCACGGAAGTGTCCGAGGACGTGCGCGACGCCCTCAAGCAGGAGCTCATAGGGCTCGAGAAGGCATATCCCGACCTCATCACGCCCGATTCCCCCACGCAGCGCGTGGGCGCACCGCTCGACGGGCGCCTGCCGAAAGTGCGGCACCTCTCGCCGAAAGAATCCCTCACGGACGCCTTCTCCAGTGCCGATCTGGCCGACTGGGTCGATCAGATGCGCCGCTCTCTGGGGAAGGAAGACCAGCACTTTCAGCTTATCGTGGAGCTCAAGATCGACGGACTCAATATCTCAATGGTGTACAAGAAGGCGAAGGAAGGCCGGCGCTACGAGCTCTTGCGCGGCGTGACACGCGGCAACGGCATCGAAGGGGAGGATGTCACCCACACCGTCCGCACGATTGACGCGGTACCGCTGTCGTTCGACGTGAACCGAAAGGGCGCGACTCTTCCTGCATTTCTCGAGATCTCCGGCGAGGTCTACATGACGAAAGCCGCGCTCAAGAAGATGAACGCACGCTTGAGCGAGGGGGAGAAATTCGCCAATTGTCGCAATGCCGCGGCAGGCAGCGTACGGCAGCTGGATCCGAAGGTGACCGCGGAGCGGGACTTACGGATCTTCTGCTACGGCTTGGACCGTGACGGAGCCAATGACATCGGGCTCAAGACTCAGGAGGAGCTCATGGAATTCCTCATGGAGAGCGGCTTCCCCGTGAATCGGGAGTACCGCATGTGCAAGACTCTCAAGGACGCGGAGAAGATGTACGAACATTTCCATACGCACCGTGACAGCCTCCCCTACGACATCGACGGCATCGTGCTCAAGGTGAATGACCGGCGCATCCAGCATGACCTCGGCTCCACGGCGAAGGCGCCGCGCTGGGCGCGCGCGTTCAAGTTCCCCGCGGAGCAGAAGACTGCCCAAGTGCTCTCGATCGGCCTGCAGGTAGGCCGTACCGGCGCCATTACGCCCGTCGCTCACCTCACCCCCACGGCTCTCGCAGGCACGACCGTGACGCGGGCAACGCTCCACAACTTTGACGAAATCGAGCGCCTCGACGTGCGCGTGGGAGATACCGTCATCCTCCAGAAAGCCGGCGACATCATCCCGGAAGTCGTCGAAGTGCTCACAAACCTGCGCCCGAAGAGCGCCAAGCCCTTCCATTTCCCGACCCATTGCCCCGTGTGCGCTACGGCGCTCGTTCGACCGGAGGGCGAGGCGGTGCACCGGTGCCCAAACAAGAAGTGCGCCGGCGTGCGCCAGGAATCCATCGAACATATGGCATCGCGCTACGCCTTCAACATCGAAGGATTGGGCTCGGAAACGGTCGATGCGCTCCTCGCACAGGATCTCATCGAGGATAGAGCGGACATCTTCACGCTCACGGCGGACGATCTCGCTTCCCTGCCGGCCTTCAAGGAGCGCAAGACGGAGAACCTCCTCAGAGCCATCGCTCTCGCGAAGCACGTGGACCTCGATCGGTTTCTCTTCGGTCTCGGCATGCGTCACATCGGCCGCGAGACGGCGGATGCCCTCGCCCGCGGCATCGCGTGGCCGTCGAAGAAGCTCACCGTCGAACGCTCCGCGGAAATGCGCGCGCAGGCGTCACTCTTCGGCGCACCGAAGGAGAAGGTGACGCTCTTGGGCATCCGGCCGACCGATATTGTCAAAACGCTCACGGAAGCCAAAGAGGAGGATATCGCCGCCATCGACGGCATCGGGCCGGTGGTCGCGGAGTCCGTCCTCGAGTGGATGCGCGACAAGAGTAATCAGACACTCCTGAAGAAGATGGAAGCTGCCGGCGTGATCGCCGTGCAAACAGAGGGGAGCCATGCGCCGCAAATCTTCAAAGACATGGTCTTCGTCCTCACGGGGACACTGCCGACGTTGAGCCGCGAGGAAGCCAAGAAGCTCATCAAAGAACGCGGCGGATCCGTGAGCTCGTCCGTGAGTAAACTCACCACCTATGTGCTTCTCGGCGAGAATCCGGGGAGCAAGGAAGAGGACGCACGGAAGCTCTCCATCCCCTTCATCGACGAAGCGAAGTTTATGAAGATGATCAAAGCGAATTGAAAATGGAAAGTGCAGAATGAAAAATGGAAGAGGCCCACCGTGTCACTCTGAGGAGCCGCGCCCGCTTGCGTCATCTCTCGTCTCCGCTCGAGATGACAGAGGAGAGGCATTGAGATGGAAGAATCTATAGAAGCGGTAAATCTGTCATGGTGAGCGGAGACGAACCATGACATGACGGTTCCATGTCTCGAGGAAACAATCGCTCATCACTCCCCCCTGTACGACTCCACGATCGCCCGCAGTTCGGCTTTCTTCGCCAAGTAATCGGCATAGGTCGCCTGATCGTTCGGTGCGGAACCGTACGAGATCTTCGTCCCGTCGGGCAAGCTTAAGGAAAACCATTCGGAGTGCATGGTGAGGAGCTCGCCGGGCCCCTTGGCTTCGTATCCGTACGCAATGTGTTTCTCCCCCTCCACGGTTATCGGTTCGTTCTTCTCTTCGATGGGGTACCCCACACCCGTCCTGCCGCAAGGGGAATAGCGCGCCTGCACATTGACCGGCGCGGAGATGTAGACGATAGCGAGCTCCGTCCGGACGGCGATGCAGACTTTGCCCGTCACCTCCGCGAACACGTCATCGATCGTCTTGCCCGCTGCGCGCTCGTCCTCGGGAACCGTGAGCATGTCCTTCTTGGCCTCGACAATCACGGCATCTTTCGGAATCTTGATCTGGTAGCGGTAAACGTCATTGGCATAGGTCTGCCAGCCGGAAGTGTCCAGAGCAGGCACAACGGGGGCTTCGGAGGAAGAGGAGGCGGGAGGCGGTGCGACATCCTCCGGCGCGGGGGCGATGGCTTTGCAGCCGGCGAGAGCGAAGAGGGAGAGCCCCGCGAGGAGTAGGCGGGTGCGGAAGGAGTGCGTCATGGGCATACAGTAGCACAAGGCACGCACCCGACGGATACGCGGCGAAGCCCCTGTGACGATCGTCATGGCAAACCTGCCGACGACCTGATACAGTTTCCTTTACAGGAGCGTACTCCCTCGCCCCCTTTGGCTCACTATAAGAGAATAACCATGGGGAAATTGACTTCATTTTTGCGCGATGTGACCGCGGTGAATTTGGAGCGCATCCGTACGATTTTCGATGTCGGTGCGATGGACGGAAAGGATTCAATGGCTTTGAAGAGACTGTTTCCGCACGCCGAGGTGTACGCCATCGATGGGCTGAAGGAGAACTTCGACACCTATCTTGCGAAGCGGCGGAACATTCACGGCTTCCATGCCGTGATCGCAGATCACGACGGACAAACCTCCTTCTACAAAAAGAACACGCAGGGACTGCATGGCATCTATGAGCGCAGAGAACTTCCAACGGAGGAGAAGCGCTCCGTTCCGTGCGTCCGGCTGGATACCTTCGTCAGGAGTAACCGCCTGCCTGCCCCTGACCTCATGAAAATCGACGTCGAAGGCGCCACGTTCGATGTCTTGAACGGATGCGGATCCCTGCTGGACGCCGTCCAAGTCCTCCAGATCGAGACGGAAACCATTGAGTACTTCCAGGGACAGAAGCTGCAGGAAGAGGTGTACCGCTTCCTGCGCGAACACGACTTCTCCCTCGCCTTCGAGATGGCATGCTGCGAGGGGCAATCCGACTCGATCTGGATCCGGAATTCGGCCAAACGCCACCCGATCAGCCCTCTGCCTGAGTAGAGGAACTCATCAAGACTCCTTCATCATCGAATGATGGCTGAACATTATCGGTGTTTCGGACCCCCTCTCCCTCACCCTCCCCCAATGGGGGAGGGAAACGACGGTGTCTCTTTCCCGAAGTTGCTGGCTGCGTTCCCTCTCCCGACGGGAGAGGGTTAGGGAGAGGGGGTCAGGCAGACAGCAAACTTCTCTCCGCTCCACGTCGGAACAGTAGAACATTGCGAAGCCCCCCTGCAGAGTAGGATGGTTACAGAGAAATCCTCAGAAACAGCTCTTTCAGCTTTCCTATGCCATTTGTTAATACTTGTTATTTATGAATATTATTGTAGAATATCTTCACCCATTCTTTCGGATGGGTTTCGATGCGTTCTTTCACACGTTCGGAAAGGAGGCGGAAATTCTACAATCGTTTCGTGTCCGTTAGCGTCAGGGTCGACTTGGTACTAAACCAACGTATGGGAGTGTGAGTCATGAAGAAAGTCATGTGTATGTGGGCGGTGGTCGTTCTGTGTCTCACGGCAGTGGTGTTCGGTGCCCTCGTGCTGCGTGGCGGGAAATCCTTCTCGTCCATGCACAACGACCATCTGACGTTCAGCGACGACGAGTCACTGATCGCCACGAGCGTCGGCGTCGAGGGAATCTACGTGTGGGATGCGAAGAGCGGAACGCTCCTGTACCGGCTCAATGGCTCTGATGGAGCCAGGCCGCTCGCGTTCATCCCCGGCGACCGTACGCTCCTCACCGTCCAGAACGACGAGCTGGTCATATGGCACGGGATGGATTCCCGCTTCGACTTCTCGTCCTCGAAGAAGCGCACGGGTATCCGCTGGGCGGGTTACTGCGCCGACGGATCGATGATCGCCCTGTGCCAGAGCGACCGCGAAGGTGAGCGCGTGGAGATCGTCACGAGCTACGACGAAAAGGTGCTCGCGACGATTCCTGAGGCGAATCACGCCGTTTGGTGCCAACAGGACGTGCTGGCCGTTGCGGTTAAGGAGGTGATCCAGCTCTGGGACTGCAACACTGGCACGATGCTGCGTGCATACCCCAAGCAGAGCGGGAAGGTCGTCGCCATGGCGTTCAGCCAGGAGACGCACACCCTCGTGAGCGTCAACCTGAATGGCGATCTCTGCGAGATCGACACCCATCAGGAACTGCTCTACTACGAAAAGAGCGGGACTATCCCCTCCGCTAACATCGGAGTGGTGTGCTTCGATAGCTTGAGAGTCTGGGGCCACGCCCCGCTTTACATCGGAGCACACACCAATGACAAGGTCATGGTGTGGAGATTCTACGGGGGCCAGTTCGAGGAAGTCCCCGTACGCAACACGGCAGCCGAGTACCAGTACTTCAAGTACTTAAGCCCGACATGTAAGTACGTAACCAGGTACCGCTACCAGGAAAACACGGGACATACCTTCTGCCTCGAAAAGGTGTCCTACTAGCCTCGCTTTCCGAAAGGAGGAACGCACGAGAGCCCCTGCCACACACGTGGTGGGGGCTTTCACTATGCATGAGAGGAAAACCTTATCGGTTTCCCCCTTATGAACACCCCTTTCCCTTCGGAGAGTGGCTCCAGCGCGGGGCTCATCCTTCGTCAGGCTCAGGACAGCCTTTCGACAAGCTTAAGAGTAAACGCTGTCCTCTCCATTCAAAGATCATTGCATTCCAGATATCTGTTTAAAGTTGTTCGATTCTGGTGCCGTGGAGAGGACTCGAACCTCCATGTCCAGTTTACGGACACTAGCCCCTCAAGCTAGCGCGTCTACCAATTCCGCCACCACGGCATGGGGTACGGAAAGAATGAACCTGCGCCAGTGTACCAACGCCCATGTGCAACACAACCGAATTGAGAGCTGTTCTTAGACTAACAAATCTCCTTTCATTGTCCCCTGCATCACGACGCGCAGCCTGCCGACACGGTTTGCAACCGGGTTTCCCTCCAATCGATCTGCCACATCAACCATCCTATGAATGTGTCTTTCATGGACGCCCCTATTTCCCCTCACCAGCATGGCTTCCATGCTGCGGAGAACTTCATCCGAAGGCTCCGGCAGATACTCGAGTTCCGCCCGTCGCTGTTGCGCTTCTGACATAACATCACCACGTTAAACCTTGCTTGTCGAGAGCGGTCCACAGAGGAAGCCCGAACGAGAGAATTACGGAGATATTGGCTTCTGCCAAACGAAAGAGCGATGTCTGAGAAGTCCGAAATCAAGCTCTCCGTGCCTTGAGCGCCTGCTTCTCCGTGCGCGGCAGGGGGAGGCTCTCGACGAACGCGTCGAGGGACGCATGCGTGACCCGTTCCCCTCTCGTGAGCTTCTTGAGTTTCTCGTAGGCACCCTCCACCCCGTGCTTCCGAAGCATCGTCTGGATGGCCTCGGCCCGGACTTCCGGATGTGCGTCGAGCTCGCGCCGGACGGCGCCGCGGTCGAGCGAGAGTTTGGAGAGGCCTTTGAGTAGCGATGTAACAGCGAGCGTAAAGTAACCGAAGGCCACGCCGACATTGCGTTGGACGGTGGAGTCGGTGAGGTCGCGCTGGAGGCGGCTGATGGGCAACTTCTGGGCGAAGTGCCCGAAGAGGGCGTTCGCCAGTCCCAGATTGCCTTCCGCATTCTCGAAATCGATGGGATTCACCTTATGCGGCATGGTGGAGGATCCCACTTCACCGGCGATGACCTTCTGGCGGAAGACCCCCCGCAAGATGTACATCCACACGTCGCGGCTGAAGCCGATGAGGATCGTATCGATGCGCTCGAAGAGGTGGCTCAGTTCCGCGAGATCGTCATGCGGATTGATCTGCGTCGTCGCCGTCAGAGGATCCAACTTCAATGAACGCACGAACCGACGGCCGAAAGCCGGCCAGTCGATCTCCGGGTAGGCGGCGCGGTGCGCGGAGAAATTGCCCACGGCCCCGCCGAACTTCCCCTGCATCTTGAATACCGAGAGCTTGGCATACTGCCGCTCGAGACGCTCGGCAAAGACCCGCATCTCCTTGCCCACCGTGGTCGGCGTCGCCGGCTGACCGTGCGTGAGGCTGAGCAGAGGAACGTTCTTCCACCTCCGCGCCATAGAGCTCAAGCGGCCGATAACCGTTTTCAGGCCCGGACGGACAACCTCCTTGAGAGCTTCGTGTATGAGCAATCCGTACGCGAGATTGGAGATGTCCTCGCTCGTGAGCGCGAAGTGGACGAACTCAGTGGAGTGCTTCAGTCCGGCAATGCGCTGCATCCTGCCCTTCAGGAAATACTCGACTGCTTTCACGTCGTGGTTGGTCTTGGCTTCGATTGCCTTCACCTCCTCCGCCTGCGAAGTGGCGAATTTCTCCGCAATCGCACGCAGCGCCTTCACCTGCCCGGCCTTCAGCTTCTTCAATTGACGAATCTTCGGCTCCGCGGAGAGTGCGATGAAGTACTCGATCTCCACACGCAAGCGCGCCCGAATGAGCGCTTCCTCCGAGAAGAAGTGACTTAAGTATTCCATGTGTTTCCGGTAACGTCCGTCGAGGGGGCAGAGGGCGGTAAGCATAGGAGACAGGGAACGAATGAAATCAGACGGCGTTACGCTTTTCGGCCTCCTTTTCGATGGCTTCCTCCGCACGCTTCTTCCCCTCGAAAATCTTCAAGAATTCTTCGATCGTCATTGTTTCATCCTTGAGAAGAATCTGGGCGAGCTCGTCGAGCTTGGAGCGGTGCTGCTTGAGCATGCCCATGGCGCGGCCATACTGCTCCTCGATGGAGTGCTTCACGAAGGTGTCGATCTCCTTGGCCTTCTCTTCGGAGTAGTTGCGCGTGAAGGCGGGATCCACGCCGAGGAAGATGGTCCCCTGCCGCTCGCCATAGGCCACCGGCCCGAGCTCGGAGCCTCCCATGCCGTAACGCATGGCCATGTTCCGCGCGATGGCGGACGCCCGCTCGATATCGTTGCTCGCCCCCGTCGTGAATTCGCCGAAGATGAGCTCCTCCGCAGCGCGCCCGCCGAGCAGCCCGCAGATCTCGTCCAGGAACTTGCCGCGGCTCGTGGTGTACTGATCCTCCTGCGGCAAAAACCACGTCATGCCGAGCGCCGCGCCGCGCGAGACGATGGAGATCTTGTGAAGCGGGTCACTGAGCGGACACAAATGTCCGACGATGGCGTGCCCCAACTCGTGGTAGGCCGTGATGTTCTTCTCGCGTTCCGTCAGCTTGCGGGAGCGTTTCTCGGAACCGAGCGTGACCTTCTCGACGGCGTCGATGAGGTCCTTCTGCATGACGGTCTTCTGCTTGCGCTTGGCGGCGAAGATCGTCGCTTCGTTCATGATGTTCTCCAGATCGGCGCCCGTGAGGCCGACTGTCTGCTTGGCAACCGCACGCAGATCGAGACCCTTGGCGAGCTTCTTGTTCTTCGCATGGACTTCGAGGATCTGCTCGCGAGCGTCGAGATCCGGCTTGTCGATGAAGATCCGGCGATCGAAGCGCCCGGGGCGCAGGAGTGCCACGTCGAGCACGTCGGGGCGGTTCGTGGCTGCCATGACGATGACATTCGTTCCCTGCTCAAACCCGTCCATCTCCGTGAGGATCTGGTTCAAAGTCTGCTCGCGCTCATCGTGGCCCCCGCCGAATCCCGCGCCGCCGCGCTGACGGCCGACGGCGTCGATCTCGTCGATGAAGACGATGCAGGGCGCGTTGCGCGTGGCCTTGAGGAAGAGATCGCGGACACGGCTGGCACCGACGCCCACGAACATCTCGACGAACTCCGAGCCCGCGATGGAGAAGAACGGCACGCCGGCCTCCCCCGCCACGGCGCGCGCGAGGAGCGTCTTGCCCGTTCCCGGCGCCCCCACGAGGAGCACGCCCTTGGGGATCTTCGCCCCGAGATTGATGTACTTCTTCGGATTTTTGAGGAAATCCACCACCTCCACGAGATCCTCCTTCGCCTCGTCGCATCCGGCGACGTCTTTGAAACGCGTGCGTACCTGCCGGCCGTCCGCCACCCGTGCGCGCGATTTGCCGAAGGAGAGCGCCGTGGATTGGCTGCGAGCGATGCCGCGGAAGAGCCAGATCACCCCGCCGATGACGAGGAGGAAGAAGAAGAGATCGGGGAGGATCGCGAAGAAGATATTGGCCGCCTCGCGGTTCTCCACTTCCACCACCGTCGGATTCTTCGGATCGTTCCACTCCAGAGAGGAGACGGAGTCCTGGCTCTCTTTGTACGACTGCAGGATCGTGCCGCTCTGTGTGGTGGCGAAGACCTTATTGTCCCGGATGAGAATGTGCGTGAAGTCCTTCGTGGCATACCCGCGCGTAATCTGGCTCAGAGGCACCTCCTTGGCATTTTCATACTTGCGTTCGCTTTCCCGAAGCGGCCCCGACATGGACCAGAAGGAGAGCGCAAGAAGCAGCGCAATCAACAGAAACGAGAACATCCACTGTCGATTGCGCGGAGACTGCTGAATGGAAGGAGGCATGGCTCAAGAATACCGCCTCCGGTGCGCGGAGTCATTCTGAATCTCAACGACTCTTCTTCCTCCTCGTCCACGCATAGCCGAGTGCGGCTCCTGCGGACATGACCGCGATGGCCGCGGGACCGGTCTGGGTCTTGATCGGCTGGAGATCGAGAGGGAGGACGGAGGCGAGCGGGAGTTTTAGGGGGGAGAGGTGCGCGATCACGCCTGCGGCGGTTGAGGAAATGTCGATGGGCGTCTTGGGCGGGAAGCCGATCGCAAGCATGCCGGCTGCCTGGATTGTGCAGAGAGAGGAACAACCGTCGCCGCTTAAGCGATTGCGGTCATCGCACTGCTCAGAGGGGTCCAGTATCCCATCCCCGCAGCGGGCGAAGGAGCAGATCAAGCGACAACGTGCACCGGGAGCATCGGAATTGCGTTCTCCATCGTCACACTGCTCGCCGGGATTGAGTATGCCATTGCCGCAGAACTTCGAGCGATAACGGCAATCGTTGCCGCAGCCGTAGGGCAGAGATGTGTTGTGCAATGCGGGCTCGCACTGTTCGCCAAGAGCGCGCTGGAGGATGACATCCCTGCAGAAACCCCTCTCCAGGAAGCAGAGAGCACTGCAACCGTCTCCGTCCGTCCTGTTCGCGTCGTCGCACTCTTCGCCCTGATTCATGGCGCCGTCACCGCACAGTGCGGGATTCCTGACGGACTGCTCGGCCTGGCAGTCCTCATCGCAACCATCATCCGGAACGCGATTGCCATCGTCACACTGCTCTCCGGAGTCGAGTTCGTCGTTGCCACAGAGCTCCTCCTCTTCATCATCATTGTCATCGTTATCATCGTTGTTGTTGTCGTCGTTATTGTTGTCGTCGTTATCATCGTTGTCGTCGTCGTTATCATCGTTGTCATCGTCATCATTGTTATCGTCATCGTTATCGTCGTCGTTGTTGTCATCATCGCCTGAGTCGTTGTCATCATCGTTGTTGTTATTGTTATCGTTGTTATCGTTATCGTCATCGTTGTTGTCGTTGTCGTCATCGTCGCCCTCGGAGGAAGAGCCATCATCGTTGTTGTTGTTATCGTTATCGTTATCGTCATCGTCGTCTCCTGCGCAATGACAGCAAACGGGGCCTGAGTCGTCGTTATCGTTATCGTTGTCGTTGTCATTGTCGTCATCGTCGCCCTCGGAGGAAGAGCTGTCATCGTTGTTGTCATCATCGTTGTCGTTATTATCGTTGTTGTCATCATCGTCGCCCTCGGAGGAAGAGCTGTCATCGTTGTCGTTATTATCGTTGTCATCGTCATCCCCTGCCGGGCAGCAGCAGATCATCGTGTCTCCCGATAGAGACGAGGATGATGAGGGAACGGAAGAAAGCGATGTAGCGGACGATTGTGCGGAAGAGAGCGATTGTGAAGAGTCCTCAGAGGATGCCATACTGCTCTCCTCTGAAGATTGCGCAGATGAGGCGTGTGAGGAGCGGGAAGAGGAACTATCCGCATCGTCGTCATCATCACCCTCCTCGTCGACTACGCTGCAACCATCTTGCGCTTCGCAGTCCTGTGCCGAGGGGGCGACGAAGTCCCCTTCCGCGCATTGCAGAGAGGAGGAAGCCCCGGCGGCGGCATGAGGTCCGCCATCTGAAGGAGTGTCGCTATCGCCACCTAGAAGATCTTGGAGGAAGTCCAACGGAAGACTAACCCAAGCAGAGAGCTTGCCGAAGAAAGAACGGAACGTCCACGCTGTGCCGCTCTCTACCGATGAATCGGGGAAGACGATTTCTTCGTCACACTCATCTGCACGCACGTAGGTGCAGTCGTCAGGACATTCCTCATCATCGTTGTCGTTGTCGTTGTCGTTGTTGTCATCATCGTCACCCTCGGAAGAAGAGCCATCATCGTTGTTGTTGTCGTCGTTGTTGTCATTGTCATTGTCGTTATCATCGTCGCCCTCGGAGGAAGAGCCATCATCGTTATTGTTGTCGTCGTTGTTGTCATTGTCATTGTCGTTATCATCGTCGCCCTCGGAGGAAGAGCCATCATCGTTATTGTTGTCATCGTTGTTGTTGTCGTTGTTGTTGTCGTTGTTGTCATCATCGTCACCCTCGGAAGAAGAGCCATCATCGTTATTGTTGTCATCGTTGTTGTCATCGTTGTTGTTGTCGTTGTTGTTATTGTCATTGTCGTTATCATCGTCATCGTCATTGTTGTTGTTATCGTTATCATCATCGTTGTTGTCATCATCGTTGTTATCGTTATTGTTATCGTCGTTGTCATCATCGTCATTGTTGTTGTTATCGTCGTTGTTATCGTCGTTGTTGTCGTTATTATCATCATTGTTATTGTCGTCATCATCGTCGCCCTCGGAGGAAGAGCTGTCATCGTTGTTGTTATTATCGTTATTGTCGTCGTTGTTGTCGTCATCGTCACCCTCGGAGGAAGAGCCATCATCGTTGTTGTCATCATCGTTGTCGTTGTTGTTGTCATCATCGTCCCCTGCACTGCTTGAGGCGCTCGCGGACGTTGCAGCGGAGCTGGAACTTGAGGGATGAGAGGAGGAGCTGGGAGCGGAAGAGCTCGAAGGAGGAACGCTCGACGAAGCAGGAGGAGTGGAAGACGTCGAACTCGGTGGATTAGTCGGCGGCCACGGCTCGCCGGGCGGCCACCACCATGGAGGGCCACCCCCGCCCCCGCCCCCGCCCCCACCCCCGAAGCCCGTAGGACATAGCGGCGGGTTGTCACGTTTTGGATGGCCTTCGCTGTCAATGGACTGCCCGCATATCGCTCCGCAGTATCCATACGAGGCGAGGATATTGTAACAGCAACGAACGGGTGGAGTGATGCCCGGACCGCCCTTGTACGTGCCATCATCGTTGAAGTTCCCTTCACAGTCACTCGAGTACATGCACGGTGCTCCATCCTCCTTGAGCGGCCTGCAACGGCAATAAGTTTCATTCACGCAACTGCACACCAGTCGCCTGGTCACTACCCCCCCTTCCGTTTCATCCGTGCAATTCCCTCTATCGATAGGACCAACCCCCGGTGGGCCATTTCCCGGAGGTGCAGCACCACTACGTCTGCATTCGCCTCCAACATTCACGGCGAGTTCTCTTCTGTCCAGGATAAACGCCCACAACCAATTGAATACATTTGAGAAAGTATTTGGTGCGTACTGAGAATCTGTCGCCTTCGCATACGCAGTCGATGAGGAGCTGCCAAAATCATACGGCTCAGGTTCGTCCCCAAACCAACAGCATGGCGTACCACAATCCGTGGTGCAGTTCGAAACACCGATGTCATCGGAATTACATACTCCGTTGCATGGCTTATCCGTTCCATCCCCGTTATCGCAGGCTTCCTTGCGGGCGGACTGATCATCCTTAATCCCATCCCCGCATCGCGCAAGCTTACAATTCGTCCGACAGGTCGCGTTCGGTGCGTCGCTGTTGCCCCCTCCTTCATCACACCCTTCGTTCTCCTGCTTGATCCCGTCGCCACAACGCTCGACTTTACACGCAGAGCTGCAACCGTCGTTATCCGTTGTGTTTCCATCATCGCACTCCTCACTGTTGGAAGGCTGCTTGATGCCATCACCGCACTTGGGAAGCTTGCAGCCGTTGGTACAGCCGTCATCATCGACGGTATTGCCGTCATCGCACTCCTCCGTCCCCTGTTTACTGCCATCGCCGCAACGGGGAGTCGACGAGCTGGAAGAGCTGGAGGAACTCGACGAACTGGAAAAGCTGGAGGAAGAAGAACTGCTGGAAGTGCTTTGGCACGTACACAGCCCGTAAAGCAAGGGATTATCCGGAACGACCGGCGTGCATGTCAGTCCATCGGGACACGTCCCCCCGCACTCCGGATAGATGGAAACCCCGCACTCGGTCACTGCCGGACATGACCACGTGCACATCTGATCACAAAACTCGTCATCCACAGGTTGACAGCGATTGCCCATGCTCCCATCCCACTCGCACGTCCGCGTAGCGCAATCGCACATGCATTGCACCATCACACCGCACCCCAATCCACCACCAGGCCCGTACCCATTCAAGCAGAACGGCGATCCCTCATCTTGGCAACATTCCTCATCCGTCGTACACGCCTCCCCCATGTGCTGGCACGTGCTCCATCCTCCGCACGCGCCGCAATCCACGCCGGGGAAAAACACGTACGGACTCGAACACTGTCCGCTCGTAGTGCTATCACTCACGCACTGATGCGTCCACGGCTGGCTGGGATCACAGCATGCACCGGTCGTATCTCCCATCATGCGCATCTTTACAAAATCAACAACGTCATCGAAGAAAGTCCCTGTCAGGTGCTGAGGGGGCTGGACATGATCTCGAATCACCGCCTGCTGCACCACTACCATCAAGAGGAGCGTAAGGAACGTACCGGCAAGCAGGTTCTTCGGCGTCATCGCTTGCGTGCGAGTCTACTCTTCCTGCGTATCCACGCATAGCCGAGCGCGGCTCCTGCGGACATCACCGCAATGGCCGCGGGGCCGGTCTGGGTGCGAATTGGCTGCAAATCGAGAGGAAGGACGGAGGCAAGTGGCAACGTGGGGGCAACGCGCTTGTAGGTATCGGCAGTCGGGAAATGAACCGACGTTCCCGTCGACGGTGGGAAACGAACGGCGCTCACCCCGGAAGACTCGAGAGCACAGACGGCGGAACATCCGTCACCATTCAACAGGTTGCCGTCGTCGCATTGCTCAGTGAAGTCGCGCACGCGGTCCCCGCAACGCGCCAGTGAACAGTTCGTACGGCAACGCGCTCCCGGATTCTCGCTATTGAGAGGGCCATCGTCGCACTGCTCGCCACGATTCAGGGCGCCATTGCCACAGTACTTGGAGATGAAACGGCAGTCCGTTCCACACCCGTATGGCAGGGCCGGATTGTGCAATACCGATTCGCATTGCTCGCCAAGAGCACGCTGGAGGATGGAATCGGAGCAGTAACCGCGCTCAAGGAAGCAGAGAGCGGAGCATCCGTCGCCGGACACCCCATTTGCATCGTCACACTCTTCCCCCACGTGCATTGTTCCGTCTCCACAGAGAGCGGGATTGGCGAGAGCCGCTTCGATGGTGCAATCGACGGAACAACCATCGCCGGGGACACGGTTTCCGTCATCACACTGTTCAGAAGGATCAATCTGGATATCTCCACAGAGAGGAGACGTATCCTCCGGATCACCATTGTCGTCATTGTCGTTGTTGTTGTCATTGTTGTCATCGTCATCATCGTTGTCATTGTTGTCATCGTCATCATCGTTGTCATTGTTGTCATCGTCATCATCGTTGTCGTTGTTGTCATCATCGTTGTCGTTGTTGTCATCATCATCATTGTTGTTGTCATTATTGTTATCGTCATCGTTGTTATCGTCATCGTCTCCTGAATCGTTGTTATCGTCATCGTCTCCTGAATCGTTGTTATCGTCATCGTCTCCTGAATCGTTGTTATCGTTGTCATTATTGTTGTCATTGTCATCATCGTCGCCGCCTTCGGAAGATGAGGAATCGTCCTCATCATTGTTGTTGTCATCGTTGTCATCGTTATTGTCATCGTTGTCATCCCCATCGTCACACATACAGCAAACAGGTGTATCGCTGTCGTTATCGTTGTCGTTATTATCGTTGTTGTCATCATCGTCGCCCTCGGAGGAAGAGCCATCATCGTTGTTGTTGTCATTGTTGTCATCGTTATTGTCATCGTTGTCATCCCCACCTTCGGAAGATGAGGAATCGTCCTCATCATTGTTGTTATCATTGTTGTCATCGTTGTCATCATCCCCAACAGGACAGCAACACACGAGTGTCGTGTCTTCACTTACCGAGCTCCATGAAGAGCGAGAGGATTGTGAGAATTGGGATGACTGAGAGGAAGAAAACGAAGAACCCGCAGAAGAGGCGGCGCCGGAGGAAGATCCACCCGAGACGGAAGAAGATGAAGATGTGAGGGAACTGCTCGCTTGATCGTCATCATTATCATCATCGCCCTCCTCGTCGACTACGCTGCAACCGTCCTGTGCGACGCAATCCTCCGCTGAGGGGGCGACAAATGCGCCTTCCTCGCACTGCAGCTGATCGACCGGCACTGTTTGTCCGGTGAACAGACTCGCGAAGGGGCGTAAGGAAGCTCCGAGCCATGCCCACAGGCGGCCGAAGAAACCCTGGTGGACGTCATTGAGTGACACAGGACCCAAGTTCGAGCCTTGGCACTCATTGGCCGGAACGATGGAGCAATCATCGGGGCATTCTTCGGAAGAAGAACTCTCATCATCATCACCGTCACCGCAACCATCGATCTCCTCCTGTACGCAATTGCCTTCACTGTCGCAAACACCTGTGGTGCAGGTATCGTCATCCCTACAATCGGAATCGCTGATGCATTCTCCGCAACCTTCAGGCCGAGGCGAGATATCCGTGACCACACATTCGAGGAAACTATTGCAATACTCCACGGTGCAGGAATCGGAATCGTCGCAGTCCTCGTCGGCGATGCAGCAACCCTCGGTTTCCTCCTCGACACAGGTTCCGTCGCTGTCACAGATACCCGTGGTGCAAGCATTGGTATCCGTGCAATCCGAGTCCTCCGTACACTCGCCGCAGCCGTCGCGCGACGTGGTATCTGTGACGACACACTGCTGGGTGAGGATATTGCAGTAATCCGCGGTGCAGGCGTCTGAGTCGTCGCAATCTTCGTCAGCGATGCAGCAATCCTCGGTTTCCTCCTCGGTGCAGGAGCCGTCAGCATTACATATGCCAAGAGTGCAGGCATCCGTGTCCGTACAGTCGGAATCATTGACGCATTCTCCGCACCCTTCAGGAGCAGGCGCGATGTCCGTGAAGACGCACTGGCGAATGAAGACATTGCAATGATCCTCGGTGCAGGAATCGGAATCGTCGCAGTCGGAGGTGACATTGCAGCAATCTTCGATCTCCTCTTCGGTGCAGGTGCCGTCACTATCGCAGACGCCCGCGGTGCAGACGTCCGTATCCACGCAATCGGAATCCTCCGAGCATTCCCCACAGCCTTCCGGAGGAGGATCGATCTCCTCGGAGACGCACTCGTTACTTTCGCAGGAGTCAGCGGTGCAGGCGTCTGAGTCGTCGCAGTCGGAATCTTCGATGCAGCAGACGTCGATCTCCTCTTCGGTGCAGGTTCCGTCACTGTCGCAGATGCCCACGGTGCAGACGTCTTCGTCCTGACAATCCTCATCGTCCGAGCACATCCCGCAGCCTTCCGGAGGAGGATCGATCTCCTCGGAGACACACTCGTTACCTTCGCAGGAGTCGGCGGTGCAGGCGTCTGAGTCATCGCAGTCGGAATCGGTTTCACACGTTCCGTCGTCATTGTTGTCGTCATCATTATCGTTGTTGTTATCATCGTTATCGTCGTTGTTGTTGTCATCGTTATCGTCGTTGTTGTTGTCGTCGTCATTATCGTTGTTGTTGTTATCGTTATCGTCGTTGTCATCACCCCCCTCAGAGGAAGTCGAAGAGGGCGCGGAGGAGGATGCAGATGATGATTGAGAGGAAGATGATGATTGAGAGGAAGATGATGAGCGAGAGGAGGAATGAGACGACGTATGAGCGGAAGACGCGGATGTCGCGCTGCTCCCTGCAGAAGGCGCACTGCTACTCCCCGGTGTCACTGGTGGCCATGGCACGCCGGGCGGCCACCACGACGGCCGGCCACCGGGGTTGCCATTATTCCCTCCCCTGCCGGGAGGGCACTGAGGCGGCTGATTTCCTCCCCCTCCCCCTTTTTTATTCCCATGACTGTCGATGGACCTTCCACACGTCGCCGAACAATGTCCGTATGAAGCGAGAACATTGGAACAACAATGAACAGGGAGTTCGACACCTGCCCCGCCCTTGTACGTACCGTCAGCATTGTAATTATCCACACAGTCGCTCGAGTACATGCACGGTTCTCTGTCCTTCTTGAGCCCCCTGCAGTAACAGTGCTCGTCGTCTACACAACTGCACACCCGCAGGGAGATGAATACCTCATTGATCCCGTCTCCATCATGATCTTCCCCCTCTGGAGCACAATTTCCTGCAGAAATAGGGCCAATTCCCGCAACCTCGCCATTTGCCCCCCGATGGCATGCGCCACCGATACCCACAGTCCCCCAAGCCAACTGTACGGGCTCGCGTATGCCTGTCGTGCCCACGAAGAAATCCAGTACCTGACGGAAGAGCGAAGCAAGAAGTCCACCTTCGCCCCGCACAGGCTCGACCTGCGCATAGGCGGTCGACGATGACGATGAGGAATACTCGCCCGTAGCCCCTTGGAATTCTTCCGGTAACCAACAGCACGGTATGCCGCAATCCGTCAGACAGCTCGAAACACCAATGTCATCGGAGTTGCACAACCCGCCCGGACCGGTGCAATGGTCCGGATCTGATGGATCCCCCAAGTCACACGCCTCCGCGCGATCCCCCTCCGGATCCGCAATCCCGTCCCCGCAGCGCGGCGGCTTGCAATTCGTACGGCAAGTCGTCGCATCCGGCGCATCGCTGTTGTCCGGCCCCTCGTCGCACTGCTCGTTCGCCTGCGTAATATCGTCACCGCAATATTCATACTTACACGTGGAACTGCAGCCGTCGTCATTGTTCGTATTGCCGTCGTCACACTGTTCATAATCATCATCGGCACTACTGGCGAAGTCATGAATCCAGTGCACGAAGGTGTCGCCGCACTGTGGATTCTGACAATCGTTGGTACATTCATCCTCATTGGTCAGGTTGCCATCATCACACTCCTCATTATTGCTGGCCTGTGGGATGGTGTCGCCGCAGCTGGCAGAAGAAGAACTCGAGGAAGAACTGAAGCTGGAACTGGAACTGGAGGAGGAGGGAGGATGCCAGGAATAAGAGGATGATGAAGAGCTGGAGGAGGAGGGAGGAGACCAGGAAGAGAATTCTGAAGAAGAGGAAGAAGAGCTGGAGAAGGAACTGGGCGGAGAATAATAACTACTGCTCTGGCACTCACTTTGACATGTCTCATAATCCCCCCAGCCATAAATTCCTGTACAGCCAGACGGAGGCGTTCCCCAGTACGTTATGCATGTCCATGCGTCATTGCAGCAGTAACTCGGCGGGCACATGCAAGACCCAGCTCCACATGCCCCAGTGTGTCCATCTGAACAAGAACACGACGCGCCATCCATGTAACAAACAGATCCGTACGGTCCATAGGATCCTGCGGGGCACGTCCCGTCCGGATTCATGTTGACGATACACGGGTTCCCGCCCACCACTTTCGTCTGCAGAGGGGGGTAGACAGGATTGAACCAATACGCGGAAAAGGTCGCTGCGGCCGCCAGCCGTGTCGGCACTACGGTGCCCACAGATTGCTGAACACCCACCCCGATGACGAGTGTGAGAAAAATTCCAATCAGGAGCCGCCGCGGGGTCATTGAAAGAACTATAACACCACCCTTTAGGCAAGCTAAGAGAATCTTGCGGCTGACCCCCCTGTCAAACACCGCTCTCTTCCACCGTGCCGCGGCAGAGCGCGAATGGGAATTCCCATTAGCCCTCCCATGCGCTACGCTTGCGTCCATGCTCTGGTTCAGCAGCAAGGCTCACACAGACAAGCGAGAGGCATGGCTCCTCTTCGGCCTCATCGTTTTGCTTTCGTATTTCACCTACGTCCACCACTACGCGTCTCCCGCCGCGTTCTTCTGGGACGAGAACTACCACATCGCGAGCGCACAGAAGTACTTGAATGGCGTGTACTTCATGGAACAACATCCGCCGCTTGGCAAAATGCTCATTGCTCTCGGAGAGAAAACGGTGAATGCGAATCCCATTGATAATCAGTTCATCAATACCGATTACGGCAAGGACCCTCCCGCAGGCTTCTCCTTCGCCGGATACCGGCTGTTTCCGGTACTGCTCGCATGGATGGCGGTGCCGATCCTCTTCGGAATCTTCCTGCTCATCACCCGCAGCGCCGTGCTCGCCGCACTCCTGAGTTTTCTTCCCACGTTCGACAACGCGCTCATCGTTCACATGCGTGGCGCCATGCTTGAGGGGCCGCTCACCTTCTTCATCTCCCTCGCCCTCCTCGCTTTCCTGCTCTGCCTCGAGTGGCGGGACCGCCCGCGGCTCTTCGCGGGCGCCAGCATCCTCTTCGGCGCCGCGTTCGGCGCCGCGTTCATGACGAAACTGACGGCGCTCATCCTCATCCTCCTCGTCCCGGCTCTCTTCATCCGATTCCGCCCGCAGTGGCGCCAGTTCCGCACCTTCGCCGGACTCTCCTTCCTCGCCTTCTTCGCCGTTTACTGTACGGTCTGGCACCTGCACTTCGCTCTCGGAAAAACCGTCAACACTTCCCTGCCGGATAACGGCTACTACCAGGCATCGCAGGAGTACAAGTCCTTGCTCGCCCAAGGGCAAACGAGCTCTCTCCTTGCGTTTCCGATCATGCTCAGAGACTCCATCCGCTTCGTTTCGCATTACAATCGCGGCGTTCCGCGGCTGGATCTGTGCAAACCCGACGAGAACGGGAGCCCCTTCTTCTACTGGCCGCTCGGAGCCCGATCGATCAACTACCGCTGGGAAACGCCGGATGGCCAGATGTACCGCTACCTCTATTTGCAGGTGAACCCCGCCGTCTGGTGGAGTTCCGCGCTCGCGGTCTTCCTCGCCGTCGCCCTCCTCGTCTGCTCCACTCTGTCCCCCTTCAAAGAGAAGTTGAAGAATCCCTTCCTGCTTCTCACCTTCCTCGCGCTCTATGCAGGCTACATGCTCACCCTCGCGCGCTTAGGCCGCGTGATGTATCTGTACCACTACTTCGTTCCGCTGCTGTTCTCGTTTGTCATCCTCTCACTCGTCGTGATGGAGCTGCGCACTTTCGGCAGGCATCTCATCGAGGAGCGGCAGCGCATCATCCTCTGCTTCACGCTCGCCTTCCTCGTCTTCGCCGGGTATCAGTTCTACCGGCCTTTCACGTACTACGAACCGATCGCGGACACGGCTTTCCAGCGACGGGCGTTCTTCCCCTTCTGGGAGCTCACGTGCGTGAAGTGCCAGAAGACGAGCCCCGTTGCGGTTCCGCGGAATTGTCCGAATTCATGATGATCGATCAACCAGACATGCGCGTTTCATCCGGAAGAGATCACGAAACATCCGGAGAATGACGCGAATATTCGCACCGGTCTGCACTCCGCGCAGACGCGGGAAGTGACGCACCGGCACCTGCTTCCACGGAATGCCATTTTGACGGAGCCGATAGAAAATCTCGGCATTGATGAGCGCCCCCGTGGAGAAGGTCGGCCGGATCGTCTTCCAAATATCGCGCTTCCACACCTTCATCGCGCAATTGATATCGCGCACCCACACGCCGAGAACCGCGAAAGTGAGCAACCCGAAGAGCTTGGCGTTCATTTTGCGGACGAACGGATCGGCACGATGCTGGCGGCGGCCCGTCACGAAAGCGTACTGCTTGAGGTGCGGCAGCAGATGATCGAAATCCTCGACATGAAATTGCCGATCGCTGTCCATGTATCCCACGTACTCCTTCGTCGCTCTGTCACACCCGGATCGCACCGCACTGCCATAGCCCTTATTTCCTTCGTGCCGGACGAGCTTCAAGAACGAATACTCTTTCTGCAGAACACAGAGCTTCTCCCACGTGGCATCTCTGGATCCGTCATCCACTGCGACGATTTCGCCGTCGATCCCGCGTCGCGCAAACCATGCGACGATATCTTTCACCGTATCGGAAATATTCTCCTCCTCGTTGAAACACGGAATGGCAATGGAAAGTTGCATACGCAGCCACTCTAACCATTTTACGAGGATATCGCTACCCGGGATGCTTCACGACCAAAGCCGCCGTACCCATCGCAGAGGAGCCAATCCCCATCGCACCACTCTCCACGGGAGCATCTCCGTGGCGCCTTCGGTCATGGATGGGAAATTCTTGAGCGACAACACCATCGCAATGAATGTGAAAAGGTGTCCCGTGGCAATCGCCTCATTCGCCCCGGAAAATTCGATGAAGAATCCGTCATCGAGTGCCGAGACGGTGACGGGGTGAATGATATTGCCAAGGAATAGGACCGAAGCAGAAATATACAAGATCCTTCCCACGCGCCCCTCGAATGCAAGCGGGAGCAACAGCGCCATCGCCGGGAAAAGATACCGCTCATGCATTTCCGTGAGGAACAGGAAGAATGCATACGCGATGAGGCCTGCCGCAATCAGCGCGGCGTGAGTCTTCCCCGCATGCGGGTGCACGGATGCCACAAGAGCACGCCGCATGGACCAGAGAACCCACGCACTCGCGAGCGCGAAGAGCACGATCCCAAGTGTTCGATACGTACAGATATTCAGAAAGAGCCCGGTATCGAGCTTCCCGGCCCCTGAGCCGTAAAGGGCCTGCCAAAAATTGTAGGCGTTCTCGGATAGATGATTCATAAATCCGATCGATCCGCTGTAGACACTCCAGATTTTGCCCAGAGCACCCTCCAGAGCAAACGGCGACAGCACGACGAGTGCCGTTGCTGCCGCGCCGATCGCCCACTTGCCCCTCTGCCTCCATCCGACGCACAGCCACAGCACACCCATAACCGGCAGCAATGCGAGCCCCTGCATTTTCGTGAGCAGCGTCGCCGCCGAGAGCGCCCCCGCCAACACCCAGTATCCCGAGAGTGCGGAGGTGAGTGCGGAGACCATGAAGAAGGTGTACCACGCATCCGTCTGTCCCCAGATGACCGCATCGTGAACCACTGCAGGATGGAGAACGTAGACCAAGGCCGCGAAACGCGCCGCTCTCTCGCCTTTCCAACGATAGATGACGAAAGCGAGCAAGAGCGCCGTGGCAAGATCGAAGAGGATACTCGGTAATTTCACGAAGAACCGATGCGCAGGATGAAACACTTCGAAAGAAGGAGACACCAACCAACGATAGAGGTGCCCTTCTGCCGCAAAAATGTAGATGGAGAGCGGAGGATAATTCGGCAGCATGTTCTTCTCGACCTGTTCCGAATAGGAACGAATCACGCCCAGCTGCGTGGCGCTCTGCGACCACTGCTGGTTCAGAACCATATCGTATTCGTAGCCATGTTGACCGACGAAAAGCAGCCGGATGGCAAGGCCGACGACCATGATGAGGGTCATCCATTGCGTGTGCGAACCCCATTTGCGCCATCGCATATACTCCCGGACATACCAGAGAACCAGCAGAGAGAGACATGCGAAGACCGCCAAATGGATGGGGTCCGTCCATCCGACGGAAATGAAGAAGTGATCCCAACTGCCGCCGCTCTTGATGACGGCGTGAATGGAATTGGATCCCGCGCGAAGGTACTTCGCCAAATTGAGCCGCTGTTTATAGGTGTGCGTCCCGCTGCAGATATCTGAGATCTGGCCCGATACCGGAATGCCGTTGATCAGCAATTCCTTCAGACAGTCATCCGGTTCAATCGAATAAATGAATGAGTGAAAATCACCAAGCATGAATGCGGTATCAACGGTCAGATCCCCCACATCCGGACGGACAAGCAGGGGCATGGACGCCACCTGCGTCTGTCCGGTTCCGTATCGATAGTACGTACTGCGGAAGGAAGGAGACGTGCGAACGTGCACCACCAATACAACGACGACGAGGCCGATAAAGATGAACGTATTCTCGAGAAAATTTCGCGTGTCCGGCCGGAACATGGACTTCATTCTACCGAGAAAGAACTTTCGAATCGAGACAAGCCGGCGGCAGTTTGTCTGAAATCAACTCTCAGTGCGCAACGGCAGGTCTTCTGGCCCTCAGTATGTACAGCATGCGCCGTACGCGAGAGGAGAGCGGAGGATAGAGTTGTACAGCAATGAGGAAAGCGATCACGATCGGAATTCCGGCCATCGGCCGGTGGTAGCGGCCGTCGTATGTCGCCAGCACGTTGCCGATGGCCGGCACGATCCAGAGAGACAGCCCGGCCCAGGCAAGGAATGCTGTTTTCGCATACACGAGCCCTCCGATAAGAACCGCCGCAACGATCCAAAATACCGCCTGCATGATTCCCCCGAACAAGGGAGAAACATCGGGGAATGGAGCCGCCAACACGATGCCCTCCCAGAAATGTCGCAGAAGCTCCGTGGGAACGGTGAGATAGTACTGATTGCTGGCGGCATCCAGGTCCTCGCTCAACTGGCGAAGATTCTGACCGGAATACTGCGCATGCATAAAGTCACTCCACGATCCGAACCGGATATCCCCCTCACATACACGAGGAGGCGTGTTCCGGAAGAGCTGGTGATCGCATGCATACGTCAGATTGGCGTTTCCTGTCCTCCATAGAGCATGCAAACCCGTTCCGCTGACAGGCGAGAGCGAGCCCCACCCGATCCAGTGCACCGCCGAAAGACTGAGGGGGAGCAAAATGATGAGCGCAATCACCATGCATGCTTTCTTCAGCTCATGCCGCCACAAGTTGATCCACACGAATGCCAGCAGGATCAGGCCGCCGTAGAACATCCACTGAGCCTTGAACTGAACAATCATCAACGAGAAGAGAAACGTGCCGATGAGGAGAGAGGTCTCCCCCTTCCTGCCGCTCCACAACAACATGCTGAAGTACAAAAGGAAGAAGAGCCGAAGAAACGGCTCGGGTAAGAGCTTGTTTGTGAGTTGCCACTGGGGGAAGACGAAACAGAGCACGCTCAGCGATATCACTGCCACAATCGGGCCATATCTCTTGTACATCGCAGCGAAAAACAACAGATAGGACGCACCGAGCGCGATCTTCATGAGAAGCGGCAGAAGGATATCCACAGAGGAACCGCTGAAGAACTTCAGTGCCAGGTACGCCGTTCCCACGCCGATATCCCGAAAGGGAACGGCGGTGAGGTACTCTCCCCACCGACCGGCAAACTCCTCTCCATAGGTTTGAAAATCATGCCGTACCCCGAAGAAATGCTCCGCAAGATACCGATAGTCCGCATCATCCCAATGATGTACCTGCCACTCCTGAGGCGGGGAAAACACGCTGCCATGCGTCGATACGTACCATCCGAACGACAGAAGGATGATGCCGACTGCACACAGGAACACGACTGCCTGCGAGGTGCGCGAAATGCCTTTCACCGATGAGAGTCTGCGTACATCGTGTTGTCTGTGCAAGCCCATTCCTCTATCCTTCGGCCCGTCATGGACATTTTCCTGCGGCGAGGAACACTGTGGCTGCGACACAAATGGGATCTGGTGCTCGTCGTCGGTCTTGCTGTACTCATCTTCGCGCTGCAGGTGTGGTACCTCCGCCTCGCCGCGGCCCCCTATACCGATGAGAGTATCTATGCGCAGGCCGGAAGGATGATGTTCCTGCAAGGATATGTGCCCTACAAGGATTTTGCCTTGCCCCACCCTCCGCTCCTCGCGCTCTTCTCAGGAGTAGGCTTCTGGATCTTCCACTCCATGTTCCCTGCCCGGGTGGTCTATCTGTTCCTGAACTGCGCAAGTCTCCTACCGCTCTATCTCCTGCTGAAACACCTCAGCAAACAGCGTGTCGCGGCCCTTGCAGCAGTCCTCTTCTACGCCACATACAGCGACATGGTGCACCACGACTGGAGATTCCTCGCGCTCCGGCAACTCTCCAACGTGTTCCTCATCATGTTTCTCTACTTCGGCATTGTCCAACCGACCAAGAAGAGCGGTTTTTGGTGGCAATTGGCCTTCGCTCTCGGGAGCGTCCTCACCTTCCTGCAAACTGCGTTCAACCTCGCCGTCGTCTCCCTCGCCCTGATCTTCTCCCGGCCCAACGGCGAGCGCCGATCCGCATTCTTCCGATACGCGAAAATCGGCGGCGGCGCGCTCATGGCACTTCTCCTCCTCTTCCTCCTGATCCCCCAAAGTCTCGACATGCTCATCCTCACTCATCTCGGTGAACGATTGGGGAACGGCGTCGGCAGGATCGATCGCATGCTGAACGCGGCACGTGTCCTGGACGGTTACTTCTACGTCCTCGGTACGGCTTCCCTCCTGGCCGGTCTCCTCTTTCTCAAGAACCTGCGATGGTATCTCCTCGCGATGCTGGCAATGATCATCGGGGTCTCCATCCCCCGCGAATTCTGGACGCATTACTACGTCATTGCGGGTCCGGCGTTCGCCTGCGGAATCATGTGTTTTTGCCTCCTGATTCGCAGGTTTCTCACGAACCGGCTGCTCTGGGTGGGCTACGTGCTCGTCGGTATGGCCGTCGCTTATCAGCTCTGGCTGAATGTTCCGGGCCTCTGGAGTGAGTGGATGCACAATGTCAATCCTCAGTACTACGAGCTCGCGGCTCGCGTCTCGACTTCGGCAAATCCCATTCTCACCTTCACGCAACCCATTTACGCAGTCGATGCCGACAGAGACATCGCGTACTACTACTACGCGACGGAGGCCCGCGTGCTTCCTTCGCTCTCCGCCGATGAGTTCTCCTCGCTGGCCTCGCAGGCCTGCCTCATCCTCCTCTCGGGACGAGACCTGGGATTCGTCCCGCAGGATATCCAGGATACCTGGGCGCGGATCTATACATCCGTGCCCTGGAACGGAGAGGAAAAGATCTTCGTGACACACAATCCCCAATGCCAATGAGCGTCTCCGACATCCTCCCGCTCCTCCCCTCTCTCCTCCTCGCCTCCGTGATGGTCATGGCGGGGGTGATGCTGCTCCAGCAGTTTGTGACGCGTGCAGAAGTGCGCATGCAGACAGCCGTGTTCCTCGGGGGCAGCATGCTGCGGATCCTCTACGCACTCTCCACGCCGGCAACTCTCCGCTCGTATGACGTAAGGGGTCACCTGGAATTCATCCAGCTCATGGCGGAGCGCCTGCAGATCCCCCTCTCCACCGCGGGATGGGAGTACTCCCAGGCTCCCCTCTACTACGCCATCACGGGCCTGTGGTGGCGGATGATGAGTGCACTGGGGAGGCCGCCATCACTCATTCTTCTCGATCTGCAAACTTTCAGCCTGCTGCTCTCCATCGCCACGCTCCTGCTCTGCTTCTGGATCGGATACGCCCTCTTCACCCGTTCCGCTGAACGCACCGAGCGGCTGCTCTTCACTGCCACCTGCGCTTCGTTCCCCGGACTCGTGTTCATCTCTTCGCGCATCTCCAATGATGCACTGTTAAGCTTCTTCCTCTTCCTCTCATTCGCCCTGATGTTGCATTGGTGGCGGAGCGGCAAGACGACAGATTGGCTTTTCCTCTGTGCGTGCTGCGCGGCGGCATTCCTCTCCAAATTCACCGCTCTGCTGCTCCTTCCGTGCATCGCTCTCCTCTGGATTATCCGCACGAGGAATTCGCCGTTTGTTTGCGTGAAATACGGACTGCTCGGGCTCCTCATTATCGGCCTCCTCGCCGGATGGTTCCCCGTTGTGAAATTCCTCGAACCACGCCTGAGGATGATGCCCTTCGGCCCGACGGGGCTCAACCCGAGACTCCTCGTGGGAAATCACCTTTCCGACTATCTGATCTTCAATCCGTTTGCCGTGATCGCCATCCCCTTCAATCAAACGTGGATCCCCGCCTTCCGACGGGAGATCTTCTGGGAATTTCTCTTCAAGTCCCTCTTCTTCGGGGAATTTCTCTTCCTGCGTCTTATCCGTCTGTCGTCGCTCATGCTCCTCCTCGCCCTTCCCCTACTCCCCGTCGGGATCAGAGGCCTCTGGCAGTCCGTCCGACGAAACCTGAGAGAAACACTGCCCGTGAGTCTCGTCTTCTTCTCCCTCCTCTTCGGGCTCGTGGCCTACCGCGTCCTGCAGCCGTATGCCTGTTCGCAGGATTTTCGTTTCGTTCCGCTCTTGCTCGTACCAATGCTCTTCTTCGTGTTGCGAGGGATTTCCGCTCCCCCGCGCTGGTTGCGCTACGGCTTCTTCCCGCTCCTCACGCTCGATGTCCTCTGCGTGATCTTCCTCCTGCTGCTTCCAAGATTCGGATGACCAAAAAAAGGGGCCGCGAGGCCCCTTTTCAATTATCCTATCAAGTCCCGATCATTTCTGCCCCGGCACGCTCGACTGTGCCCCGGGCTTGACCGGTTGGATCTGGACCGGAACGACATCGAGGATGATGTTCTTCTTCTCATTGTAGAGAATGGCACGATCCGGAGTGACGACGAGGAAATCCCCGTTTTCCGCCTTGTTGTAGAAGGGGTTGCGCTGCCTCAGCGCGGCGACATCGACGATTGTCGCAACGGTCGGCGTGACCTCTTCATTGATCTTCATAAGCTTCTTCACTTTGTTGATGACACGCTGTGCTTCCGCGCGATTTTCGCTGCTGCCTCCCGTTTGGAGCTGTTCCAAACGCATGGTGAGCTGCTGGAGCTGCTGCTCCGCGACACGCCGCTTCACTTCAAGCGTTCCCGCCAGCGCCACGAGAGCGATGACAAGGATAATGAGGAGCATCCTGCCGAGAGAAGCTGTGGAACCGGGAGTATCCATAGGAGAGAGAGGAAAGGAAACGAGGCGCGACAAACCGCGTTCATCCGGTCTAGGATAGAGAATCAGCCGTTCATTGCGCAAGGGGCATTTGAATAGGGTTAGGATCAGGGTTAGGGTTAGGGGTCGATGCTTTACATGCGCTAAGTTGGTGGTTATTTTTCTTCAATACCTAATCCTAAATCCTAACCCTAACCCTACGGCACGGATTGCTCGGCAGGAGTGCTTTCAGCGGGAACAACGGGCGGCGGCTCCGCGGAAGGTTCCTGCGGAGGCGTCTCTTCGGGCGGAGTATCTGCAGCCGATGATGCTTCACTGCTCCCCTGCCCCTCTGCAGATGATGATACCGACGATTGCGCAGCTTCACTGGACGCAGAACTCACCGCTGAGCTTGCAGCGGAAGATTGCTGCTCGCTGGAAGAGGAAGAACTGGAACTGGACTCAGGAGCTTCGCTGGAAAGAGCGCTTGATTGCTCGCTGGAAGAGGAAGATGCACTGGAGACCACCGAAGATTCAGACGACGAACTGCTGCCCGTTTCGACCGTGGATCCGCTGCCGGCAGGAGGCTCATCCGGTGCAACGGTGCTGCCCGTTTCTACGATGGGCTCCGACGGCGGCGGCGTGATGACGATATCCTCCGCTACCACCGGCTGGAAGCCATCCGGCAGGATGAGACGCGGGTTGCGCTCCGCGTTCCAGTTAAACTCCATCAGGAGATCCGGATGCGTCCAGACATAGTCCTGATGGTAACGGCTGCAGTTGAACGGCCTACCGTCACTGTCGAGCGGAACCTGGCCGCGGATGCAGCCGTTCCAGATGGCGCTCGAACTGACCGGAACGCCGAGGCTGTCCACCGGGAATGGCAAGAGCTGCGGCTCGGGTTGCGAACCCATGCCTTCGGCGGTCTTCGGCGCATTCGTTGCGAGTGCCAACCATGAGAAGAGAATAGGCTGTCGCGCAGGTTCCGCGAGACGGATGGAGAAGCCTGTGGAGGTCGCCGTCGTCACGCCGTAGAGGACGGGTGTGTCCGCCGACGCACTCACGACAGGAGTCGCGTAGAACGGACGGGAGAACTCCACTGTGACGGCTGTTCCGGTTTTCGGGATGAACGCATATCCCGCCTGGTTGCTGCTTACCCGCAGCTCACCCTGTACATCGACCGTTCCGAGGAACTTCGCAAGACCGCTGATGGTGACGTTTCCGAGAACGGTCAGACCTTTGCGCACCATGATGCTCTCGATATCGACGGCAGCGCCCGTGGATGTATCGATCGCTTCGGGCGAGAAAGTCTTGCCGTTGAGGAGCAGCGTCCCCTCGACGTTCACGGTGCCGCGCAGCGTGGCACCGGATGTCGTCGATACTGCCGCGGCGTGGATGGTCCCGTCGACGTACAGATTCGTGACACGCATCGCTCCGCGGACAGTGAGATCGGAGCGGAAGAACGCCGGACCGGAGACAGTGAACTGATTGGCAACCGTCAGAGAGCCGGTCACCGTGAGCGACTGCCGCGTGACGGCATCCGTAACGGCGGAGACGAGCTCCTGTTTGGACGGCACCACCGGCGCCTTGAGCAGAGTGGAGCCGGTGTAGGCCAGCAGCAGATTCACGAGGCGGGCGGGGTCCAGACGATCGACGGCCCCCGTGACGAGAAGCTGCACTTCATCTTCGATCTTGAGCTCCGCAACGGCGGTCGCCACGTGCTGCTCCACGGCCTCGACCGTCAGCGAGGAATTCCTGCGGGAAATGAGCACACTCACCGATCCTTGTCCTGCGGAGAGCGGTTCGAGCGCCACGCCGACGGTCGGCTCCCCGGCCTGCGCCCTGCGCGCGTATCCCGGAATGGATGCGGGTGTGAGAGCATCTCCCGTCCGGATGGCCAGTCCCTTTTCGACGATCACCTTGGCCGGGATCTGTCCGATGAGACCAACGAGAACGGTGCCCGGCACGGGGATGCCATCGGCACCCGTGATGGTGTTCCCCACGAAGGCCGGACGGGTGGAGACGATACCGACGACGTTCGGATCGGCGGCATCAGGACATCGGATGACGGCATTCTTGCGATCAAGGTCGATGCAGACGAGCTCCCCCGGCTTGAGATCCTCCTGCGAAGTGAAGAACCATTCCGCGTAGTCTGCGCCGGTGGATGCGTACGCGTTGTCCGAGTAGACATGACCGTCCGCCGTGACGCGGAAGGAGATGTCCTCGTCGCCCACGACATCGGAGATAACCTTGAAGACATTCTGGCTTCCCGTCGTCTCCTCCGTATCGATGATGAGCGACTCGCGGTTGTCGGCATTCAGCGCCTTCAGGTAGAGCTTGTCGTCCGTGGCGAGGGTGGAGCCGGAGGCGCGGTAGAGATTCGTGTCGAAGGTGCCCTGGTAGCCGAAGAGGAGATGCGGGGCGGAGCCGCTCTTCGCATTCATGTCGATGACCAGCCCGGGGGCGTTGGTCGCTTCGGAGTCGATGAGCATGCCCGTGCCGTTGCCGTCCATGTTGAGATAGATGGCGCCGGTGCTCGTCGTCTGAGAGGTGGACACGGAGAGCCTGCGACCCGACATGGTGCCCATGACTTCGAGAGTGGTCTCGGGGGCGGTCGTGCCGATGCCGACCTTGCCGTCGAGAACGGTGGTCCCGGACACGGAGAGATTGCCCCAGATATCCGCACCTTGATCGACCCGCAGACTGGATCCCGACATGTTGCCGCGGATTTTGAAGTTTCCGGTCACTGTTCCGCCGCCATTCAAGTAGGCGAGACCGTCAATCGAAAGCGTGCCCGTGGCGGCGAGGTTGCCGGTGACGTTTGCATTTCCTGTCACGAGGACACCAGCATTGAGGTAGGAAAGTCCATCGATCGAGAGGGTGCCGGATCCGGCGATGTTGCCGGAAGTCACTTGGTTCCCCGTGATAACTGCGCCGCCGTTGAGATAGGAGACACCATCAATCGAAAGAGTGCCGGTGCCGGCAATATTCCCGGAGGTGTTCAGATTTCCCGTGATCACGGTGTTGTTATTCAGATAGATCAATCCGTCGACAGAAAGAGCGCCGGACGAAGTGAGACGATCCTGGGCATGGACGAGACGGCCGGAAGCCGTGCCCAT
>Ga0208373_1001493_pt1 | contig 30891 bp, 19 predicted proteins | sample RifOxyC2_FD_184036 | JGI IMG/M metagenome (GOLD analysis project Ga0208373, IMG submission 184036) | Soil microbial communities from Rifle, Colorado - Rifle Oxygen_injection C2 (SPAdes) | ecosystem: Environmental > Terrestrial > Deep subsurface > Rock core/Sediment | place: Rifle, Colorado... | reverse complement strand
GCCTGATAAGAAAACATCAAGTTCAAGGCTTGCGAAGACCTGAAAATTAGGAGTGTACTAATGTACATGACTACTTTTCAGGTCAAGCGTAACGATGAAATTGATGTTTTCTTGCAGGCACTAATTAGAAGAAGCATCAACAATAAGAACTCCAGATTCAAGAAGTTCTTTTACTTCAATGAAAAAATAATCCGAACAGGGAATCGTATGATTTTCCAACATTAGTAATTTTTTACTTTTTCTGCCAGTAATAGAAGTTACATAATCAATATTTACAAGGTATTCTTTATGTGAGCGGACAAAGCGAAAAGGTTTCAGGGCTTCTTCTACATCCCTAAGAGGCAATTCCAAAAAAAGTGTTTTTTGATTTACACAAACAATCTCTGTTTTTTTTCTCTGAGCCTTACAAAAAATAATATTGGCAATCTGAATTTTAATTTTATCCTTGCCTGAATTAAAGCAAATCTTCTTATCAGGTAGTGCAATAACGGCTTTAAGACTTACAGGATTAACAAGTTCATCGGATTTTTCAGGTACAGGAAAGTCTGAAATTTCGTTTGGATTTATTAAAGTTAGGCATTCCATAAATTGATTGGTTTGAATACATGGCAAACCTATAATTTTTTTTGAATGTCAAAAATATTTTAGATTATTTTTTTTCAATTAATATCAGCAAAACTTAAAATTGCTCCGGATAACTCAATTATTGAATTTTGAAAAAACAAAATCCGGCAATTCTCTTTTTTCAGGAGCAGAAGCTTGTTTAAATACATTGAAACGGGTTTCAGCTATATTTGAATTTGCAAGTACTTCGTTTTCAAAAACCAATTTTGTCTGTTGCTTTTTGATTTCTTCTCTTTTTAATTCGGTTGGTCTCCACACGTAAATAACGCCATATTCAGCGCACTTTTCCCTTCTTTCTTCTTCATCGCAGATTTTTTTAAAATGCTCCTCCACTTCATTCCATACGCTTAAGATAATTTTATCAGCTTCTTCTCTTAATGCTGTTACACGGTTTAGTGAATTCACACAGGTTTCCTGCAACGATTTTTGTTTCCAGTAAAAATCAAGAAATTTGTCATACCTGACCTTAACATTTCCCATCGTAGGATTTGTTATATAATTTCCCCCTTTTGAAACTCGTTCAGAATCTCCTTTTATTAATTTTTCGCCCCATGCTATAATATCCGCTTCAGAAATCAGATTTGGAACTTTTGTTTCATTTTCATCAATACCATAAAATACCCTCGATGATGGAGGAAGCTCTCCTCTAGCAATTCCAAAATTCATGACTTGAATAAAATGAGAAATATAAAGCTTTGCTTTTTTCTGAAGCTCGTTATATTCTTTACTCCTTTTTACCTGATTTGAATAGGTTTCTTTATATGTATTCAGAACCATTTCAAAATTCGGAGTAAAACTTTTAACTTTAAAAAATGTTGCCTGACCAAAAGCTAAATTCACAGGAGATGTAACTTTTCCTAAATCATACGCAATTTTCAGTGCTTTGTATCTTGCATTGTCGGTGTTGGGCAATCTTCTGTAGGGCATGTTGTTTATTTTGTGTTAATATTCTGTTGATGGAATGTTAAAACTTTTTTCAATTGCGAAGATAAGCAACTTGAATATTGGTTTAGAGGCTTCGGATTATAAAATATAAACAATTGAATGTTAATAGCAGAATAATATATAATTAAATAGTAATGAGTAAATTAATTATTTTTAATGTAAAAGCTTCTCACGATTTTTTTTCTCCCTTGTAAAATAAACATAACTTTTTTTGAAAATAATGAATCGAATGTTAAAAACCGGTTTATTAACAATATTTTCGAAACTATTAGGTCAAGAATGATTCAAAATCGTTTGTTAATGCGCAAAGAATTAATATTTTTGATAAAAAATTTTAATTAAATGATTGTTTATCCTAATGCAAAAATAAATTTAGGTCTTAGGGTTATTGAAAAAAGGGCTGATGGTTTTCATAATATTGAAACAATATTTTATCCTGTTTCTTTATGCGATATTCTCGAATTTCTTCCTCTGGGAATGAAAGTAAAAAAATATAAATTCACCAATACGGGCTTACTTATTGATACTCCATTGACAGAAAGTAATCTTTGTATTAAAGCATATACAATATTAAAGGAAGATTATAATATTCCCCCAATTGAAATTCATCTTCATAAAGTAATTCCTTTTGGTGCCGGACTTGGCGGAGGTTCTGCCGATGCAGCTTTTATGCTTAATGCGCTGAATGATTATTTCAATCTTAATCTATCTATTGAAAAATTGAAATCTTATGCTTCAAGACTGGGAAGTGATTGCGCTTTTTTTATTGATAATAAAGTTGCGTATGCATGGGAAAAAGGAGAGAAACTGGAAGAAATTACTCTATCGCTTAAGGGATATCACATAATTATTGTTCATCCCGGATTCGTTGTAAATACCGCAGAGGCTTATACAGGAATTTTTCCTAAAAAAAGGGAATCGTACTTACCTGATTTGGTTAAGCAGCCTATAGAAACATGGAGAAATGTTATTTTTAATGATTTTGAAAAAAATATCTTTAAAAAATATCCTGCAATCAAAGAAATAAAAAAAAAGCTTTACAAGCTTGGAGCAGTTTACGCATCTATGTCTGGTAGTGGCTCTGCAGTTTATGGAATATTTAAAGAAAAGCCTGAAATATCCGGGTTTGATAAAAATTATTTTGTTTGGGATAAATCGGTAGATATGTAGTGTAGGATAAAAATTGATGGCAATAAAAAAAATATCCTGATAATTGAATATTTGAAATCGTTTTCGAATACGTACCTGAATAAAAAAGAGGCTGAATCACCTTTTGAGACAGCCTCTTTTTTTTATTTTTCAAATTCAAGAATTACATCATTTTTTGCAATTCTTTGTCCGATTTCGACATTAATACTTTTGATTTTACCCGTCTTTGGAGAAAGAATGCGGTTTTTCATTTTCATAGCTTCCAAAATGAGTAATTCTTCTCCTTTATTAATTTTAGAACCCTTAGATACTGATAATTTACTAACAGTACCGGAGATAAAAGAGATCAGCTTATTAAGATCAACCGGAATATATGATTTTCTTTTTTCAAATTTCTTAGTCAGCCTTGTTTGATATTTTACATCATCAATAACTAAGATTTTATATTTTTCTTTTTCTTCCATATTAATACATTTTTAATTATTATTTCCATTTATGAATATGCTCTTTCAAAAGAAAGCATCTTGAAAATAATTTATTAAAAAGGAGGAATTCCATGTTTTCTTGCAGGCCTGTTTGCCGATTTGTTTTTTGCAACTTCAATACAATGAATAATCATTTTTCTTGTTTCAGAAGGCTCAATGACAGAATCAATATAGCCTTTTGCAGCGGCAACGTAAGGATTAGCAAATTTATCCTTGTATTCCTTTACTTTCAGTTTGCGCATTTTCTCAGGATCTTCGGCTTCCATAATTTCTTTACGGAAAATAATATTAGCCGCTCCCTCGGGTCCCATAACTGCAATTTCAGCACCTGGCCATGCGAAAACAAAGTCTGCGCGGAGGTGAATAGAATTCATTGCAATATAACCGCCACCATAAGCTTTTCTGAGGATTACTGTAACCTGAGGGACGGTTGCTTCACTGAAAGCATATAATATTTTTGCTCCGTGACGGATAACACCTGCGTGTTCCTGATCAATACCCGGCAGATATCCCGGAATATCAACTAATGTAATTATTGGAATATTAAATGCATCGCAATATCTTACAAAACGTGCAATTTTATCGGATGAATCCACATCAAGAACGCCGGCCATTACTATTGGCTGGTTTGCTACAAATCCAATAGTATCACCGTTAATACGCCCAAATCCAATTACTGCATTTGCAGCCCACAACTCCTGAACTTCAAAGAAATCCGAGTCATCAGCAATAGCGCGGATAACATCCCGAACATCATAAGGTAATTTAGAATCATTTGGGACAATTGAATCAATTTTATATTCTTTTTTGGGAGGTTTTGGTGGGAATGCACGTGCTTTCTGCGTGTTATTCCAGGGAATAAAACTTATTAATTTTTTAATTTTATCGAAACATTCCTGCTCGCTTTCTGAGAAGAAGTGGGCATTTCCTGTTATTTCGCAATGTACTCTTGCTCCACCAAGATCTTCCATTGAAATTTCTTCGCCAAGCACAGTTTTGATAACCTCAGGACCGGTAATAAACATTTTTGAAATTTTATCTACCACAAAAACAAAATCGGTAAGCGCAGGAGAATAAACCGCACCTCCGGCACAAGGTCCAAGAATAACTGATATCTGAGGAATAACTCCCGAAACTAAAGTATTTCTCCAGAAAATTTCTCCATAACCGGCCAAAGAATTAACTCCTTCCTGTATTCTGGCGCCTCCTGAATCGTTGATACCAATAAGCGGCACTCGCATTTTCAGTGCATGATCCATGATTTTTACAATCTTACGGGCATGCATAAATCCAAGTGAACCACCGGCAACAGTAAAATCCTGAGCGAAAATGCAGATTGGTGCTCCATAAACAGTACCTGTTCCAATAATAGAACCATCGCCTGAAAATTTCTTTTTATCCATGTCGAAATCTTTCGTATCATGCTCAACGAATAAGTCATACTCATGGAAAGAATCTTTATCAAGCAATGCAAGGATACGATCCCTCGCTGTCATTTTTCCCATCGCAATCTGCTTTTCAATGGCTTGTTCTCCGCCACCTTTCAGAGCTTCTTCACGACGTTTTAATAAATCAAGGGTTTTCTGTTTTAAAGACATATAAAATATGTTTTGGTTAATAATAAAAATGGCAACAATACACCATTTTACGATAATTGACGCAACATTACAAATTAGATTAATGATTAAAAATTATTTTAACCATATTTTACTAACCGATATTTGTTAATTGATTGTGTATAAATAAAAAGAGCAGCCTTTCGCTGCTCTTTAGAAATAAAAATCTTAGCCGTAAGACCTTTCTTATTCAAGTATCATATAAGTCTCAATATCATCTATAGTTTTAGGAATAGGTTTTCCAAGCACCCGGTGTCCGTCTTTTGTTACCAGCACATCATCTTCTATGCGGATGCCTCCAAAGGATTTGAATTCTTTCAGTTTTTCGTAGTTTATAAATTGTGCGAACTTTTTATCTTTTCTCCATTGCTCCATTAAAGCAGGGATAAAATAAATGCCCGGCTCTACTGTAAGCACAAAGCCTTCCTGTAATTTTCTGCCTAATCTTAAGTAACCTGTTCCAAATTGGTTGATGCGTTTTGTTTCTTCATCATAGCCAACATAATTTTCACCTAGATCTTCCATATCGTGAACATCAAGCCCCATCATGTGACCAAGCCCGTGCGGGAAAAAGAGGGTATGTGCGCCCTGAATTACAGCTTCGTTGGTGTCGCCCTGCATGAGTCCGATTTTTTTAAGACCGTTTACCATTTCGCGACAGGCAAGCAGATGAATATTTTGGTACGTAACTTCTGGCTTTATTGCTTCAATTGCTGCCATTTGAGAATTCAACACAATCTGGTAGATTTCTCTTTGCTGAGCAGAAAATTTTCCTCCAACCGGAATGGTACGCGTGTGGTCGGTTGCATAATGCATGGGTGAATCAACACCTGCATCAATCAGTAATAAATCACCTTTCTGCAAAGTGTTTTCATGAGAATGATTATGCAGGGTTTCTCCATGTTTTGAAAGAATAACAGGGAAAGAGATATAACAATCATTTTGTAACGCAATGCCTTCCATGGTACCGGCAATATTGAATTCTATTTCACCCGGTTTCGCCATTTTCATGGCTTCAGTAAACATAGTATAAGCTATTTCACTGTATTTCTCAATTTCTGCAATTTCCTGCTTTTCTTTTATAGAACGCTGTTCTACTACTGCTTTTATCAATTCTTCAGAAGCATAATTTTTTAATTGTGAAACTTTTATCCCTAAAAGATCTTCTAATAAAATCTTTATCTCAGCTCTATATGGAGGAAGAAAATGAATTCTTCTTTTTTCTTTTATTGCAGTTGTTAAAACCTCAGCCAGATTGTTAAAGGGAGCCGTATATTTTATTCCAGATTTTACTCCCAGTTCTTTCATTAAAGGTTGCGGACCCATCCAGATAATGTCGTCCATATCCACATCATTTCCGTAAATATAATCACGACCCTCTTCAACATCAATAATACCTGCAAGATTCGGCATATCTAGTCCGAAATAATACAAAAAATTACTGTCTTGCCTGAAGCGATACGTATTTGAAGGATAATTCATTGGAACATCTGTATTCCCCATAATTAAAATTAAACCGTCTTCGAATTTATTTTTCAGAATGTTCCTTCTGTTAGTATAAGTTTTTGAATCAAACATAATTTTAAGGTATTAAGTAGATATTACATATATATTTTTTGACACGAATTACTCTAATTTTATAATTGGTATTGTAAAAATGTGATAAAATAATTTTCTTTTTTGACACGAATTACTCTAATTTTATGATTCTATATGAAATTCTGTGAGTGAAAATTTATAAAAAGATTTCGGTGCTCTGCACCTTTATAATACAACACAATATAATATTACTAATAATGTTATCGCAGCTCTGCTGCTATTTTTGATTAAGCGGCAGAGCCGCTTAATATTTGTAAAATATAAATAACCATGAGACGTTAAGGTGCAGCGCACCGTAATATATTTACTATACAATCGCAAAATTATATGCAATGTTAATTTACCCACACAAAATCATATAGAACTAATTTAATAATCGGTATTGTAAAACGGGATGAAATAATTTTCATATATTTTATTTTTATTATTGCTCCCTTGAATATTCAATATCATTGTTTTTTAACTCGTATTATAAACTTTCTCATTATGCCATTTCTCACTAATTATATGCGTTCCATACAGAGACCAATAATTTGGCAAGTCTCTTCTCAATATACTAACTGGTACGAAGGATTATTTTTTTCACCTTAAAATTTGTGAAACCTGCCTGCAGCAGGCAGGTTAGTGTCGGCTTTATTTTCACTTATTGTGAGGTTTTAATTTTTATTCTGATAATTTCATTGCATAGCAATCGTCAAATTCTTTACTGAGCGTTTTTATTGCTGATTTTATTTCGGCAATATTTCCATACTGTCCGAGTATTACTCTGTAGTGCATTTTTCCTTTTACCTCTTTGGGTTGGATGGTAACAGGAAGATTATATTTTTCAAGGAGTCTTCCTGCCTCAGCCTGTGCTTTTTTAGCAGACCTGAAAGACAGAACCTGTATTCCATAACCCTCTGCTTTCGGTTGTACAAAAACGGAATCTATATAACTTTCTTCTATTTGATTTTTTTCAGCATTATTGAATGCAGTTTCCTGATTTTTGACAAGAGGTTTATTTTCTGTTATTTTGGGTGCATCTTCAAAAGTTTTAGTTTTTATTGCAACAAGATGTGTTTCGTTTTTATTTACAGGAGCAGCTTTATACTCTTCAATATAAGTTCCGGTTTTTAAAGATTTAAGCATATCTCCGTAGTATTTCTTATTTTCAGCAGTAAGCGTAATTGAAGTATCTTTTACCCTCTTTTTTGAAGCAAGCCTTTCTTCTCGAATTTCTTTTTCAACATCTTTTCTGAAAAAATAGTGTCCCTTGTTATTACACAAACGTACTTCTTCTATCAGTTCTGGTAGTGTATCCTGAAGCAATGCTGTATCAAGAATTTCTGCAAATACGTTTATTTTTCCTTTGTAAAGCATTTCTAACTCGCGCGCAGCTTCCATAGTCAAATCAAAAAGCACTTTCGATCTTTTAGGTAAACGGTCATTAACTCTTACTATGATGCTTTTATCGTTTTTGGGATTTGTAATTTTAACAACGGTATTTAATGAAAGATTGTTATTAGCGCAGGTCATTTTAGTATGCCTGAACCTTTCTCCATTAGAAGTCTGGCGGCCTTCAAACCGCGGGTGATAATACGTAGCTTTTCCTTTCAGTACAGTGGATTTTTCCTGTGAAAAGACTGAAAGAAAACAAAGCAACACCACAACCAGAGCGAACAACGTTTTCATAAAAAATATTTTAATCCTTTTTTGGGGAAAGGGAGTGCTAAATTATATTAATTTTTGAATATGGCAAAGATAAATTGTAATTATTTGAGAATTAGGAATTAGGAATTAAGAATTAGCCATCTGAAGAAATGGTGCTTTTGTTAAATGAATTTGTTAAATGATTATTTTCAAAAGATATTAGTTCCAGCAAAGAGTAATAAAAATAAAGAAGTATTAATAAAAATCATAAGAAAATTCGTGGATTAATATGATAAATACCTTAAATTTGTTTTTCATTTCGATAAAATAAGCTAAATTGCTAAAAGAAATATTTTAAAATTTTTTTACAAAAAAAACATGAAACTACTTGAAAAGATTTTAGTTCCTATAGATGTGAGTTCTTACTCTAAGGCACAAATAAATGCTACGATAAAAATGGCATCTGCATACAGGTCGGAAGTTATTTTACTTAGTGTAATTCCAGATGAAGAGTTGAAGGATAATATTAAAAGCTTAGTGAAAAAGACGGTTGCAGATTCTTTAAATAAAATTAAAAAAACGCTTTCTGTAGAAAAAATAACAGTTAAAAATCCGATTATAGTTTTTGGAAAACCCATTGATTGTATTATTCAGATTGCAAATAAAGAGCATGTAAATTTAATTCTGATAGGAGGTGCAAATGTAAATAAAAAAGGGGACAAATATAAACTAGGAATTATTGCTGAACAATTAGTCAGAATGTCGGATGTACCGATGTGGGTTATTAAACCCGATGAAAAAATTTCATTTTCAAATATTTTATGTCCTGTAGATTTTTCAGAACCATCAAAACGTGCGCTTTACAATGCGATTTTATTGACCAGAAATTTTCAATCCACATTAAATATTCTATCGGTTTATGAACCTATTACAGGTCTTTCAAAAAAAATCAGTTCGCATATCGAAGAAGAGAATACAAAAAGACTCAAAGCTGCCAAAAGTAAAATGACCAGCTTTCTCAAAAATTTTGATTTAAAAGGAGTGAATTACAATATTGTTTTTAAGTCGGGAGTTGTTCATGAAAAAATATTATCTGCAATAAAAAAACTTGGAATTAATTTATTGGTTATGGGCACCAACGGACGCTCCGGGTTGAGCCGATTCTTTATGGGCAGTGTTACGGGAAAAGTTATCAGGGAAATGCCCTGTTCTTTTATAACAACACAGACACATGATATCATTCAGCTAAAACTCAGTTTGGACATTAAAGAAATTGAAACGCATTTTAAAAATGGAAATGAATTAGTTAAAAATGGGTTTTACAAAGAAGCAATCAATCAATTTATGGTTTGCCTTCAAATAAATCAAATGCATATACCTTCAATGTATAAGCTAGCCGAAATAAATAAAATTATAGGTGATGAACATAAATCGGCTTATTATGAAAACATGGCGAAAGATATATTAGCCCGATTATGGGATATCAAAATTGAGGCTGAAATAAGAAAGCTTTATCATGTTGAATAATAAAAACATGAGATTACTGTTTATTAACAAATAATTTTACGATAAAATTCATATCAGACAAAGACTTAAAAAATATTAATTTAATATAAAAAGAGTATGAAAATTCAGATTAACACCGACAAAAACATTCAGGGTACAGAAAAGCTTGAAGCTTATGCAACTGAAAAAATAAATAAATCGCTTACGCGGTTTTCCGACAATATTACACGTATCGAAGTGCATCTTTCAGATCAAAATGCAGATAAATCGGGCAAAGATGATATTCAGTGTAAGCTTGAAGCAAGGTTAAAAAAACTTCAACCTATTACAGTTATAGGCAGAAACAGCGCGAAAGAAAAAGCATTAAACGATGCGGTTAATAAAATGAAAGCAGCTTTAGATACTGCTGTTGGTAAACAGAGAGAAAAAAGTTAGTTCTAAAAAACAAAAAAAGCTGCCCGCGGGCAGCTTTTTTTGTGCAATTTTATTATTGTTTCGTGATTTTTCTTGTTTGAGATACTCCATTTCGGGTAATCCTTACAAAATAATTTCCGGATGCTTTTTTTGACATATCAAATACATTCTGTTCTGAAGCATTTTCTATAACATACAGACTGTTTCCGAGTATGTCAAGAATTTCAATAGTTGCTCCTGTTGCATATTTTATAAACAGCAGGTTTTTAACAGGATTCGGATATATTTTTATCAAATCATCTTTCCCTGCATATAAAACACTGTTCGCAAAATCAACAAAAATAGTATCAACAGCCTGACAGCCGTTTGCATCTACAACAAGCACATCATAGAATCCTGTGAGCAAGCCTGAAATATCTTCAGTGGTCAAAGTATTATCCCAAAGGAAATCGTAGGGAGTAACTCCCCCTGTAACAGTCAGGTCTATTGCGCCATCTGTAGTTGTGGCAGCAGATGCGTCTGTTACATTTGCGCTTAATGTCAAGGGTAATGGTTCATCAACAAAAGAAGTATCAATAAGAATACATCCATTTGCATCAGTAATAGTAACAAAGTATGTCCCAGGATCAAGGTTGAAAATATTTGAAATAGTGTCTCCATTTGACCATGCAAATTGATAACCAGTAGTTCCTCCTGTTACAATAACAGATGCAAGCCCATTTGTATCACCTGAACATAAAACATCATAACCTGTAGCAGTAGAATTCATAGCTGTAGGCTGGAAAATTGCAACAGAATCAAACTGCTCGCAATTATTAATATCTGTAATCGTAACATAATAATTACCGTAAGACAGATTTTCCAAAGTGTCATTCGTGCCGTTGTTCGACCAGTTATAAATATATGGAGGATAATCTCCGGTAACCTGTATATAAACCGCACCAGTAGTATCGCCATAGCATAAAACATCATCTTTCAGTATCAAAGATACAATAGGATCCGGTTGCGTTAAAGTAAATGTATCTGTCACAAAACAGTAGTTTGAATCTCTTGCTATAACAATGTATTCGCCAGATTGAAGTGATGATATGGAATCCCCGGGAATCCAGTTTTGACCATCAATTGAAATTTCATAAGGGAAAATCCCACCTGTTGCTGAATAAAAAACGCTTCCATCATTATATCCATTACAGGAAATATCTTGCACATTAAATACAACAACAAAAGTATCCGGTTCAGAAACAGAAACCGTGTCAACAATTTCGCAACCAAACGCATCTAAAACCTGAACAATATATTCGCCAGCCGGCAAACTGTCTATTGTTCCTGTCGTAGCAATGCCTGACCAAATAATGCTATAAGGCGCACTGCCTCCTGTGGGAGTAACGCTAGCTATTCCATTGTCAAAGCCATGGCAGGTAATATCCGTTGTTGAAAGTGCTATTGAAAATAAAGACGGTTCTGAAATTGTTACTTCTGCCGAATCTATACATGAATTTGCATCTGTAACTGTAAATGTATAGCTACCTGCGCACAAATTGAAACGGGAATCGCCATAACTCTGATCATCCCATTCGAAAGAATAGGGAAGTGTTCCTCCCTGTATGTTCGCAAGTGCGAAGCCATTACAGTCGCCATAACAATAGGGACTTGTTGAAGTCATAGAAACATTCAACACTTGAGGCTCTGTAATTGAAACTGTTGAAACAACGAAACAATTATTAGCATCAGAAACAGTAACAGTGTATGTTCCTCCATTCAGATTACTAACAGAAGATGTTATTGAATCATTGCTCCATGAGTATGAATAATTTATTGTACCTCCCGTTACTGTCAATGAAATTTGTCCATTATGAAATCCAAAACAGCTTATGTCTTGCTTAATTACATTAACTTGTATCAGTGTTGGTTGTACAAGATTGTAATTAGCTAGAGCTGTACAGTTATTAGCATCTGAAACTGTAACAAACATGTTGCCCCCATCTAAGTCAGATAACATCTGGGTGGTTTCTCCTCCTGCCCAATAATAAGTATAAGGACTTGTTCCTCCAGAAGCTGCTGCCTGCAATACACCAGAATTATACCCATAACATAATATCGGAGTAACAACTTCTACAGATGCAATAAATTCATCAGATTCCGTAATTTCTACAGTATCAACATGTGTACAATTATTCTGGTCTGTTACTGTAACAGCATATTCCCCTAGTGCAAGATCAAATAGTGTATCATTAACCGAGCCTCCGGTCCATTGGAATCCGTAAGGGTTTACTCCTCCCGATGCATCTGCTGCGATCCAACCGTCAGAACCTGCATTGCAGGATACGTGATGCGCACTGATGACAACTATAAGATTCGTTGGTTCGGTAATAGTTACAAAACTATATACGCTGCAACCAAGACCATCAGTAACCTGAATACTGTAAGACCCAGCAGGAATATTTGGATTAGCAGCATCTGTAACATTATTCGACCATGAATAAGTAAGAGTCCCTGTGCCTCCGCTTGCCACAACTGTAGCAGAACCTGAAGCTTCTCCATGGCATAAAACATCCGATGAATTTATCTGATCTATTACAGGCGCATTAATATTATCAATAGTAATAGAATGTGTAGCAAAACAGTCTGATTGGTCTGTTACAGTAACCGTATAAATACCTGCAAGAAGATTTACCGCAGCCGCAGTTGTTTGAGAAGCTGCATCGTTCCACAAATAAGAGAAACCTCCTGCTCCACCCGTGGCAGTTACTTCTGCAGATCCATCTGCATTACCGCAGCTTGCATCCTGAACTGAAAATGTTGATACCACAATTGCATCAGGTTGAGCAACTGTCTCAATTAGCATTACAAAACAATTATTATAATCTGTAACAATACATGTGTAATCTCCGGCTTGCAAGCTTACGGCATCTTCAGCATCTGATCCATTCGACCAGTTAAATGAATATGATTGCGTCCCTCCTGTTACTGTTAGATTTACAGTGCCATCCGATGCATTGTTGCATGAAGCATCTGTAACTGTTGTTAAAACAGACAAAGCATCCGGTTCTGAAATTGAAAAAGATTCTGACGTATTACATGCACTTGCATCAAGAACTAATACATCATAAGTACCGGGTTCCAGTGAAGTCAGAGATTCTCCCGATGCTCCGTTATTCCATGAAATAAAATAAGGCGCAGAACCTCCGGAGATTGTTAAGTTTATTTCTCCGTCGGTGGCATCTTTGCAGGAAATATGATCAATCTCAGATGCTATGGACAAAGGCTGAACATTGAGTATTTCATACGTTTGCGTTACCTGACACAAATTATTATCTGTTACAGTTACGGAATAAGAGCCAGGGGCGAGGTTATTCAGATTCTGTGATGTTGCGCTATTAGACCATTGATAGGAAATCGGTTGATATGCTTCAACATTCAATTCAATAAAACCATTATTTTCAGAGGCGCAGCCATTGCCAGTATACGCTGTAACATTGGGACCGGAAATCCATACAGTAGTTGAATTGGAAGCGGTACCGCAACCATTTGAAACGGTTAGCTGGACATAATATTCTCCCGGCGAAGCATAAACATGTACCGGATATTCATCGGTTGAACTTGTTCCATCCCCAAAATCCCATTCAAAGCTCCACGATTCAGTATTACTTCCACCATGATCTTGAAACCAGAAATTTACGGGAGCACCTGTACAAGACCAGTTATTAGTTGAGAAATCGGCATAAGGCATATTGGAATCTGTAATTGCCACAGGAGTGTGAACGGTATCTTTTGTACCACAACCACGTGAAATAATTACAGAAGCATCGTAAGAACCTATTGCATTGTAAGCGTGGGTAACCATCTGACCATAGGCTATCGCGCCATCTCCAAAATGCCATTCGTATTGAAGACCACCGACAGCAACAAATTCAACTTCATCTCCGGGACATGCGGCGTACGGATTATTTAACTCTGAAGGGTCGCAGACTCCATCCCAACCTGCAATTTGAAGACCGGGAGCAGGAACATTAGTAACAACTCCTGCAACAACTTGCATTGGTTGGAGAAACGCAAACGCATCAGGGTCTCCTTCTCCTAAAGTTCCGTTACAAATCCAGGCTCCAGCAATAGTAACTGTGTCCATACTCGCGGGAACAAATGCGTGAACATCATCAAGTCCCTGCTGTGTAATTAAGCCAATGGGTTCAGGCATATTTTCACCTAAAGTTACAGCTCCTTCCCAAAAAACAATAAAATAAGTGTTGTTCAAGCCGCTTTCCCATTGATCAAATGAAATTGGAATAACAAATTCTGCATAAGGTTCAGAAGGGGGTACTCCAAAATTTGCCCAATAGTCAGGACTTTCAGGCATTGTACTGTTGTTAACAAAAAAATTCTGACTTTGATTACCATCTGTACTTACAGTAATAATTCCTTCTTTAGTAAAAGTATTTCCACAGGAATTTGTTGCTGTAAAAGTATAATTATAGATTCCCGGAACAGCATAAACATGCTCGGCAAGCGTACCCAGTTCAGATCCCTGAGACTCTGTAAAATTCAGGATACTTGTTCCGTCACCAAACCAGATTGAATAAGTAATAACTTCATTATTGTTGTTATTATCATGATTATTTTCTTCTGCCCAGAAAAAAACTTTTTCATTCGGACAAATTGTTTCAGGAAAATTTTGAAGTGATAAATCCGGCTGTATACCTGCATCTACGTTCATATATTTAAATGCAGTGTCGCTGTCTCCACAATTGGTATATGAAATCAGGCTAACTGTTAAAAATCCGGGAGTATTAAAAACATGAACAGGATTTTGTTCTGTTGAAGTAGTTCCATCTCCGAAATTCCATAAATAGTAAGATTCGCCGGCACTTGAATTATCCCTAAACATTACAGAAGTTCCTGGGCAAAAGGTCAGAGTATCTACAGGTTGATCATCACTCCAGTTTTCAAAATTATCAAAATAAATATAATTATTATAATAATCATGTATCTGATATTGAACATGAATATTCTGAATCATTGTGTCTGAACCTCCACAACCATTTGTAACAATCAACTGGATTGAATAATTCCCTGTGTCTGCAAATGTATGTATAGGATACATATCGGTTGAAGTAGCTCCATCATTAAAATCCCATAGTAAAGAGCCAGGTGTCCATGAATAAAACTGAACTGATTGTCCGGGACATGGTTGGTAATTTGAAATGTTAAAGCCAGCCCAGGCAGGTTGCTGATCTGATATTGAAATCTGAATTGTATCAGTATTGGAGTTGCCACACAAATTTTCTGCTATTAAAACCACCTGATAATTTCCGGTCTCTGCAAATTGATGCATTGGTTGTGACTGTGCTGAATAGAACCCATCGCCAAAATTCCATAAATAAGAAGATGCAGGATATTGATCTGAAAACTGAATATTGTCGCCGGAACAAAAAGTCTGACCGCCATTGGACTGAATTATTACTGTTGGAATAGCATCGCTGGAAACATGAATAATTTTTTCTACTGTATCTGTACCACACTCGGGAGTGGTTTGAATCAATTGCACCGTATAATCTCCGGGACTATTATATGTACAGGGAGACCAGTTCCAATTGGCGGTATCACCGGTCCCGAAATCCCACCGCATGTTTTCATACGGGTCATTTGACCAAAAATAAACTTGCTGACCGGGACAAATATTCCAACCTGTATTCGCATAGAAATTAGCTGAAGTTCCTGAAACATTAATATACATTGAGTGATAACCAATTTCTCCTATTGAGCTGAAGGCTCTCAATTCAACAAAATTATTTCCTGTATTAACAAAGGTAAAAGATGTATCATACGCTTTTTTCCACTCACCCCAGTTAATACACCAGTAAAAACTAACGCCATTCGTGTCTATGGTACTTGAATTTGAAAACTCAACAACAAGCGGAGCGCAACCTGATGGTTGATCTGCAGTAAAGCTGATTTCCTGCGCTTTTAAAGTTCTTTCAGATAAAAAGAAAATTAAAAACATACTTAGGTAAGTAAAGCCATTTTTCATAATAGTTTTTATTAGTTCATTTTTTACAAAAATATATAAATAATTTTGAAAAATCGTATTCATTTGTGAGTATTTTATACCCAAAATATTAATTTTACAGAAAAAATATTCTGTTATGAGAAAAATTATTGTGTTTGCAGCAGTAACACTTTTCAGTATTCAATTTCAATTTGCGCAAAATGTTCAGGGAGTTTTACTTTCCGACACTGGTAACATTTCTGTTGTTAAAGTCTGGGGAACGCACAGTGAAAGAGGTTTTGCAACGGGTTACCTTTTGGGCGAAAAAATTAAATCCATCTATACGGGCTATATCATGCCGGCATTTGGTTCTTATTTAGCTACGGCTAAAACAATCATTCAGCAAAGTCAGCATCTAAAAATTGACCCTGCTTATATGGAAGAAGCAAAAGCAATTGTCAATGGAATGTCGTTCGCCGGTATTGATGTTACCGGTTTTGATTCTCTTGATGTACTCGTGGCCAATTCATTTTTAGATTTGCAAAACCTGAGTTATTTTCAAAACCTTCAACTCGATAATGGATGCTCAAGCCTTATGAGTTGGGGCGAAGCTACAAACGGAACAGCACTTGACGGAAAATCGGTTATTGCAAGACACCTCGATTGGTCTACTAACGCGAGCATTATAAACAATCAGGCAATGGTAATTCATATTCCAAGTGAAGAAGACGAACAACCATGGCTGCTCATTGGATTTGCAGGACAGATATCTGCTTTGTCAGGTGTAAACAGTTCGGGTCTTTCTGCATTTCAGCACATGTTGTCCGATTTTTCAGGTTCAGGGACTTTAAATAAAGCTTATGAACCTATTTGGTTCAGCTTACGCAAGGCTCTTGAAAAAAAGGATTTCAATAATGATGATCAGCAAAATGTTCTTGATATAAAAGATGTTTTGCTTCAAAATCCGAATGGCTACGCAGATGGCTACATTGTAACAGCGTTGGGCTCATCCGAAGCAATTGAAGACAGTCTGATAGCCTTAGTAGCAGAATTGGCACCCAATCTTCCACGATTTACTTTCAGGGGAAATGAATACACAGATAATTTACCCGGTGATAATTTATATGCAGCCAACAATTCAATAAAAAGAAACGATGCGCATAATTATTGCTCAAGATACAATGCCGTGGTAACAGGTGTTGAGGATGGAAAGCTAATAGGGGAAGAAGAAAATTGGGAAATAATGAAAACACGGTCAAATTCAGGTTCCGGCAATATTCAGTTTATGCAGTTTATTCCAGAACTAAATAAATTAAATTTATCTGTGTACAAAAATGCGATTCCGGCTTATTTGAATGAACCGATGAGCTATGATTTGTCCTTACTATTCTCACAAATTAATTCGGATAATTTAACAAGTTGTGATAAATCTGAGCCTTTTAATATCTACAACAAAACATCCGATACATACATTTTTGAAATTAATGATCCAAAATATATTCCGGCTATTTTTTCTGTTTATGATATTGCCGGAAGAAAAATTCAATCCATTACTTCTGAAAAGGCTCTGCTTGAGGCTGATTTAAGTATCTTCGCAAAAGGAATTTATATTGTAACAATGAAATCAAAAGGGCTTCCCGCTTTGTCAAAAAAGATAATTCGATAAAAATTTTCATTATTTTTTTTGTATTCTGAAAGCTTTGTATACATTTGTATGTTTTTAAGCATATTTATATAGAAATGACACCAGTAGCTGTTAATATCGAAAACTGCATCAATCACAAGAACTCCGTTTTTAAATCCCTTTCAAACGAAGAAAAAAAGATTTTAAGCGAAACGCATTCCGCGCATACGTATAAAAAAGGAGAATTAATATTTAAAGAAGGGGATAAGCCCACCGGTTTAATCTCACTACTTGAGGGGAAGGTTAAAATCTTTAAAGAAGGAGTAGGAGGTAGAGAACAAATAATTCGCATGGCGAAACCTCATGGTTTTATTGGCTACAGAGCACTTTTTGCAGATGAAAATTATGCAGCTTCTGCTGTGTGTATTGAAGACAGCTCGGTATGTGTTATTGAAAAAAATACGCTTTTTAAAATTCTCAAAGAAAATAGCAGTATCACGCTGCATATTATGAAACTTATGGCAAGTGAGCTTGGGTTTTCAAATAACAGAACTGTTTCCCTCACTCAAAAACATATTCGCGGAAGATTGGCAGAATCATTGTTGTTCCTCAAAGATACTTATGGAATGGAAGAAGACAATATCACATTAAAAATTTATCTATCCAGAGAAGATATTGCAAGCCTTTCAAATATGACCACCTCAAATGCAATACGCACCCTTTCTGCTTTTGCAAGTGAAAAAGTTATTGCTCTTGATGGTCGGAAAATAAAGATTTATGACATCAAAAAACTTGAAAGAATAAGCGAGTTGGGATAAAATGAATTAGCCTGAAAAATTATATTTTGTTATCTTTTTGTTGCAGGTTGCAGGTTTCGACTACGCTCAACCTGCAACTTGTAACTTGCAACATCTTTATATGTTTAACGTTTTTACAAGTCAATATTCTATTTTATCCTCTTTAGAATCCCACATTCTGAAAGCTTCTAACGCCTGATCCCTCATAAATTGCACGATTTTCATTTTTCGTTGCTCGTAGGATTTTTCTATTTCTTCATAAATAAAAGAGTCGTCAAAGCCAATATTTTTTGCATCGGTTTTATTATTTGCAAAAAAAAGTGTGTCAATTTTTGCCCAGTAAATTGCGCCCAGACACATTGGACAGGGCTCACAGGAAGAATAAACAATACAGCCATTCAAATCGAATGTTCCCAGTTTTTTTGATGCTGCCCGCAATGCATTTACTTCAGCATGAGCAGTAGGATCGTTATCTGTTGTTACGCTGTTCGAGGACATTGCTACAATTTCTCCATCTTTAACAATTACGGCACCAAACGGTCCCCCTCCTTTTTCAACACTTTCTTTTGACAAACGTATTGCCTCGCTCATAAAATATTCATGCGATTTACTCATAGTCGTATTTTAAATGTTATTGTTTTTTCAATACAAATTTCTGTTTCAGTTTAAATGCAAATTGCACAACCGGGTCTACAACAACAGGGTTTATTACTAAATCAAATTCGTTATACGGCAGCTTGTTGTAAAACAAAGATATTCCACGATTCGAGTTTCCATATTTACCGCTTTTTGAAAAAACATTCATGCTTGGATCTGTAAATGCAGCATATCTTGAATAACGCTCCAGTGGAAAAGTTGTTGAAATATTTTCTACAACTGAATTATATGTTGGTTCGAATTTAAGTCCTAGCTTTTTATATTCTTTCACTTTTTTGTTCATTAGTTTTATCGCGCAGCTACGCAGGGAATCATATACTACCTCGTTATTATTTACAATATAATCTACTTTCACAATATCATAAATCTCATTTTTTGCGGCTTCAACTAAAAGTTTTTCGGCGAGTTTAGCATCCTTATATTTTATATGAATATTCTTTTTCACTTCAAAGCCTTTGGGGATTTCATTATAGGTTTTACTGAACAATTTTTTTTCAACTTCCATTTCAAATACAGGAACCTGAGAAATAAAATCTATATAGGTTTCTTCCGTGTTAATCCCAATAGTTTGCAAACTGTTTAAAAAACCGCTAATACGATTATTAATCATTTCATGGCAGTTTTCAATTTTTTCAGAAACCTGAGATATGCCAAAAATAGCAATATATGCATCTGCTTTAACATTCATAAGAACATTTGTTTCAAGCACGATTACCGTATCTTTTTCCGGTTGTGCGTAATTTTTGTAACTGTAATAAGATTGAGATTGACCGCCAAAATCCCCATCATAATTTACATTATCAAAAACTTTTTTTTCTTTGTAGTTTACCGATGCGTTCGACTGGTTGATAATGTAATTTCCTGCTGCCTGACTGAATAATAAAAGAGGCGCAAGAAAAAAGATAAAAGAAGATACTAAAGTTTTCATGATTTCTATTTTATAAATTTAATACAAACGTAATTTATAATTGGCAGAAATACAAATATTGAGCTGGCACATACGAGTCTCTTTTTTACCACGAACCCCAAGTTTGCCCAAGTTTGCGCTCGACTTAGTCGAGTGCCTTGCTGTTGTACCCCCACTTGTTCGCATTCGTCGCTGGGTAATGCTATGCGGGGAAGATTGCGAGTGCGCTTGTGGTAATATGAATTTCAAATATATCGGAAATTCATATAGTCTAAATATAATAGGGGTTTCTAAATTTATTACGTCTTAAAGATATACAATAAAATTTTATCTGAAATTAAAATATTATTTGCAGAAGGCGAGAAAGAAGTTCCAGCCAAATTTTCTAATTTTGTGCAAGAGTAATTAAACAGAATAATTTTAATAATGTCATTAGAATTAAAAATAACATCCGATGGTTCTCACACGCTTTATGTCCCGGAACTGAATGAACATTACCATTCTATTCATGGGTCTATTCAGGAGTCGCGGCATATATTTATTGACGCAGGATTTAATGCCCTAACCAGAAATCAAAAAGAAATCAAAATTCTTGAAATTGGATTTGGTACAGGCTTAAACGCGTTACTCACACTTCAGGAATGCAGCACAAAAAATAGTATTGTTTCATATTACGGAATTGAAGCCCATCCTTTGTTTCCTGAAATTTATTCACAGTTAAATTATGTTTCTTTTCTAAAACAGGAAGGTAGTGAAAATTATTTCAGAATGCTGCATGAATCAGCATGGGAAAAGCAAATTAAAATCAGTGAGAATTTTTATCTGACAAAAATACATCGCGATCTTCGAGAATATACGCCTCCTGTAAATGAATTTGATCTTATTTATTTTGATGCATTCGGACCGGACGTGCAACCGGAATTATGGTCAGTAGAAATTTTTGAAAAACTTTATAAAAGCTTAAAAACAGGAGGTATTCTTACAACGTATTCCTGCAAGGGAAACGTAAAACGAGCATTAAAAAGCGCAGGATTTCTAATTGAAAAACTGCCCGGTCCTCCCGGAAAAAGGGAAATCATACGTTCTTTGAAAAATAAACAGGGATAAATCAATACTGTTCTTTTGCATTCGGAAAATCACCGGATTTCACATCTGCAATATAGGCTTTTACCGCATGATCCATTTCTTCAGACAAATGAAGATATCTTCTTAAAAAACGTGGAGAAAAATCCTGTGTAATGCCCATCATATCATGTGTTACCAAAACCTGTCCGTCTACACCATCGCCGGCACCGATTCCAATAACAGGGATTTTAAGTTCTCCTGAAACCTGTCTTCCCAATGTCGAAGGAATTTTTTCCACGACAATAGCGAAACAGCCCAAATCCTGTAATATTTTAGCGTCTTCAATGAGCTTATCGGCTTCTTCTTTTTCGCGGGCTCTGACAACATAGGTGCCGAATTTAAAAATAGATTGAGGTGTTAATCCAAGATGCCCCATTACAGGGATTCCGGCTGTTAAAATCCGGGAAATAGATTCAGATATTTCTTTGCCACCTTCCATTTTTATTGCATGTGCACCTGTTTCTTTCATTATTCTGACAGCAGATGCCAGAGCTTCTTTTGAATTTCCCTGATAAGAACCAAAAGGTAAATCAACAACAACCAAAGATCTTTTTACAGCGCGAACAACAGAGCTGGCATGATATATCATCTCATTCAGATTTATCGGAAGCGTGGTTTCATATCCTGCCATAACGGTTGCAGCAGAATCACCAACAAGAATGATATCTATGCCGGCCTGGTCAACAATTTTTGCCAACGAATAATCATAGGCTGTGAGCATGGCAATTTTTGTTCCGCGTTGTTTCATTTCAAGCAGAACACGCGTGGTAATACGAGATATTTTATTTTGTGTTGACATTATATATATTGTTTATTTTTTTAAAACCATTTTTGTTTCTAAATTTGCTCTCTTTAACGCCACAAAAGTGGCAAAAAATAATTGAAAGCTTTAAAAATATGAATAAAATAATCATTTTTATAGGATTAATTTTTCTGACGGCATTTTTTTCCTGCAAATCAGATTTCGAGCTTAATGCTGAATGGAAAGATATTACACAGATTTACGGCATACTCAATCAGTCTGATTCTGCCCATTATTTAAAAATCTGCAAAGTATTTCTGGGTGATCAGAGTGCTTATGTAATGGCTGCAGAAGCAGATTCTGTTAATTATGCGCAAGCAGAGGTTTATTTACAGGAATATAAAAATAATGTACAGACAAATAATAAATTTTATTTCGATACAACAACAGAAATACCTAAACTTCCCGGTACTTTTTCGACACAAAAAAATATTTTGTATAAATCAAAGGCTGTTCTTGACCCTACTGCTAAATACAAGCTTCATGTTTATTTGCCGGGTAAACATGTAACTGCCGAAACCGGACTGGTAAATGATTTTTATATAATGAAGCCAACAAATTCTGAATACCAACAAATTTCTTTTGAATCATCTGAAATACCTTACAGGACTGAATGGAAATCGGCTGTTAATGGAAAAATTTATGAAATGACTATTAATTTTCATTATCTTGAAGTAGAACCCGCTTCTCCCAATGCATTAATTAAAGAAGACAGCATATTATGGGTTTTGCCCTCTATGCTCGCAACTTCAGTTTTGGGTGGAGAAACAATGAGACAGGAAATTGGTACAGATAACTTTTATCGTTTTATTGCCTCCGAACTTCAGGCGAATCCGAATGTAAAAAGGGTTGCAAAAAAAACTACACTCGATTTTATTCTTACAGTTGGAGGAGAAGATCTGAATACTTATATTGAAGTAAGCAAGCCGTCTGATGGATTGGTTCAGGATAAACCAACCTTTACAAATGTTGAAAACGGAATTGGTATTTTTTCATGCAGATACAGCAAATCTATCAAAGGAAAACAACTTACAATAAAATCTATTGATTCTCTTTCTACAGGGGTTTTTACAAAACATCTTGGTTTTTTCAGTTATTCTAAAACCGCAGAATACTGGTCGCTGCATCCGTGATTTAGCTTTGACTTGGGTTGTTCTTTAAGCTTTATTTGATTATCTCCCATTCCCGCAAACCTGTGAGGATACCCATCGCAACAAACCTGTGAGGATAGCCTCCGCACAAGCCAGCCCGCAATACCTCACAGGATTGCTTTTCCTCCTACTTCTACTCCTACTTCTACTCCTACTTCTTAATCTACAATCCATATATTTTCCGTTCCCGCAAACAAATTGATGTCTTTTTGTCATATAGATAATGACATTTCCTCCTTTACAATTTCATTTTCTTGACAGAATTTCCTGATAAATAATAATCTGATATGAAATTAGAATGTCTTATAAATCATAAAAATCAGACATACAGTAATTTAACTCAATTCTGTATTTGCTGAACTTTTTCATTGGCATAATGATTGACAAGGAAGCATGGCAAAAATGTTAATAATTTTAAATTAAATATATTATGGGCAAAATAATAGGAATTGACTTGGGCACAACAAATTCTTGTGTCGCAGTAATGGAAGGAAATGAACCTGTTGTAATTCCTAACAGCGAAGGAAAGCGCACAACTCCGTCTGTTATTGGTTTTATTTCTAACGGAGAAATAAAAGTTGGCGACCCGGCAAAACGTCAGGCTATAACGAATGCAAAAAATACTGTTTATTCGATTAAACGGTTTATGGGTGAAACCTATGATAAAGTATTGCAGGACGTGAAACGCGTTCCTTACGATGTAGTAAAAGGTAACAATGGCACTCCCCGTGTAAAGATTTCTGAAAGATTGTATTCTCCTCAGGAAATTTCTGCAATGGTTCTTCAGAAAATGAAAAAAACAGCTGAAGATTATCTTGGCACAGAAGTTACAGATGCGGTTATTACTGTTCCCGCCTATTTTGATGACTCACAAAGGCAGGCAACAAAAGAAGCCGGAGAAATTGCAGGTTTGAATGTACGCCGTATTATCAACGAGCCTACTGCAGCAGCACTTGCTTACGGTCTTGATAAAAAAAACAAAGATATAAAAGTTGCTGTTTTTGACCTTGGTGGCGGAACTTTTGATATTTCAATTCTTGAGCTTGGAGAAGGAGTATTTGAAGTAAAATCTACAAATGGCGATACCCATCTTGGCGGTGATGATTTTGATCAGAAAATTATTGACTGGCTTGCAGAAGCTTTTTTGAAAGATGAAAATATTGATCTTCGCAAAGACCCAATGGCGCTTCAGCGTTTAAAAGAAGCTGCTGAAAAAGCAAAAATTGAATTGTCAAGCTCAGCGCAAACAGAAATCAATCTTCCTTACATCATGCCTGTAGATGGTATTCCCAAGCATCTTGTTAGAACACTTACCCGTGCGCAGTTCGAGCAAATTTGTGATGATTTAATTCAGAAAACGATTGAACCATGCAGACTCGCTCTTAAAGATGCTAAATTAAGTTCAAGTGATATTGATGATGTAATATTGGTGGGAGGTTCAACACGTATTCCTGCAATTCAGCAAATCGTAGAAAAATTCTTTGGAAAAACTCCTTCAAAAGGCGTTAATGCCGACGAAGTTGTCGCTATTGGAGCAGCTATTCAAGGGGGCGTTTTGACGGGTGAAGTAAAAGATGTTTTGCTTCTTGATGTTACTCCTTTGTCATTAGGTATTGAAACTTTAGGTGGAGTTATGACGAAATTAATAGAGTCGAACACTACCATACCTACGAAAAAAACAGAAACATTTACTACTGCATCAGACAATCAGCCCAGTGTTGAGATTCATGTGTTACAGGGAGAGCGCCCGATGGCAAGTCAGAACAAAACCATTGGAAGATTTCATCTTGATGGACTTCCCCCAGCGCCAAGAGGCATTCCTCAGGTAGAAGTTTCTTTTGATATTGATGCCAACGGAATTTTAAAAGTAATGGCTAAAGATAAGGCTACTGGCAAAGAACAAAGCATTCGTATTGAAGCATCCTCAGGACTTACAGATGATGAAATCAGAAGGATGAAAGCAGAAGCAGAAGCTAATGCAGAAGCAGATAAAAAAGCGAAAGAAAAAATTGATAAGATAAATGCAGCTGACAGCCTTATTTTCCAGACAGAAAAACAACTTAAAGAATTTGGCGATAAATTGCCTGCTGATAAAAAAGTTGAAATTGAAAGTGCATTAAACAAATTAAAAGAAGCACATAAAACCCAGGATGTTGATTTAATTGACCCTGCAATGAAAGAATTGAATGATGTCTTCCATAAAGCTTCTCAAGATATGTATAATGCAGGTCAGCAGCAACAGCAGCAGCAACAGGATTCCCAGCAGCCAGATCCTAAAGCAGGTGAAAACACCAATAAGAAAGGCGATCAGGAGGTAACTGACGTTGATTTCGAAGAAGTAAAATAAATGTGTTTGTCCATAATGTCCGACCTGCTTGCTTGCAGGCAAGTTTCTGTGTTATGCTCATAACAAAAATCATTCATTTACATCAGTAAACTCGTGATTTTTATTATTTCGCAAGCATTTCGGCAAGCTCAATGTATCACCTTGAACTCGAACATTCTGAACTAAACACAAACTTAAAGAACTGGCTTCAAAAAAATATTTTATTGCTGTCAGTCCTTTAGAGTTTACTAAAAACCGGTGTTTAAATCAAGCACTGGTTTTTTTATTGCTTCATCATGATACCTGCACCAAATCTTCCGGTTTTACCTTTATCAAAACGATGAGAAAAAAATAAGTCATGCCTGCAACTTGTACATATTTCTGCTATTTCAATGTTTTTTTCTGGAATTCCTTCGTTCATTAAAAGTATTTTATTTGCTTCCCATAAATTCAATTTAATAGTTCCTTTCGTCTCATCTCTGCAAATGATAGAATCACAAGAAGTAAAAGTATTTTCAAACTGAATAGCGACATCTTCTCCGATTGTATAGCAACATGAGCCTATCGCAGGACCAATTGCCGCAAATATATTTTCGTGGCAGGATCCGAATTTTTCCTGCATTCGCTGCAATACTTTTGATACAATTTTATTCACGGTTCCTTTCCATCCGGCATGCGCAACTCCAATTACTTTTTTGTCCGCATCGTAAAACAAAACAGGAACACAATCTGCGCCAAAAACCAAAAGACAAATATTGGGTTCATCGGTTATCATCGCATCTGTTTCAGAAAGGGCTGTATCCTTATATAAAACACCAGCTCCTTTGTGATTGCAACCCACTATCTGCACATTTGTTGTATGAGATTGAGAGGGAACAACAAAATCAAGCGCATTTAAACCCACCGCATCAGCAAGTTTCATTCTGTTTTTAATTACAATTTCCGGATCATCTCCAACTTTTAATCCGAGATTTAAAGATTCAAAATAACCTTTACTATAGCCATTTTTACGCGTAGAAACAAAATGTGTAATGTTGTCAAACGATTCTAAAATTGAGAATTTATAATAAGTCAAACCTTTATTTTCACATTCAATCATACCTGACGTTTTTTTAGAACAGAATATGTATAAACTAATGATTACGTGTTAGCAACTGGGTTATTCGTCATAATCAGTTATTTAAACTCAAATAATATATTCATTTTGACAATGTTTTACATAGGGTTGATTTGTGAAATGGCGTTTCGTTTTTTTTGAGAGGGGAAATAATTAAATAAAATACATTATTGGCAAAGGTATAGGCAAAAAGTGAAGGCTCTTTTGTTTTTTAAACATTAGAAATCAATTAAATTAAAAAAACAAAATGTGCCTGAACTTGTGCTGTTCGCTGCGTATGGCTTGTGAGGTTTAATTTGGGTATTCATCAATTTAATTTTGTAAGTACAGAATGGTTGTATTTTTATAACGCAAAATATCAAAGGTATGTTTAATTTCATACTTGATTTAGAATAACAAAAAAGAAGGGCTGCGTTCACAGAGTTTTGACGAAGGACAGCCCTCCCTATTTGTTTTATTTTGCTATCACAAGCCTTTCTGTTTTAATTAAGCGATTTCCAGCTATTACCTGATAATAGTAAACTCCGTTGCTGAAATTGTCATGATTTACCATAACCGTATTCTTGCCGGATTTTATTTCAATATCATAAACTTTCTTTCCGATTTGATCATAAACGGCAAATTTACATTTTTCATTTTCAGGTAATGAATAATTGAAATAGAAATTACCGTCATTGGGATTTGGAAACATTTTTACATACTCATTAAGAGTTTCAGGTTTCAAATTTGTTGTTTGTTGTTTATTATTCGGTTGTTGTTCGTTGCTTTCCGGATTGCTGTAACGTAAGGCTTGAGAGCTTGCTTCACATTGAGAGTATTTTGCGGTTATTATTTTGTCAAAACTGGAGCCGACTCTTGTTATACCTGTAAAATAGACATTATTATTGGGACTGACATATAAATCTGTAGGCCCTTCATTATTTGGGTATTTTGTTATAGCTGTCCAATCAACCGTTCCTTCGGGAAGATATTTTATTGTAAAAATATCGTGATCTATACCATTCCAGGCTGAACCGGAAAGGTATATATTCCCATTCTGATCATTGTCTGTAAGCACCCAGTAATAATCTTTTGTCCAATAAACAGTGGCATCATATTTTCTTGCCCAAACAAGAGAACCCTGTAAGTTTATTTTCAACAATGAAAATCCATTTTGCCCTGAGTTATTTGTTAACGAGCCTACATAGAGATTTTCTCCAACTAATTTAATGGAATTATAACACCATGAAAAAGGCATGGTCACGTTATATATATAAGTCCATTGTAAATCTAAATTATTATTGTATTTTATTATAATTGGCTGATTAGTGTTTGTTCTGCCTGTTACATAGATGTTACCTAAGCTGTCAAGAACAAGGTTATCCCCAAAATCATCAAGATCAGCAGACCCATTAAAAGTAATATATGAATACGAGTTTGTTGAAGGTTTGTATTTAATAGTTAAAATATCAAAAAAGCTACCGTAATTCACAGCACCTGTAAGATAAATTGCACCATCATTACCTGTTTTCATGTCCCGAATATATTCATTGCCTCCTGTATTAAATTCTTTATAGGATAAAAATGTGCCAGTTGTATCGTATTTTGTATTTATTATGTTTACACTCCTTAACGATAAAGATGCAGCTATATTTATGTTATATGAATTATCAAACTTCAGGGTTGTAATTTCTTTTTTCTCAAAAATATAATTTAAATATTGAGACCAACGCAAAACGCCCGAAGGAGTATATTTTAAAAGATAAACGGCGTCCCATGTTGATAGATCACCATTAAAATCTACTATTGCTGTTACGTAAACACAACCTTTGTCATCAATAAGCATTTCATTAGAACGAACCCTCCAGTTTGGAATATCAATAAATTCTCTTGACCATAGTAATTCACCAGAAGGACTGTACTTTAACAAAATCATGCGTTCATTGCTTGAATTGATTGCATAGTACCCCAGTACATAAACATTGTCAAATAAATCCATTGCAGTTGAAATATTTTGTATAGAGGGTACGTGTTCATATACAGAAATCCATTCCTTTTTAAATTTAGGTTGATAAATGCTTAAAGGGCTTTCAGAACATAATTCCGAAAGCGGTTTATAAATCAGAGAAGCAGGTTCGACCTCTGTAACGGTTTGCAAGGCAAATAACGCGAGTGGGTCTAGGGAGGATATTAAATCAGGCTCAAAATAAAATTCGCCAGATTGGTTTGTAATAGTATAAATACCTGTATATACCTGATTAATATCAATAATTTTAACAGTGTCATTTAAAACAGGTTGTCCACCACAAAATTGATTTTCAAACAAAACGCCAAATATTGTGGGCTTCACACACTTGTTAATTTTTATATTTTGTGTAAAAGCTGCGACACAATTGTTAACATCAGTAACTGTTAATTTTAATATTTGCATACCTGTATCAGCAAACATTATTTCAGGTGCTTGTAATGTTGAACTCAAGCCATTCCCATATTCCCACAAATATGTTATTTGGTTTCCTGTTGAAGTATTAGAAATATTTATCAATGAATCTTTACAAGCGGCAGTATCTGCAACAAATTGTGCAATAACAGGATTTGGAATATTGATTGTTTTTTGAATAGAATCTTTGCAACCTAGCGCATCTGTAACTTTTAAAGCAATGTTGAAACTACCCGGAATGTCTAATAGTTTAACAGGATTTTCATTTGCGGATGTTTGCCCGTGACCGAAATTCCATAAGTATGTGTATGGTTTTTTACCATATTTTGATTGATTAACAAAATGCAAAGTGTCGCCAAAACACTGCACCGTGTCATACACAAAATCTGCTTTCAGCTTTTTCAGATTAAGTGTTACAGGGCTTGCTGTAATCCACCCCTGAATGGTTTTGAAAACTGTGTCTTGCATTACAGCACCAGATTTTGTTCCAAAGGTAAATTTTGCATTTTTATCAAGAAAAATAATGTCATTAAAATTAAATTTAAAATATCCGTTTGCATCTGTAATTACTTGTGTTGACAAGTTTACTTTTGTAAGTGTTGAATCAAGAAGAACAATCGTGTCGTTTGGGACAGACTCAGTCCCCGAATAACATAATGGGTTATTGTAAAGATTGCCTCTAATGGTCATTTCATCGGGTGCAATAAGTTCTTCAATAATTTCAGGATAGTATTCACCGTAAACTAATGCAAGCACAGATTTTGCAGCAGTAGCTGTGGCTGTTTTTGTAGTAACAATGGAATATATGGTTTGAGCCTGCGCAGGGGTTAATTCATAAATTGTTTTGCCATCTGTACAAAGACTTGCCATTATGCTGTAAAATTGTTTGAATATTATTTCTTCCTGCGTTTGTTGGGGTAATGTGTTTAAAAAGCTTGTAACAGCAGCACAGTTATTTTCAAGAAAATATGCCTGTATCAACTCTTTTTTTGCATCTGTATAGTTCTGACTTTGCAGAAACAGAATAAGACTATCAAGTTTTGTTCCTGTGGTATCATTGAGATAGATTTGAAATAAAACAGATTTGACAGAATCTCTTTTTGCAATGATATTGCTGATATTTTGTTCGAGCAATTCACGTTGCGATGTTCCTGTTTGCGCATCCTGAATTTCTGTTTTTATACCCGGTGGTAATTGCAATGTGTTTAATGCAGTGATTACGTTTGTTGTTACAGGGCTGTTTGGAACAATAATTTCTTTTAAAATTCCCGGAGGTAAAGGATTTGATTTTTTTATTGTTGCAATTAATACTGTATCGGATGAATAGGGACCATTAGCAAGTATTGCGTTTTTAAGCTTCCCACCTGCTAAATTTGAATTTATTTTGTTTAAAATGGCTTGTGTGTTGCCTCCGTCTATTTGTAAGGATAATGTATTAATCTGAGTATTGTAAGCGTTTATTTTTGCTATCAGAGCGCTACTGCCCGTACCGGAACCTGTACCCAAAGTTGAAGGGCAATCTGTAGCTTCATTGAATAAACCAAAACTTGTACAAGGTATTGGCGTTACAATTGAAGAATTATAATTCCATAATCCTGTAATATTTTGGCTCGCGGGTGTATAGCAATAACCAAACGGTGTAACGGAAGGATTAGTAAAAATGTCCCATAAATTACTGTTCTCATTATCTATATGGCTGAAAATATTATTGGCAGGGGATGTTCGTACATCGCAAAGTCCCTGCGGTGAACCTATCTGACCTGATGTAACTGCTAAATCTACCATGCCTGAAGTTGTGTAATGATTGCATTTTACCTGCAATCCCGATAAATTTATTACAGGCGGAGGCGATATTGCTTTAGATACTGAATTTATTGTAGAATTTGCCGATATGATACCAATATTCAAATTTGTATAATGATTTTTGTAAATATAATTTGTATTAAAACCATTGTTATAGATTGCAGTACCATAAGTTCCTCCATGCGTGGTTGTGAAGTTATTATCTTCCACTTT
>Ga0208373_1001491_pt1 | contig 30944 bp, 45 predicted proteins | sample RifOxyC2_FD_184036 | JGI IMG/M metagenome (GOLD analysis project Ga0208373, IMG submission 184036) | Soil microbial communities from Rifle, Colorado - Rifle Oxygen_injection C2 (SPAdes) | ecosystem: Environmental > Terrestrial > Deep subsurface > Rock core/Sediment | place: Rifle, Colorado... | reverse complement strand
CCGCTCAACTTCCGTGATACCGGACGGCACGCCGATTACTATGCGCGGGTGCAGCAGGCTGCGCCGATTATGCACTTTCTTGATAAAGTAGCGGATCATCTGCTCGGTTACTTCAAAATCCGCTATCACGCCGTTGCGCAACGGCCGCACCGCAATAATATTGGCCGGGGTTTTTCCCAGCATCCGTTTTGCCTCCGCGCCGATTGCAAGCACGTTTTTAGTGTCGCGCTCTATTGCAACCACCGACGGTTCGCGCAACACAATGCCCTGTCCCTTCACGTAGACAAGCACCGAAGCGGTGCCAAGGTCTATGCCCATGTCATTGGAAAAGAGGCTGAAGAAATAATTAAACATTCGTTACCTTTTCGCAAGGCCGCCAATTGCTAGCTTACAAGTTTCACCAGCGCGGTCTGCGCATTGTCGCCGCGGCGTATGCCCAATTTAAAAACCCGGGTGCAACCGCCATGCCGGCTCATGTAGCGCGGAACAAGCACGTCAAAAATCTTTTTCTGCACCACTTTATCTTTTATCTCGCCATCCACCGCGCGGCGCGCGTTTATATCGTTTGCACGCGCCGTTGTAAGTATCCGTTCCGAGTAGCGCTGCAACTCTTTTGCGCGCGCAAGCGTAGTTTCAACCTTTTCGTGTTGAAACAGGGAAGTCGCCATATTACGCAGCATGGAACGCCGATGGCTTGAGGTTACCGAAAGTTTCCGTCCGCCGTAATTCTTAATCATGCCTGCTCACCTTCCTTCATACCCAGTGAAAGCCCGAGTTCGGAAAGTTTTTCTTTTATTTCCTGCATGGAGCGTTTCCCGAAGTTTTTAAACGACATTATATCTTCTTCCTGCTTTGAAATCAGGTCGCCTATTGTTTTTAATCCTGCCGATTGCAGGCAATTGGCCGAACGCACCGATAGATCCAGAATCGTCATCGGCTGGTTCAACAACTCTTTCATTTTCTCTTCCTGGTGCTCCGTCGCGGGGACTACCTGCGCTTCCACTTCGGGGCCGGTAAAGATGGTAAGGGTTGAACGCATAAGTTTTGCGGAGAATGCCAGCGCATCCGCGGGAGAAACCGAACCGTCCGTCCATATTTCGATAATCAACCGGTCGTAGTTCGTGATCTGTTCAACGCGTGTATTTTCCACTTCATAATTAACTTTGATGATTGGCGAAAAAAGCGCATCCAGCAGTATGGTATTTGCCGGGTGTTTGCCCATCTTGTTTTCCTCGGCAAGCACGTAGCCTTTGCCGCGCGATACTTCCATTTCCATCTCAAGTTCCGCGCCCGCATCCAGCATGGCAATAGGCTGCTCGGGATTAAGAATCTCGATATTGGGATTGGCCTCTATATCCGTCGCCGTTACCAATCCTTCCTTTTTTACATGCAGGTAAAGCGGTTCCGTCCCGGGCGTGAACATCTTGATTCTTATTTTTTTAAGGTTTAGGATAAGCGTGGCGACGTCTTCTTTAATGCCTTTTATAACGGCAAATTCGTGCAACGCTCCCTTTATGCGCACCGACGTGATCGCCGATCCTTCTAGGCTTGAGAGCAGAACACGGCGAAGCGCGTTTCCTATCGTGTGGCCGTAACCGCGTTCAAACGGTTCGGCGACAAAGCGGCCGTAATAGGGAGTGGCCGTTTTCTCGTCTAAAGTAAACTTGCGTAATTTTTCCAAATCTGGCATTTTCATGCGATAACCTCTCTATATTACCTGATCACTTAATATTATTTTGAATACAATTCCACTATCAACTGGCTCCTGATGGGGAACGCGAACTCGTCCGGCATCGGGATGCCGGCTACCGTCCCCGTCATGTTGCTTTTGTCGAAACTTAGCCACGAGGGAAGATTACCCGGCCGCTCGGTTGATCTTTTTACCTGTATATTTTCTTTTGCGGCTTCTTTTAACGTTATCTTGTCGCCGGCTTTAAGCTGGTAGCTCGGCAGGTCAACCTTGCGATCATTGACGCGGACATGCCCGTGCGTTACTATCTGGCGCGCCAGCTTGCGCGAAGTGGCTATGCCTAAACGATATACCACATTATCCAGCCTTGTTTCAAGAAGCTTAAGCAGATTCTCACCTGTAAGCCCTTTCATGCGTTCCGCACGCGCAAAATAATGACGGAACTGCTCCTCGTTAAGCCCGTAAACGCGGCGCGCTTTCTGCTTCTCACGCAGGCGCACAGAGTACTCTGACATCTTGGAACGAGATACGCCGTGCTGCCCCGGCAAATTCTTGCCGCGCTTCTTTTCCAGCGTGCACTTCGTCGTGCAACGCTCGCCTTTAAGAAACATCTTTTCCCGTTCCCGCCTGCACTGCTTACAAACCGACCCTATATAACGTGACATTTATCCTCCGGCATCTGATTTTTTTTGCTTACGGCTTTTTTGCAGCCACCCGCTACACTCTACGCGGTTTCGGCGGCCGGCAACCGTCATGCGGAACCGGCGTAACATCCTTAATTGATGTGATGATAAGCCCTGATGATTGCAATCCGCGGATCGCTGTTTCTCTTCCCGGGCCGGGGCCTTTTACCAGCACGGCCACCTGTTTGACGCCGGCGTCCACCGCCCTGCGCCCCGCATTGGAAGCGGTCATCTGGGCTGCAAACGGCGTGCCCTTCTTCGTGCCTTTAAAACCACAGTTGCCGGCAGAGGACCATGATATGGCGTTGCCTCTTTCATCGGTAATTGTAATAAGCGTGTTATTAAAAGAAGATTGTATATATGCCTTAGCCAGTCCGCCGCTAAAGCGTATCTTTCTTTTCCCCCGTGGAGCTGCTGCCTTTTTAACGTCTGTCATTATTAGCCTCCGTGCTACGCCGATTCATCGTTGATAATTTATGCCTTGGGCGCCGCCGCTGCCGCCGCTTTCGATGCGCCTACCGTTTTACGTTTTCCGCGCCGCGTGCGGGCGTTGGTTTTGGTGCGTTGTCCGCGCACCGGGAGATTGCGGCGGTGGCGGTAGCCGCGATAGGATGCGATATCCATCAAGCGACGGATATTCTGCTGAATCTCGCGCCGCAAATCGCCTTCCACCTTGAAATTCTTGTTTATGATATTGGTCAGCTTGTTAACTTCCGCTTCCGAAAGATCTTTAACTCTCTTGGCAGGATCTATCTCGGCTTCTTTAACTACTTTATCCGACAACGCAGGGCCGATACCGTAAATATATCGCAATGCGACGTCCAATCTTTTTGTTTTTGGTAAATCCGTTCCCGCAACACGTGCCATTTAAAACCTCCGATTATATTTTAGCCGTTTGGCAACCTATCCCTGCCGCTGCTTGTGTCGCGGATCCGTACAAATGACTCGCGTCACGCCCTTGCGCTTAATTACTTTACATTTCTGACAAATTGGTTTAACCGAAGCTCTGACTTTCATTTATGACTCCAAAATTGGCATTGATTTCCCAACACCGGCTTACTGTTACTTTTCCCTGTACACTATCCGGCCGCGCGACAAATCGTAGGGAGATAATTCCAATTTTACCTTATCGCCGGGTAAAATCTTTATGTAGTGCATTCTCATCTTCCCGCAGATATGCGCAAGCACCTTGTGCCCGCCTTCTATCTCCACCCTGAACATGGCGTTCGGCAGGGACTCCAGTATTTTTCCTTCGACCATTATCTTTTCTTCTTTTGCCATTTATTTTCCTTATCGAGCGCTATATTACCGTAAGCACTTCGCAGCCGGTTTCCGTAACGGCAACCATGTGCTCGAAGTGAGCGCACAACTTCCCGTCTTCGGTTACAACAGTCCATCCATCTGAAAGCGTTTTCACCTTGAAACTACCGGCATTAATCATGGGCTCTATCGCTATCACCATCCCGGGAACAAGCCGGACACCCGTAGAAGGCCTGCCAAAATTGGGAACCGCCGGATCTTCGTGAAGCTTGCGGCCTATACCGTGGCCGACATAATCGCGCACCACCGAAAAACCAGCCGCCTCCGCCGTTTTCTGAACCGCCCAACCCAGGTCGCCCAGCCGGCTGCCGGGCGCTATGGACGCTATGGCCTTATCCAGGGAATCTTTGGTTACCCGTAGAAGCCGTTGCGCCTCGGCGGATATGTTACCTGCGCCAACCGTGGCCGCCGTATCACCGTAGAAGCCTTTATGAATTACTCCCAGGTCAACGGTAACGATATCGCCTTCCCTGATTATCCTGTCCGGGCGCGGAACGCCGTGCACAAGTTCATTGTTTATCGAAACACAAAGCGTTGCCGGAAAACCATGGTAACCCAGGAACGCCGGGGCAGCACCCAAAGAGCGAATTTCTTTTTCCGCAATAATATCAAGCCGCATGGTAGATACACCGGGGTGTATTTCGCCAAGCACCTTGTTAAGCACACTTGCCGCCAGCCGGCCTGCGGCACGTAAAATATCTATTTCCCGGGATGTCTTTAACTCTATTGTGCGATCCGGCGATTGCCCGGAAGCTGATCTATTTGATGACTGCACAAATCTTTTTAAAAACCTCTTCGACTGGCTGCATGCCGTCAATTTCACGCACGACGCCGGCTGAAGAATAGTACTCTATCAACGGGCTGGTCTGCTCACGGTAAACTTCAAGCCGGTTACGGATAGTGGCCGCATTGTCATCGGCGCGCTGTATAACCTTGCCGCCACAGGCATCGCAGACATCCTCTTTTTTTGCCGGGTTTGAAATAAGATTATAACTGGCGCCGCATGCAACGCATACCCGCCGGCTGGAAAGCCGCCGCACGACTTCATCCGCATCAACGGTAAGCGAAATTACGCCGTCAATTTTTTTCCCGTCCCCGGCCAACGCCTTATCCAACGCCTGGGCCTGAGCAAGAGTGCGGGGGAAACCGTCAAGCAAAAAACCTTTTTTGGCATCATCACTGGAAAGCCGTTGCCTGACAACCGCTATAACTACGTCGTCCGGCACGAGTTTTCCGGCCGACATATAGCCCTGCAACTGCTTACCCAATTCCGAACCGCTTTGCGCTGTTTCGCGAAACATATCGCCAGTAGAAATATGGGGCAAATCGAATTTTACAGCTATCTTTTTTGCCTGGGTGCCTTTGCCCGCACCGGGAGGCCCTAGAAGTATCAGGTTCATTTTACGTTAAACCATCTTCCTTTTATGCGGCCGTCTTTCATAAACCCTTCATAATGGCGCATTATAAGATGGGATTCCATCTGGCCGACCGTATCGAGAGCAACACCTACAACGATTAAGAGCGACGTGCCGCCGAAAAAGAACGGGGCATTCAAGAAATGCCGCATATAGTCCGGGAGCACGGCGATAGCCGCAACAAATACCGCGCCGCCAAGTGTTACCCGCTCAAGTATTTTTGTTATATACTGCGCCGTGGGATCTCCTGGCCTTATGCCGGGAATGAATCCGCCGGATTTCTTCATGTTTTCCGCAAGGTCCTTCGGGTTGAATGAAACCGAGTTATAGAAATAGCAGAAGAAAATTATCAGGCTGGCATATATAAGTTCATATATTAAGGAAGACCGGTTCCACCAGTCATTTATTATTTTGGCAAACGTTGCCTCGGGAAAAAACTGCGCTACAGTAAGCGGTGTGGAAAGAAGCGATATGGCAAAAATTACGGCTATAACTCCCGACTGATCAACCTTTATAGGCAAAAACGTGCTGGCGCCTCCGTACATCTTGCGCCCCACAACGCGTTTTGCATACTGCACCGGTATTTTCCGCTGCGCCGTCTCCACCCACACTACAAGCGTGGTAACGACAAGCACCAGCGCCACCAGCAGCAGGACAGCCAGCAACGATATTTCTTCCGCCTGCAAAAGCCGGAACAAGTCCTTCACCGCGGACGGCAACCGGTCTACAATACCTGCGAAAATTATAAGCGATATGCCATTGCCTATGCCCTGCTCGGTAATCTGTTCGCCCAGCCACATGATGAATACTGTTCCGGTAACAAGCGTTAAAACAGTAAGCATTGTCCAGGCAACCGTGGGGTCATCCACGATAGGAATGCCACCGGGCGTCGGCATCTTACTGACAGCTATCGCAAGCCCGAACGATTGGATAAGCCCGAGAACAAGCGTGCCATAACGTGTGATCTGGTTTAATTTTTTCCTGCCCAGCTCACCTTCCTTGGAGAGCCGGTCAAGATATGGGAACACATGCGCTCCCTGCAGCAGGCTCATTATGATCGAGGCATTGATGTAGGGCATTATACCCATCGAAAAAATGGACAGCCTGTTTAGGGCGCCGCCTGAGAACATATCAAGGAATCCCAGCAGCGAGTTGCGATGAGCCTCAAACAGCGACTTTAGTGCCGCTGCATTTACGCCCGGAATCGGGATGGCCGCCCCGATACGGTATGCCGCTATTACTGCCAGCGTAAAAAGGACTCTTTTTTTCAGTTCCGGTATTTTGAATATGTCGGTAAATGATCTTAGCATGTTAGTTTTAGCCGCCGTTTATCCGTTACTTCTTCTTTTTTTCTTCTTTTTTAACCTTTGTATTTATCACGGTTCCGCCGGCCGCTTTAATTTTTTCTTCGGCCGATTTCGAGAACGCATCCGCTTTAACCGTCAACGGCTTGCCAAGCTCGCCATTGCCGAGAATCTTGAGCGGCAGGCGCCTTTTTGCAATCCCTTTTGCCCTGAGCGCCTGGATTGTAACCTCGGCACCGTTATCAAACAACTCGTTCAACGTTTCAACGTTAACCGCTGCATACTCTGTGCGGAACTCATTATGAAAACCGCGTTTTGGTATGCGGCGCAAAAGCGGTATCTGGCCGCCTTCAAAGCCCGACATTTTTCCATCGCCGGAACGCGCTTTCTGTCCTTTTCTTCCCCGGGTAGCTGAACCGCCGTGTCCGGAACCTTCGCCGCGCCCGATAATCTTTCTACGATGGCGTGAGCCGGGCGCGGGTTTAAGATTATGTAAGCCGATCATAAGTCGTTAACCTCTTTATTTCTCAATTTGGCAACCGATTCCTTCGTGCGCAAAAGCTGCAACGCTTCCATTGTGGCGTATACAACGTTAAACGGGTTTGATGAGCGTAACGATTTGGTAAGGATGTCCCTTACTCCCGCCGCTTCAAGCACCGCGCGCACCGCGCCGCCGGCTATAACGCCCGTGCCGGGCGCGGCCGGTTTAAGCAGCACCTTGCCGGCGCCGGATTCACCTATCACTTCGTGCGGGATCGTCGTGCCGATAAGCGGAATGGTTATCATGTGTTTTTGAGCGCGTGTGGTCCCTTTTTGTATGGCTGCCTGCACTTCATTGGCCTTACCCAATGCGCAACCAACCTTGCCCGCACCGTCACCCACTACAACCAGCGCATTGAACGAAAAACGTTTTCCGCCTTTTACGACTTTCGCAACGCGATTGATTGAAACTACCGTTTCTTTATTTGTTGAATTTTCCGATGAACCACGTATTTGTTCTGCCAATGCAACCTCCGTGAGCCTGTATAATGATAACTTCTAGAATTCCAATCCTGCCTGGCGCGCGGCGTCGGCGAATGCCTTTACCCTGCCATGATATAAATGGCCGCCGCGGTCAAAAACTACTTTTTTTATGCCTTTCTCAACGGCTTTTTTCGCAATGAGTTCGCCCACTGCCTTGGCCGCGGGAATAGTATCGGCAACCTTGAGTTTTCCTTTCAGCTCGGGCGAGAGGGTTGAAGCGGCAATAATCGTACGCCCTTTTTCGTCATCAATAAGCTGCGCGTACACATTCTTGTTGCCGCGATAAATACTAAGCCTTGGCCGGTCGTTGGTGCCGGAAATCTTTTTTCTTACTCTTGCCTTGCGGAACGTAAATTTGGTTTTAGCGTCTTTCATTGTTTTAATCCTTATGTCTTACCGGAACTTTATCCGGGTTTTATTTCTTAACAGCTCCGGTGGCTCCGCCGGCCGCGGCCTTGCCGGCCTTGCGTATAATATGTTCTCCGACATAGCGTATGCCAGTTCCCTGGTATGGCTCCGGCGGCTTCGACTGGCGAATACGCGCCGCGGTCTCGCCAACCAGTGTTTTATCAACGCCCGATATGGAAAGCAGCGTAGCTTTTTCAACCACAATTTTTATGCCTTCAGGTATGTCAAACTTGACGGGATGGGAAAAACCTATCTGCATAACCAGGCTCTTGCCTTCAACGACAGCCTTGTAACCAAGGCCATGTATTTCAAGATCTTTCTTAAACCCGCTGACAACGCCTTCCATGGCTATTATAATCATGCCGCGCGCCAGCCCCTGCATCATGCTGTCCTCTGGCGTTTCACCCTTTGTCTTTATCAGCACATGGCCTTTGTCCGCAGTAACGTTTACCCTGTCATGCAAACGTTTTGATAATTTACCGGCCGGCCCCGTGAACTCAACAACATTTCCTTTTACTTCAACTTTAACTTTATCCGGTATTGGGATCGGTTTTTTTCCTAAACGGCTCATTGTATGCCTCGCTTTATAATCAGTGTTATAAAATTCAGTCTATCGTGTCGCGCTGCTTACCAAATGTATCCGACTACTTCGCCGCCAAGCTTTTCCTTGCGGGCTTTTTTATCGGACATCAATCCTTTTGGCGTCGAAATAATGGCGACTCCCAAACCTCCGGACACCTTTGGAAGCTGCCGGCTGCCTTTGTATACCCTGAGTCCCGTGCTGGAAATACGGCGCAACCCCTTGATCACCTGCTCACCCTCGCTTGTATAACGCAGGTAAACCCGCAATATGCCCTGCTTGTAATCATCAATATTTTTAAAGTTGGCTATATACCCTTCTTCCTTTAGAATGCGCGCAACCTCGGTTTTCAGTTTTGAAGAAGGCACATCAACTTTTTCCAATAATTTGGCATTGGCGTTTCGAATGCGGGTAAACATATCTGCAATTGGATTGGTGATCATTACTTTTCCTCTCTTAAATATTACCAGGAAACAGCTATTGTCAAGCCCGTCATAAACAAAAGGTTTTAACCTTCACTGTTAACTGTTCACTGTCAACTGATAATTATAATTACCAGCTTGATTTAGTTATGCCGGGTATTTCTCCCCGGTGCGACAACAGCCTGAAACATATTCTGCAAAGGCCAAAATCCCTGAGGTATCCCCTGGGGCGGCCGCACAAGCGGCAACGGTTGCGGTACCGCGTCGCGTATTTTAGTGGTTTGCGCATTTTAGCCATTGCTGATATTGTAGACATTTTCCAGTTTCTCGCTTTCTTTACAGTTACTGCTGTAAAACTACTTATTTTCCCGTTTCTTGAAAGGCATTCCCATCAGCGTCAGTAAATCCTTGGCCTGGTCGTCATTGGTTGCGGTCGTTACTATTGTGATGTTCATTCCCCGCGCCTTGTCCGATTTTTCCACGTTTACTTCCGGGAATATAAACTGTTCGGTAAGGCCCAAATTATAGTTACCGCGGCCGTCAAACGCCCTGGGTTCCAGCCCGCGAAAATCGCGTATGCGCGGAATGGCGACATTGACAAGCCGGTCAAAAAATTCATACATCCGGGTTCCTCTTAGCGTTACCACCGCACCTATGGGCATACCCATGCGCAATTTAAAATTGGAGATTGATTTTTTTGCGCGGGTAATTTTAGGTTTTTGCCCGGTTATGGCCGCTAGCTCGGCCGAGGCGATGTCCACTACTTTGACGTTTTCTTTCGCCTCGTTCAAGCCGACGTTGACTACAATCTTTGTAAGGCGCGGTATCTGGTGGAAGTTCTTATAATTGAATCTCTTGGCCAGCTCCGGGGACACCGACTTAATATACTGTTCCTTCAAACGAGGGGCATTGGTTTTCATCACGTATTCCTCTTTATACTATCATTTCACCGCAACGACGGCACACGCGCACCTTTTTTCCGTCGGAGAGAGTGTCGAATTTCGGACGTGTAGGCTTCTGGCACTTCGGGCATACAAGCATAACCTTTGCTATGGAAACCGGCGCTTCCTTCTCATGGATGCCGCCCGGGTCCTGTTTTGTGGGACGGGTATGGCGCTTGATAAAATTTATCTTGGAAACTATCACGCGATTTTCCCCGGCAATAACCTTGAGCACTTCGCCCTGTTTGCCCTTATCTTTTCCTGCAAGCAAAACTACTTTATCTTTTTTCTTGATAGTCAACATGCGTTAAGTATCCTTTCAAAGGCCTCTAAACCACTTCGGGCGCAAGAGAAATAATCTTAAGGAAATTATTCTCGCGCAGCTCGCGCGCAACCGGCCCGAAAATACGCGTCCCTTTCGGTTCGCCTTCTTCATTTACGACCACGGCCGCGTTGTCATCGAATTTTATATATGTGCCGTCCTGGCGCCGCTGTTCTTTTGCCATCCGCACTATTACTGCCCGCACAACTTCGCCTTTTTTAATCGCTGCCTCAGGGATAGCATCCTGCACGGAAGCGATTATAACATCGCCCAGCGCGGCGTAACGGCGGCGGGTACTGCCAAGTATTCTAAAAACCCTTACTTTACGGGCGCCGGAATTATCGGCGACGGTCAAAATAGTTCTTTCCTGAATCATGAGTAATCCTCTATCCTTGAGCCTTCTCTACGATCTCCGCCATGGTCCAGCGTTTAAGGCGGGAGAGCGGCCTGGTTTCCATAATGCGAACTTTATCGCCAACATGGGATTCGTTTTTCTCGTCGTGCGCATACAGTTTTGTGCTCCGGCGCATAACCTTTTCGTACTTCGCATGACGGAACGTGCGTACTACCTCAACGACCCGTGTTTTGTCCATTTTGTCGCCGATAACCACGCCAAGGCGAATTTTGCGTTTGTTGCGTTCCATTACATTCCTCGCTTAAATCAAATTACAAGAACCTGCCAAAAATGCCCGTTACTTACTTTCTTTCGCTTTCCCGTTTAACAGCGTTTTGAGCTGCGCAACGGTACGCCGCATATTGCGTATTTCGAGCGGGTTTTTAAGCGGGGCCGACGAATGCCGGAAGCGCATCCGGAACAATTGTTCCTCGCTCTCGCGCAACTTAGCATCCAACTCAGCTACGGACAAATTCTTGGTTTCCTGCCAGATCTTATGCTTCATAATTCAACCTCTATACCGTTTCTCTTTGTAAAAATTTAGTTAATATGGGCAACTTATGTGCCGCAAGCGACATCGCTTCCCGCGCTGTTTCCGACGCAACGCCTTCCAGCTCGAACATTATCCTGCCGGGCTTTACCACCGCAACCCAATGATCCGGCGCGCCTTTTCCCTTTCCCATCCTGGTTTCGGCCGGTTTCTTTGTAACCGGCTTGTCCGGGAATATACGAATCCAGATTTTTCCGCCTTTTTTAATGTAGCGCGCCAGGGCTACACGGGCTGCCTCGATCTGCTGGCTTGTAATCCATGCAGGCTCAAGCGCCATAAGAGCATACTGGCCGAACGCTATGGTTGTTCCGCCTTTTGCCTTACCCTTCATGCGCCCGCGGTGCGCTTTGCGATATTTAACTCTCTTCGGCATTAACATAAAATTAAACCTCGGTTTGAAATTTCAGTAACTTACAGACAATCGCATTCCCTGTCAGCGTCAGCTACTTTGTCGTAGTATTTTCCGCAGGCGCCGCGGGTTTTGCAGGTTCTACCGGCGCTTCGCTCTTTTGAATGCCCGGAATCTCGTCTTTTTGGAGAAGCCGCACTTCCGCCATCAGTTCCTTATCCGTTTTTTTGAACAACTCTTTTTTGAAAATCCATGTTTTTACGCCGATAAGACCCATGGTTGTGAAAGCTTCGATAAACCCGTAATCAATGTCCGCACGAAACGTCTGCAAGGGTATGCGCCCTTCGCGCAGCCATTCACGGCGCGCTATTTCCGCGCCGCCAAGGCGGCCGGATACCATTATTTTCACTCCCTGCGCGCCCGCCGCCATGGTTTTTTCAATGGCACGCTTCATCGCACGGCGGTAGGAAACCTGTTTTTCAAGCTGCATGGCAATGCCTTCGGCCAGCAACTGGGCATCCAGTTCGGGACGTTTTACTTCCATTACGTTTACAAACGTCTTACGCCCGGTTAACGATTCTATTTCTGAACGCACGTTCTCTATTCCCTGGCCGCCTTTGCCGATAACTATGCCCGGCCTGGCGGTGAAAAGGTTAATGCGCAGGTATTTCCCGGCGCGTTCGATGCCGATTTTTGCAAGCGCCGCATTGGCAAGTTTACCTTTGATGTAGCGGCGGATACGGTAGTCTTCCTCGATAAAATCCGGCATTTCGCGCAGATTGAACCATTTGGAATCCCAATCCTTAATATAACCCAGACGTATACACTTCGGATGTACCTTTTGGCCCATAATTCTTCCTTTTTATTGCGGATTAGCGGGTGCAGCAGCCGCTGACCCTTGTTCTTTTACAATTGATTTAGCTGATTTCTTCTTTTTTATTTTAAGCTCACCCGGCTCCATGTCCGCAACAACAACGGTCAGGTGGCACATTTTTCTTTTATAGGGCATCCCGCGTCCCATGGGACCCGGCCGCATACGTTTAAGCACCGGCCCATTGCCTATCCAGCAGGATTTAACTTTAAGCCCGTCCATGTTTTTGAGGCGGCCGGCATTTGCTATGGCGCTTTTGAGCGTTTTGCCCACAAGAATGGCGGATACCTTGTTAGTAAACGCCAATATCTCCATGGCTTTTGCGGCCGGTTTATTTCTTATAAGCTGCAATACCTGGTTTACCTTGCGCGGAGCATATCTTGCAAATTTGCTTTGAGCTGTAGCTTCCATTGTATCCTCGTTTCACCCTGTGTTTCAAATTTCTTATATTAAACTAATTTTTACGTCAGCGACGTTGCTTCTTTGGTGTGCGCCGCACCGTGTCCCCTGAAGAAGCGGGTCGGTGCAAATTCACCCAGCCTGTGGCCTACCATCTGTTCGCTTATGAACAAGGGGAGGAATTTCCTGCCATTGTGCACGGCTATCGTGTGGCCGACGAAATCAGGGCTGATCATGGAAGCGCGCGCCCAGGTTTTTATAACCTTTTTCTCTCCGGTCTGGTTAAGCTGCATTATTTTTTTAGCCAGTTTTTCGTCAATATACGGCCCTTTTTTTGTTGAACGACCCATCTAATCCTCCACTTGACTGTTCAATTATGCTTATTTAGATGCTGATTCGGCTAATTTGTTGCGGCGCCTTACTATCATCCAGTTCCATATTTTGCGCGGCCTGGTTTTGTATCCCTTTGCCGGCTGATTCCACGGGCTGCGCGGCTGGTTGTTACCCTTTGATTTGCCGCGGCCACCGCCGTGCGGATGATCAACGGCATTCATAGCCGTGCCGCGTACAGTCGGACGAATACCCATGTGACGGCTCCTGCCTGCGGAACCAAGCGTTACGTTTTCATGGTCAACGTTTCCTACCTGTCCGATAGTTGCAAGACAGTTGACAAGAATCATCCTGATTTCGCCCGACGGCATTCTTATCTGGGCATACTCGCCTTCTCTCGCCAGCAACTGGGCGCTTGCGCCGGCTGAACGAACCAACTGGCCGCCCTTGCCCGGGACCATCTCGATATTATGTATAAACGTTCCTACCGGCAGCTTGACAAGAGGCAACGCATTGCCGGCCTTGATTTCGGCATCAGGTCCCGACATTACCGTATCCCCCACCTTCATGCCGACGGGCTGTAAAATGTAACGCTTCTCGCCATCTGCGTATTCAAGCAGAGCCAGGCGGCTGGAGCGGTTCGGATCATATTCTATAGCCGTAACTTTTGCAGGCACGTTATATTTATCGCGTTTAAAATCAATAATGCGGTAATAGCGCTTGTGCCCGCCGCCTTTATGGCGAACCATTATGCGCCCGGTATTGTTGCGCCCGCCTTTTTTGTGCAAGGCAACTATCAACGATTTTTCCGGCTCCTTCTTTGTTATATCGGAAAAATCTTCTACGGTTATGAACCTGCGCACCGGCGTATACGGCTTAAATGTTTTAATAGGCATATTCTTTTCCTTTGACGTTATCTGTTCGCTGCTTAATATTTGCTTTTACTAGGCTTCTTCCACCATCTTGATTTCCTGGCCTTTTTTCACCGTAACGACCGCTTTTTTCCAGTCCGGCCTGTAACCCGCATGCGCCCCCATGCGGTGAAGCTTGCCCGCGAAAACCGATGTATTAACCTTTTCCACCTCAACCTTAAACAATACCTCAACCGCCTGCTTTATCTGGTTCTTGTTAGCGGATTTATCTACCACAAAAACATATTTATTTGAAACTTCTTTGAGCAACGTTGCTTTCTCGGTGATTACAGGCCTTTTTATTACTTGTCGAATATCCATATTGATTATTCCTTATCAGTTATTGCCTTGCGCGCACTATTTCCAGCGCTGCCGACGTGAATACAACTTTATTGGCCCACAACACCTGGTAGGCATTCAAATCTTTCGGCTCGGCGCAAACTATGCCGTGTATATTGCGGCTGGCTGTCTTCAAATTGGAATCAACCTTGTCAACCACCAGAAGCACCGTGCTGTCCTGGAGTTTCAGGTTTGTAATTATCTCGGCGACTTTTTTTGTCTTGGGCGCATCAACCGTAAGCGTATCTACAACAAGCAGGTTGCCCTGTTTAGCTTTCTGGGCAAGCGCCATGCTTAGAGCGCGCTGACGTTTCTGCTGCGGTATGTTCTGGTAATAACCGTGCGGACGGGGTCCGAAAATAATGCCGCCCTTGCGCCACAACGGCGAACGGTTAGACCCGGAGCGCGCGTTGCCGGTGCCTTTTTCTTTCCAGGGTTTACGGCCGCCGCCGGAAACTTCGCCGCGCGTTTTAGTATTATGTGTACCGGCTCTCTGGTTAGCCAGGTAACCTACCACTATCTCATGAAGCAATGCCGGGGAAACTTTGGTTTCAAATACATTCGGCAAATCAATTTTTCCGGATTCCTGACCTTTTACATTAAAGACTGCGGTTTCCATAAATAATTCCTATTCGTTTATTTTTTTGCTTTTTTCTTATCCGGCGCGGCTTTTACCTGCGGCGCTTTCACTTTCTTTACCGTATTCGCTATCGCCAGCAGTCCTTTTTTGACTCCCGGCACGGCACCTTCAATTAGCATAATATTCTTTTCCGCGTCTACGGTTACTACACGGAGCCGCTGAATGGTAACAAGCTCGCAACCCAGGTGGCCCGGCATACGGTGACCTTTGGTAACATGCTGATGTCCCTGGTCGCCGATGCTTCCAACCGCGCGTTGCCTGTCCGACTGGCCATGAGTTGACGGACCGCCTGCAAAACCATGACGTTTCACGGCGCCCGCAAAACCATGGCCGATTGACGTGCCGGAAATATCAACATAATCGCCGGGTTTGAATACATCAACCTTTATTTCCTGGCCAACTGTAAGCCCGTCAACACTGGTGGCGCGAAACTCGCGCAGATACCTGCGGACCGCGATATTATTTTTCTTAAACTGCCCCGCCAGCGGCTTGGAAACCGCCTTCTCTTTTATGTCGCCAAACCCTAGTTGCACTGCCGTGTAACCGTTTTTGTCCTTTGTCAGGACGGCCGTAACCGTGCATGGCCCTGCGGCAATAACCGTTACCGGCACTATGTTGCCGCGGTCGTCAAATATTTGAGTCATACCTACTTTTGTCCCCAGTATAGATTTAAGCATAATTTAATTTTCAGCAATAAAATGATTAGGCAACAAAACGGACGTTACCTTTACATTGCTGCCTTTACATTTTTATTTCAATATCAACGCCGGCAGGCAGGTCGAGTTTCATAAGTTCTTCCACGGTTTTCTGGGAAGGCTCAAGTATGTCAACCAACCGTTTGTGGATACGCATCTCAAACTGCTCGCGGGATTTCTTGTCCACATGCGGGGAACGGTTTACCGTATACTTTTTGATATCGGTTGGCAACAGCACCGGCCCTGTAATGCGGGCGCCGGTACGCCGGGCCGTTTCCACGATCCTGGCAAGCGAATCATCAAGCATTTTGTGATCGTACGCCCTTAACCTGATGCGCAGACGTTGTGTTTGAATAACTTTGTCCGTAACCATTTCTATTCCTTATCTTTATTTATTCTACGATTTCCGTAACCACGCCGGCGCCGACCGTGTGGCCGCCTTCGCGGATAGCGAATCTCAACTGTTTTTCCATTGCGATCGGAGTTATCAGTTCAACGTTGATGGCAACGTTGTCGCCGGGCATAACCATCTCGGTGCCCTGCGGCAACTCGAGAATGCCCGTAACGTCCGTAGTGCGGAAGTAGAACTGCGGCCGGTAGCCTTTAAAGAACGGCGTATGCCGCCCGCCTTCTTCCTTCGTCAATATGTAAACCTGTCCCTTGAACTTCCTGTGAGGCGTTATCGTGCCGGGAGCCGCGATAACCTGCCCGCGCTCTATCTGGTTCTTCTCCACGCCGCGCAGCAATACGCCGATGTTATCGCCCGCAACGGACTCGTCAAGCAGTTTGCGGAACATCTCAAGGCCGGTTGCAACAGACTTGCGCGTATCCTGAATTCCAACTATCTCCACAGTGTCGCCTACCTTCACTTTACCGCGTTCAACACGCCCCGTCGCCACTGTTCCGCGGCCTGTAATGGTAAACACATCCTCAACGCTCATCAAAAACGGTTTCTCTATATCGCGCTGCGGCAGCGGGATGGTGGTGTCCACCGCTTCCATCAGCTTCATTATGGCGCCTTCGCCTATCTCTGACTTATCACCCTGCAATGCCTTCAACGCGCTGCCGCGTACAACCGGTATCTTGTCGCCGGGAAACTGGTACTTCGTCAAAAGCTCCCTGACTTCCATCTCCACAAGATCAAGCAGGTCTTTATCGTCAACAACGTCAACCTTGTTCAAAAATACCACTATGTGCGGCACGTTCACCTGGCGCGCAAGAAGTATATGCTCGCGCGTCTGCGGCATAGGGCCGTCCGCGGCTGATACCACAAGAATCGCTCCGTCCATCTGCGCGGCTCCAGTAATCATGTTCTTAACGTAGTCCGCGTGGCCGGGGCAGTCTATGTGCGCGTAATGCCGGTTGGGAGTGGAATATTCAACGTGGCTGACCGCAATAGTCAATATCTTAGTCTCGTCCCGGCGCCCTTGCGCCGCGGATGCTTTCGCCACCTCGTCATATGATACGTAGGTAGCAAGCCCTTTGTCGCTCAATACCTTCGTGATCGCGGCTGTCAGCGTCGTTTTCCCGTGGTCAACGTGACCGATCGTGCCGATGTTTACATGCGGTTTCGTCCTGTCAAATTTCGCTTTAGACATAATTATCCTCCGTTTAAACCAGTAATAATATAGGAAAACAAAGCCCGGAAGCAGGATCGAACTGCCGACCTCTTCCTTACCAAGGAAGTGCTCTGCCAACTGAGCTATCCGGGCGTTAAAGGCGGTACATAGTACACAGTACAGAGTACATAGTAAAAAAAAGTATTTTGCCTTTATCTATGTACTCTGTACTGTGTACTATGTACTGTCTCTAAAAGCGGGAGACGGGAATCGAACCCGCGTGGCCAGCTTGGAAGGCTGGAGCACTACCATTGTGCTACTCCCGCAAAAGGCAGTACATAGTACAGAGTACAGGGTACATAGTGCGAGGTAAAAAATCTATCTTATCTATGTACTGTGTACTATGTACTCTGTACTGTCTTTAAAATGGGGGCGGATGGATTTGAACCACCGAAGGGCGTAAGCCCGCCAGATTTACAGTCTGGTGCAATAGGCCGCTCTGCCACACCCCCTTAGACGGAAAACAGTAAAAAAAGACAATAAAAGAACAATATAAAGTAACCATAAAACGGTTACTTTATGACAAAGGAAAAAATCAGATTTGTTAATTATATACTAAAACACTTCAAAAGTCAATGCCAAAACAGAAAAAGAAGGCGCGGTCAGTTTTTTCCCTGTTTGGCGGCATATTTCCGGCCGGGGCGTATCATAAGTGTCTGGCCTATGCGCAGGGCTTTTGCATTTTTAACGCGATTATCTTCCATTATTGAAGAAACGGATGTGCCGAATTTTTTTGCTATCTTGCCCAGGTAATCACCTTTAACCACTTTGTAGCGTATAACGCCATTTGAGGGGTTAAGATCTTTTACTTCCGCTATTTTGGCAAGAAACATGTCCTTTGTGCCGGCAGGCAGGTGGAGCGTGAAATTGGGATAGTTATAGGGAGTGCACCATGCGTGCAAAGACGGGTTAAGCCCGCGGATGGTTTCCGTATTCGTATTTGCGCATTTGGCTATAACGTCGAGGTCAATAATTTTATCAATAACAACGTCGTCGTGCGCTGTTGGCAAATCAAAGGTGACATCAAAGCCGTAATCCTTATAATGGTCGCCGATTATCGTGCATGCGATAAACTGGGGAACATATAGAGACGTCTCCCGCGGCACGGCATGGCGTTCTTTCATCTGTTCGATGTTCGTGGCCTTTGAAAATTTTAAATCGCGTGCGAGGCCGAATTCGCCCCTGTTATATGCGGCCAGCGCCAGGTGCCAGTCATCAAACATAGTGTGGAGTTCTTTTAGATATTGCGCGGCGGCGCGGGTGGCTTTTTCCGGATCCTTTCGTTCATCAACCCAGTGGTTTACTTTTAATCCAAGCGCGCGGGCGCGTTCGGGCATTATCTGCCATATACCAAGCGCCCCTGCCCGGGAGAGGTCGTTATTATTATAGAGGCTTTCCACGATCGGCAGGTAAACCAGTTCGCGCGGCAGGCCGTATTGCGCCAGCACGTCAAGTATCATGGCGCGATAGCGCCCGGAACGTTCCAGGGCTTTGGTTATCAGTTCTTTAGGCTTGCCTTGAGTGTAGAGTTTAAGATATTTTTGCGCCAGCTCGTTGCCTGTATCAATAAGCACTTCATAGTGAGTCGCCGCGCTTTCACCTGTCGCACGGTTGCTTGTAAGCGCCTTGTCAATATCGGCAAACAGGTTAGCCATGCTGTCTTTAAGCATATATTGCGTATCGGTATCTATTTGCGCTTCGCGTAGCATATTTAACGCTTCTTCAAATGACAGGCCGGCCCTGCGCTTATTGCCCTGCTCATAATACATCAGGGCTTCCTCGTATAGGAATTGCGCCTGTTTTACCGCAAGTTTTATCGCGTAAATATCTTCGGCCGTCACGCTGTGCGTGGAAAAAGATATTTCAGTGTCTTCGCCCGTTTCTTCGATTACATCTACAGTTTCCAGCGCTGCGCACGGGATAGTAATCATACAAATAAGGAAAGGCACTAGACGTCGTATTTTTTTTATCATAAATTCCTCGCTGCCAGATATAGAAGTATTCCTGCCGCTACGGCGGCGTTAAGGGATTCCATCGCGTTTGATATCGGTATGGATACAGTGGATTTAGCCATGGCGCGTATTTCGGGCGACAGCCCCGCCGCCTCGCTGCCTATTGCAATTATGAAGTGATCAGGCCACGCGAAATCTGATATGTCTTTGCCGTCCATGCTTGCGGTAATGATGTCGTAATCCGCAAGTTCGGCCTGGTTTTTGAGCTGGATAACGTCAATCGCGGTAAGCGCACCTGCGGCGGCGCGCACTACTTTGGGGGAAAACGGGTCAACGCAGCCGGGCGTTATTATAATGGCGTCATAGCCGAACGCGCAGGCGCTTCGCATAATTGCGCCCATGTTGCCGGGATCCTGTATTCTGTCAAGCAATACGTAGCGTCCGCCGGGTGAAATCCGTTGCGCGCCGAAAACCTTCAGCGGTGCGGTTGCTACGATGCCCTGGCTGTTTTCAGTCGAAGTTATCGCGCCGAATGCCCGCGTTTCAACGCAATAAAGCGAATCGGCCTTTACCTGCGGCAATGCGGCGCCGGCGCGCACAAACAACTCGTTAACCTGCGCAATCCGGCCCAGCGCATGCGGCCCTTCTATGACATATTCTTGAGTTTGGTAACGGTAATCTTTGTCGGCAAGCAGTTTGCGGACGTGTTTCAGGCGCGCGTTTTCTTTGGATGTTATTGTTTTTTGCAGCATCCGAATGATAATACCAAAATTAGGCGGGTAAATCAACGAGTAAAATAATCTTTGCCGGGACGCACCATAAGGGTTTCGCCGGTTTTGATATTTTTTATGTTGACCAGGCGGTTTGCTTTTTTTATTGACCAGACGCTGGTTTGGAACTTTTTTGCTATGTCGTTGACGCGCTCACCTTTGCCGACGACATATTTTATATACCCGGGAGAAGGGTTGCGGTCCGGCACGGCAGCCAGCGCTGATAGGAATTTCTTTTTCGTTCCATGGGGAATCCTTAGCTTGAAACCAGGGTAGTTTGGCGGGGTACACCAGCTTTTGAGGGCGGGATTAAGCTGTCTTATGCGCCAGGAGTTCGTGCCGGCGCAGGTTGCTATTATGCCTATGTCAACGATGTCGTTTAATATGACTTCATCAAAGGTTTCAGGTTCTTCCAGTGCAGGGGCGTTACCGGAAGAAAACGCCTCGTCGCATATCAACGTACATGCGATGAATTGCGGGACGAAATACTCGGTTTCATCCGGTGTCGCCTTGCGGTTGCTTATCTGGTTTATCGTGACAGCCCTGGCCGCCTCGATGTCCCGCACAAGCCCGAATTCGCCGCGGTTGTACGCAGCCAGCGCAAGATGCCAGTCGTCGAACATAATGTGGAGATATTTTAAATACCGCGCCGCCGCTATGGTTGATTTTTCGGGATCTTTGCGCTCGTCTATCCAGTAGTTCACTTTCAATCCCAGCGCGCGCGCGCGTTCCGGCATAAGTTGCCATAGGCCGACCGCTCCCTTGGAAGAGCAATCGTTTACATTGTAGAGGCTTTCGATAATCGGCAGGTATACAAGCTCGCGGGGCAAATCGTATTCATTTAGTATGGTTAAAATCATCTTGCGATATTTCCCGGATACTGCCAGCGCCCTTCTTATTGTTATAGAAGGTTTGCCATGCGAAAAGATTGTCATGTATTTTTCTACCAGCTTGTTTTCAACGGCCATCGGTATGGTGTATTCCTGGTTTTCAAATGAATTATCCGCGCCGGTATGTTCGGGCACAAGCCATCGCAAGCCGCGGAAAAGGTTATCCATCTCGCTTTTCATCTGGTAGTACACGTGCGCATCGTTATCCGCGTGCTGTAGTGTTTCAATGGCTGTGTTAAAACATTCTTTAGCTCTGCCGGTTTTGCCTTCTTCGTAAAGGCGCACTGCTTCACGGTAGAGCCGTTCCGCTTTATCCAGCAACTGTTTGCAGCCGGCCCGTGGGGTTGAAAAGGCAATGTCATAATCCTGCCCTGAGCCGGCAACGTCTTCGGCAACAAAAGTCAGCTCGGGCGCGGTTTCAAACATTGAAGGCGGCGGCTGCGGCGGGGCATGCGTTTCTTGCGCCGATGCGATCAGCGTGCCGGTTAGAAAAACGGAAATAGTCAACAGGTATTTTTTTATCAATTGACAACTCTCTTATATTTTGTTATTTTAAAAAGGTAGCTGCCGACGTAGCTCAGCTGGTAGAGCAGCTGATTTGTAATCAGCGGGTCGGAGGTTCAAGTCCTCTCGTCGGCTTTCTTTATGGTTGGATTGTAATAAAGAAAAAAGAGAATAGAACTACATATTCTCTTTAAACTTGTTCCCCCCATGCTTCCCCCCCCTTTTTTGATTTAAGAAAATAGACCGGGCTGCCTCCGAAATTGACTAAAAGCCCCCTACTTTTAGTACGCTCCCGGGACAACCCGGGTGAAACTTCCGTTCACTTATTATCATACAAAAGAAAACTCAAATAATCTTCAAATAGCGAATGACGTTTATAGTTATTATTCGTACTTGTAACCGAAACCGTAGACGGAAACTATTTTTCTTCCGGTAGTCCGGCCAAGTTTTTTACGCAGGTTGTAGATATGTGTATCAAGGGTGTGATAGTTGTCGGCGGCGCCGTCTCCCCAGACGGAATCCAGCAATGAGCGCGTGCTTAGAATCTGGGGGCTTTTTGTAACAAGCAGGGACAGAAGATCAAATTCTTTCCGGGTTACGGAGTCAATCTGCTTGTTCCCTATGGTGATCTTACGTTCGTTGATGAGTATGCGCAGGGAATTATTTTTGATTATGCCGTCATTTATTATTGAGGGTTCATACCGGCGGGATACGGCCTCGATACGGGCAAGCAGTTCCTGGTAGTTGTAGGGTTTGCAGACGTAGTCATCCGCGCCGGCTTTCAGGCCGTTTATTATATCGGACACGCCGCCGCGGGCGGTAACCATTATAATAGGTATTGCGCATGTGGCGCGGTTACTGCGCAATGCTTCGCAGACCTTTATGCCGTCAATATCCGGCAGGTAAAGGTCAAGTATTATGACGTTAGGGCGGTGTTGCTTTGCTTTTTCGATGGCTTCGCGCCCGGAATCCGCAAGTATGGAACGGTAGCCCTTGATAGCCAGGTAACGCTGGATCAGTTTTTGCTGGGCGGGAACATCTTCAACGACAAGTATTTTATTTATATTATCCATATTTTTAGCTCGCGTTCCTTCTCCCCGTCGGGGAGAAGGGCAGGATGAGGGGGAAATCGTCGGAATATTGAACCACCCCTCACCTTAATCCTCTCCCCGGAGGGGAGAGGAAACTGATTTGGCGAAGATAAAAACCTTAACTAAACGGCATTGTATTTAAATTCAATTATACTTTATCGTTTTTTACAAGTCAATTGACATGGCAACAATGATAATATACAATGAAATTACAAACCATAAAGGGGGGACATTCCTTGAAGACAGGCTCTATAATTACAGAAATAAAAACAATAAAAGACGTTCTTTTCCAGAAAGGCGATTACTCTCTCTTTGCCATGGCGGTGCGGGAGGGCGGCCTTGAGTCGGTTGTGGGCGGCGAGGGGCCGCTGACTGTTTTTGCGCCTGACAACGATGCTTTCGCAAAACTGGATACCACGGACAGGAAGCGGTTATTTTCAAATAAACGATGGCTTGCCAGGGTGGCCAGTTACCACATGGTAGCCGGTTATCTTTCTATAGGCAAGGTTATGGAAATGCGAAGGTTGGATACTCTGGAAGGGGGGAAGCTGGGGATATATGCCTGTGACGGCATTTCCGTCAATAAAGCTAACGTGATAGAGGCCGACATAGAATGCAGGAACGGGTTGATACACGGCATAGATTCAGTGCTATTTCCATGAAGCCGGGAACTTCTGCTTTGATATCTCGTACAGAACTATTGCCGCGGCGCAGGAAGCGTTCAACGAGGAAATAGTCCCGGCTTGCGGGATGGAAACAAGATAGTCGCACTGTTTTTTTACCAGTTGATGAATGCCGTATCCTTCGCTGCCTATTACTACGGCAAGAGGAAAGGAAAATTTTTCTTCGCCGACCGGCCGGTTCCCCGCTTCCGCGCCGGCTATCCAGACATCGTATTCCTTGAGTTTTCTTAAGGCATCGCTAATGTTCGTAACGCGCGCTATCGGAATATGTTCGCTGGCGCCGGCCGAGGTTCTTGTTACAGTTTCCGTCAAGCCCGCGGAACGCCATTTGCCCAGCACCACGCCGTCGGCTCCCAGCGCCACGGCGCTCCGGATGATAGCGCCCGCGTTGTGCGGGTCTTCTATTCCGTCGAGAACCACTATCAACGGCCGTTCTTTATCTTTTATTATTTCCCATAAACTGTCCAGGTCATGGTAGGTTACGGATGAAAGTTCCGCCACCACGCCCTGGCTGTTCTCTTCGGTAAAAGAATCGATTTTTTCGGGCGGGACATGGTGCAGCGGCACTTTTTTTTCACGCGCAAGCCGTATTATGTCGGTGATAGCCGCGCCGTGCGCCTGCTTGGACAGGTAAATTTTATTAATGGTTTTCTGGCCGGAGAGAAGCGCCTCGCGGACAGAGTTTCTGCCTGATAAATAGTCGCTCATGATTTTTTCCGCAACAACGTCGAGGTGCCGTCGGGGTTGTCCAGCGCCTGGTAGCCGGCCTGTTCAAGCCGTATGCGCAGGCTATCCGCAAGCGCCCATTGTTTTTGCCTGCGCGCCTGTTCGCGCTGGCCTTTCAGTTCTATTATTTCGGGCGGGAATTCCGCAGGCCGGGGCGGCGTTATGCCGAGGTGGCCTTCGAGAATAAGAGTAAATGTTTTTGCCTGTGCCATGCGCAGGCCGGCCGGCGCGCTATGGAGCGTTGATAGTATTTCTTTTTTGAATTCGTGCAACACGGCCAGCGATTTTTCAGTGTTAAAATCCTCATCCAGCGCTTTGCGAAAACGGTTAAGCGTGCCGGATGTACTTTCATCTTCCGGCGCGGCCCCGGCGGGAGCGGCCTCTAACGTGTCGAGCAACTTAAGGTATGCGTCATCCAGTCCGCCCAGCGCTGTTTGCGCCTGCACCAGTTTGTCGTCGGAAAAATCCAGCGGCTGGCGGTAGTGCTGGGTTAAAAGAAAATAACGCACTATGCGGGGCGGGAATTTTTCGAATATGCTGCGAAGCGTAAAAAAATTACCGAGCGATTTGGACATCTTTTCACGGTTGACGGTAACGAAGCCGTTGTGTATCCAGTAGCGCACGAACTGTTTTCCGTTGGCCGATTCGCTCTGGGCTATCTCGTTCTCGTGGTGGGGGAAAATAAGGTCCTGGCCGCCGCCGTGTATGTCTATGGTTTCGCCCAGGAAACGGCCTGCCATCACCGAGCATTCTATATGCCACCCCGGCCTGCCCTTGCCCCAGGGGCTTTCCCAGCTTATCTCCGCGGATTCTTCCGGTTTCGATTTTTTCCAGAGCGCAAAATCCTCGGGTTCGTTTTTGTTTTCACCTGTTTCAATTCGCGTGCCGGCGCGGAGTTCGTCAACGCTGCGGCCTGAAAGCCGGCCGTACCCGGGAAATTTGCGCACCGAGAAATAAACATCGCCTTCTTTCGGGTATGCAAAACCTTTGTCAACCAGGTTCCGGATGAAAGCTATGATCTCCGGGATATTTTCCGTCACCCGCGGGTAGAGGTTGGCGCGGGTAATATTAAGTTTATCCATCTGCGTAAAATAATCGCCGATGTTGCGGTCGGCAAGCTCCCTTACCGTCAAATTCAATTCGCCTGCCCTGCGGATTAGCTTGTCGTCAATATCGGTAAAATTCTGCACATGCTTGACTTCGTAACCGGATTGCGCAAGGTGGCGGCGTATAATATCGAAGGTAACGTAGGCGCGGGCATGCCCCAGGTGCGCTTCGTCATAAGGCGTAACGCCGCAGACGTACATGGCCACTTTTTTGTCGTTAAGAGGCAAAAACTCGCCGGTTTTGCCGGTAAGCGTGTTATATATTTCTATCATGGTTTTTTCTTTGGTTCTACGGAAACTGTCGCAATTGCCGCTATGCCTTCGCCACGGCCTATAAAGCCGAGTTTTTCGTTGGTTGTCGCTTTTATTCCAACGCGTTCCGGCGCTATGCCGATGGCGGCCGCGATAACCTGTTTCATGCGCGGTGTGTATGGATTTATTTTAGGTTGCTCGGCTATAACGGCAATGTCAACGTTGTTTATCTTATAACTTTCTTTTTTTAAGATAAGCGCAACGGTTTTAAGCAGTTTTACACTTGAGACGTTTTTATATTTTGGATCTGTGTTCGGAAATAACGTGCCTATGTCGGATTTTCCGCAGGCGCCGAGCAACGCGTCCATCAGCGCATGTATAAGCACATCGGCATCGCTGTGTCCCTCAAGCCCCATGGAGTGGGTTATTCGCACCCCTCCCAGGAAAAGCGGGCGGCCTTTCACCAACCTGTGAACATCGTATCCAATGCCTGTATACATTATTCAGCCACCAGCAGGCCGGCGATCTTTAAATCTTCCGGTTCCGTTATTTTTATGTTGCTGTAGTCGCTTTCCACTATTGCCACGGGATAGCCCGCCAGTTCAGCCGCCTGTGCATCGTCCGTAACGTTTAGCGAGGCAAGCAGCTCGTATGATTTGACTATCAGCGGGCGGGAGAACGTTTGCGGCGTCTGTGCGAGCCATATGCTTTTACGCGGGATGGTAGAGTTGATGCGCGTGCCGTCATTACTTAACTTTATCGTGTCGCGCGCCGGGACAGCTGCAATCGCTGCTCCATGCTGCCGGGCGGCGCGCAGGGTTCTCCGGATAAGTGAAGGCGACACAAGCGGGCGCGCCGCATCGTGTATCGCAACATAATCCGTGTCGCGTGATACCGCGGCAAGGCCGGACATTACGGAGTCCTGGCGTTCTTTGCCGCCGGCCACAATCGTAAAACCGTAGCGCTTACCATACGTGTGCAGGGAAGGCATCATGGCGCCGGGAACAACCAGTATTACCTGGCGGATCTCGCGCAATTTACGGAAAGCGATAATGCTCCAGAGGAAAAGCGGTTTGCCTTTGAAAAGTAAAAACTGTTTAGGCGTCCGGCCGCCAAAGCGTTGCCCTTTTCCTGCTGCAACGATTATCGCCGCGGCCTTCATATTATGCGCCGGCCTTAGCGTGGTTATGGTTGTTGTCCGTTTCCTGCGCCGGGCGCGTAAAAATCATGCGTCCCGATGATGTTTGCAGGATGGATGTTACAATCACTTCTATGCGCTTGCCTATGTAGCGGCGGCCTTCCTCTATGATAACCATGGTGCCGTCGTCAAGGTAACCTATGCCCTGGTGATGCTCTTTACCTTCCTTGACGATAAATATCGGCATGGTTTCGCCCGGCAGATACACGGGTTTGAGCGCATTCGACAGGTCGTTAATGTTAAGAACCGTCACACCCTGTAGAACCGCAACCTTGTTGAGATTAAAGTCCGTCGTGATTATTTTTGCTTCGAGTTCCTTGGAAAGCTGCAACAGTTTCGCGTCCGCGCCGCGCAGGTCGGGATAGTCCTTGTCAACTATCTTGATGCCGATGCCTTCTTCTTTCTGTAATTGCGCCATTATGTCAAGCCCGCGGCGGGCACGGTTGCGCTTATGCGTATCGCTCGAATCGGCAAGCGCCTGCAGTTCGCTTAACACAAAGCGCGGCACAACAAGTACGCCGGAAATAAACTTCGTGGTGGCGATGTCCGATATACGCCCGTCAATTATGGCGCTGGTGTCAAGCACTATGAGTTCCGTGGATTTCCTACGCTGCCCGCGCTTGAAGATGTCCCTGTCAAGCAGGTCAAGCTCGGATTTTTTCTGAACCGCAATGACGAGCCCGAGGTAGGCAAACAGAATTTTGATAAGTAGTGAATAGTCCTTCATAAGCTCATAGATCCTGGGGTTATCCATCAGGTATACCGTGTAATCCAGCAGTTTTGCGCCGACTAGCCCGAGGATTACGCCCAGGATGGCGGCGATCAAAGTATCAAGAGGAATATGATGAATGATAATTTCAGCGATGATAACCGCAACAGAACCGCCAAGCCCGATAAGAAGCCCGTGCATATTATTACCGATCTGGTAATAGCCGATGAGCGGGCCGGCAATGATAATAAGGATGCGTACCAGCCATATAATCAATTAACTCACCTCCTTTATTGTTTTTAGAAGAGCGCGGCGCATTACCGCGGCCGGCGCTTTCTTTCCAGTCCACAATTCAAACGCCAGCGCCCCCTGGTTGAGAAGCATTCCAAGGCCGTTCGCGCATTTAACTTTCGCTTTTTTTGCCTGCTCTATAAGCCGGGTGCGATGCTGGTAAACCAGGTCATATATGAAAATTCCGGATGGAATTTCCCGCGCTTCCAAAAGGGCAGGGTCGGTTTTTTTCATCCCGACGGGAGTTGCGTTTACTACAAGCGAGACTTCCGGCAGTTTATCTTTCCATGCCCGCATTGCGACGGCGCTCGCGCCGGGCGTGCGGTCGGCCAGTTTTCGGGCGCGCAAAATGTCCGAATCCGCGATAAAGATTTTTTTTGCGCCTCTTTGCGCCAGCGCCGCGGCAACGGCGTTGCCCGCCCCGCCCGCGCCAAGTAAAAGACATGATGCGCGTTTCGGATCCATTCCAAGTTCGATAATGTCTTTAAGAAAGCCGGTTGCGTCGGTGTTATAGCCGGCCAGCTTTCCGCCTTCGTTTACTATCGTGTTTACGCTGCCGATTCTTTTTGCGAGCGTGTCAACGGTATCGAGATATTTCAATGCCGCGGTTTTGTGAGGAATAGTGATATTGACGCCTTTGATGTTAAGTGAGCGAAGCGAGCCTATTGCTTCCCGTAGAGCCTGCGGTTTAACTTCAAACGGCAGGTAGGCCGCATTAATGGAGAGCGCGTCGAATGCCGCATTATGCATGGCAGGCGATAACGTATGGGAAACCGGGTAACCAAAGATGCCGGTTATAAATGTAGAGCCGTTAATTATTGTCATAAACCGGTTTTCTTCAGCTGTTCTCTGATGATTTTGTCATTGGGGTATTTTCGGGCAAGTATTTGCCATACAATTTTTGATTTTGTCGTTTCTTCCATTTTGTGCAGGCGTAATTGAGTCAGCGAAGAGAATCCCATGAAAAGAACGATAAACGAAAGGCAGAAAAAAAGGATGGCCAGTTTTCTCCGTTCCAGCAGTATAAGGCGGTCGTTAAAAAGGATTTCCCTTGCGATCCTGTTAAGACGCAATACGAGGTTGGGTGCATAAAAATATATCCACCCCAGTGAAAAGAAAACGGCGCCGATAACGAAATCTGCTAAAATCATAAAAATAACGAAAATCCATTGATATGCTGCGGGATTTTCTTCGGCAAGTGTAGCAAAAATGTAATTAGCATGTCAACCGGGGGGTTGACATGCCTATATATTATGTGATAGATTATTCTAGTAAAAATACTACCCCCCAATTTTTTAATTAAAACGGAGAATAATTATGCAAGTACGAGATATCAATGTTAACAAGAAGATTGCCCAGGGGGTCGAAATACCTCTTCCGAATTCCACTCTTATAATGGGTATAGCTCCGAAAGGGTATGTTGCGTGCTCTTATTTTAATATAACCGTTGCAGAAAAGCTGGGTGATTGCGCCGCCACTGTAAAGGGAATAAAAAGCATTGACGAATTATTAACCTCAAAAGTTGTGGAAGTTACGTCTGCCGCAAGAAAACGCGGCATAAAGCCGGGCATGAGCGGTTCCCGCGCCCTGGCAAAAATGTTTTAACAACTGATGTTACGCAGCGTGTCATTGCGAGGAGCTTGGCGACGAAGCAATCGCGGCGTTTTGATACGAAACAGCAAGATTGCTTCGCTTCGCTCGCAATGACAGCAACTTTGGCATTTCTTGCGTAACATCAGTTAATAACCCAAAAAAACCTGCCTGAAAACCCTGAAATTCCACGTGTTTATCGCAAAAAAAGAATCCTTGATTTGTTGAGGTAAATCTGTTAAAATTATTTACTGGCACATCTTAATATAAAAGGAGCTTGCCGTGGCGAAACGTAAACCCCTGATTGCTGGAAATTGGAAGATGTACAAGACAGTTGCCGAAGCATCTGACCTTGTTAAAGGATTAAAGAAGAATTTAGGCGGAATATCCGACCGCGAAGCGTTGGTATGCCCTCCGTTTACATCCCTGGCGGCCGTAGCGCAGCTTTTGAAAGATTCTAACATAAGCTTGGGCGCCCAGAATATGCACTGGGAGGAAAAAGGCGCTTTTACAGGCGAAATAGCGCCTGCAATGCTTGCCGATGCAGGTTGTAAATACGTCATTATAGGCCATTCCGAACGCCGGCAGTATTTTGGCGAAACCGATGAAACCGTAAACAAGAAAACAAAGGCGGCGTTCGCTCATTCCCTTACGCCGATAGTTTGCGTCGGCGAGACTCTGGCGGAACGTGAGAAAAATATTACGCTCGAAATAATCGGCCGGCAGATAAAAAACGGGCTTGCGGGCCTTACCGATAAGCAGGCTGCCGAATTAGTCATTGCCTACGAGCCTGTATGGGCGATAGGAACCGGGAAGACGGCATCCCCGGCGCAGGCGCAGGAAGTGCATGCAGCTATTCGCAACCTGTTCGCAAGCATGTATGGCAACGAAGCGGCACAGGCGGCACGGATACTTTACGGCGGGTCGGTGAAGCCGGATAATGTCTCTGAGCTTATGAGGCAACCGGATATTGACGGCGGACTTGTGGGTGGCGCAAGCCTGGATGTGGATTCGTTTACAAAACTGGTTCAGTTCAGCTGAAAATTTAAAATTATAATCCGGGTAAAGTCGGTTCCGGAAATAAAAATGCAAGGCGAAGAACGGCGCAAATTCATACGGGTATTTTTGCCTGCCGGCCAGGTGCGTCTTATGTGCGGGCCGCTACTGGCGCTGGTAGGCAAAATAATAGATATTTCCGTCGGCGGCATTAAGTTCCAGTCGGAGTCCGAGTTTGACGAAGGCGATGTATTGGAGCTTGAAATATCGCTTCCTTCCGGCTTAAAGTTATGCTGTCATGCGGAAATAGTCTGCGTGCAGGATACCAAGAGTGGCGGCAATAACATGGTTTACATGAGCCGTTTCACGCGCATCGCCGAAAATGACCGTGCCAAACTGGGCGATTTTATACAAAAAATAAAGGCAGAACAAGACGATATACTTTGGAAAAAGTTAGGGGAGTAATGTGTTGAACGTTGCAATAGGTTGTGATCATGCAGCTTTTGAGTGCAAGGCGGCGCTTGCGGATTTTGTCAAGGAACTGGGCTATAGTGTGATTGATTTCGGTTGCAATACAACGGAGCCTTGCGATTATCCTGATTTTGCGGCCGCTGTGGCCAGAGCGGTATCGGCGGGCAGGTGCGGCTATGGCATCTTGTTATGCGGTACGGGAATAGGCATGTCAATTGCCGCAAACAAGGTTTCCGGTGTCCGGGCAGCGGTCTGCTGGAGTGAAGATACGGCCAGGCTCTCGCGTGAACATAACGATGCGAATGTATTATGCCTTCCTGCGCGGTATTCAACCGTTGAGGATATGAAACGCTGGATAAAATCATGGTTTGCCACGCCATTCAGCGGAAAGGAGCGGCACTTGAGGCGTATTGAAAAAATACATAGCCTTGAAAAAACGTGCTGCAAAGGGGAAAAATGAAAAAAATAATAAACTTATTTGTCATTATGCTGTTACTTGCCTGCAGCGGC